>JACCDK010082275.1_pt1 | contig 10839 bp, 8 predicted proteins | sample 7445871 | NCBI WGS metagenome assembly JACCDK01 (sample SAMN15323436, study PRJNA562643) | freshwater metagenome | isolation source: river surface water | place: USA:Blue River Watershed | collected 2017-08-15
GCTCACACGCACCCAGCAGGAGCTGTTGTGGTTACGCTTGCCGTAGCGATCCCAATGAAACTGCACTTTGATGCGACCCAAGTGATCGGTGTAGATGTCACTGGCTGCAGTGTCTGCGTCGGGCCCACACACGAGGGCGGTCTCTGGGCCATGGGCACGGGGTTTCTCCGTGGCAAAGTCAGGACGCAGGGCTTCGCTGGTGGGTTGCACTTCAAACTCGGTGGTGACACGCCATTGGCCGCTCAAGCCAGAGGCTTCGCTTGAGCGTTGTACGTCGCTCAAGGTTGTATTGCTTGTGTTGTTGTTGCTACTTCTCTGCGTGTCTTGGCTGACGTTCTCGATGACCAAGTGGGTGCTCAGGGTGAGGTACTCCAAGTTGGCCGCCTCGTGCGGGTGTTGGTTCAAGCTGAAGGTGTGCCCCGCCACAATGCCTCGGATGTGACCCACCCCTTTGGCACGTTTGCCTTCTTGCCGCAACGCTTGCATGTTCACCCGCGCCAAGTGTTGGCCTTGTTGCTCTTCACCTTGGTTGGCCTCTTTGCTCACCCCCGCATTGGGCTGCGCATAGCGCGTCTGGTGCCAGCGGTACACCTCTTGGTCGTTGTGCCCCGTTTGCCTCGGCGCTTGCTGCTGCACTGACAGGTTGGCTCTGGGGCGGGTGTAGTCATACTCCGCACTGGCAAAGCGTGCGCTCACGAGTTGCTCACTCAGACTGAACGCGTGGATGTACTCACGGTCTATCTTGTGGCCCAGTGGGTAAAAGGGTATGTGGTGGTAGGCGCTGTCTGATTGCTTTGCTTGCAGGGGCACAAAGCCAGCGTTGTGGTCAGACAGGACCAAGCGGTGTGCGCCGTTGCTGTGTTCAAAGTGGTAGTTGATGCCCCAGGTGTGCATGAGGCGTGTGACAAACGCAAAGTCGCTTTCGTTGTACTGCACACAGTAGTCGCGCACGGGGTAGTGTTCGATCAGGCGTTGCTCGAGGGCGTAGGGGTAGTCGGCAAGAACAGCGTTGATGACTTCAACAGGGGTTTGGTTCTGAAAGACTTTGCAGTCGCTGCTCAAAGTAGCCAGATGCAGCCAAGGGCGCAGGGTGAGTTCGTAGATGGCGTGGCGGCTGTCTTGTCTGAGAAAGCGGGCTTGGGTGATGAGGCCGCTGAGTTGACGCTCGCCCGCGCCTTGGCGGCTCATACCGGTGTTGCCCGCTGCGCCTGCGATGAAGTGGCCGTGGCCGTCGAGCTCGATGCTGCAGCTGAGTTCGTGGCCGACGCAGTCTTGCAAAGAGATGTTGGCAGATGATGACGTACTGTTTGCAGGCCGATGCTCTGGGGCTTGCAGGGTGAGGGTGTAGTGAAAGAGTTGGTTGACGGCTTCTGTGCCCTCTAGTTTGAGGGGGACCATCTCTTGCAAGATGCTTTTTGGGGAGGCGTTGCTAGACGTGTTGCCGCTGGCTGGCGAGTGAATGCGCAGCGGGCTAAGAGTTGTGAACACAGACATAAAGTGACTCTTTCAAAAACAGTGACGAGCGAACTCAATACCCACGTGGAATAACGTAGAAAGCGTCTTTGGCACTGTCGTACCAAGCACCCTTGAGGGTCTCTCTACCTCGCCCCTGATCTGCTGCAACTTCAATGCACAAACGGCTCTCCGGGCCGCATCGATCCATGCGAATGCGACCGCCCCGACGCTCGAGTGCCAGCACCGTGGCTTGCATTTGAGAAACCTCTGCTGAGAAGGCTGCCTTCTCTTTTGCAAGTTCCTCCCTGTCTGCTTTGATTTGCTGCAAGCTCACATAGCCAACCAGCGCCGTTGAGGCCAAACCCAACACAAGCATGGCGACCCATTGCCATGCAAATCGATGGGTGATGGCGCTGACTTTGCCGTGAAGTGCATCTGCCATTTCTGCAATGCTTGAGAAGCGCTCAAGAATGGGCTTGACAGCACCACCAACCGCATGACTTGCATTGATAGAGCTGACACCGAGAATCGACGTGTTCACAGCGTCGTGTACCGCAGTTTCAAGTGCAGGTATGGCTTGCGAAGTGAAATGCCGAAATGTGTCTTGCATCTGCGCCGAATTGGTGCTGATCTTTGCAAGCGCTAATCTTTCTTTTGTAAAGGCCTCACGCTCTGCCGTAAAGCATGCGATCACATCTTGAACCGCTTGCTGGTTGTCCTCCGCCATGTCTAGGAGGTCGCGTATCTTCTTTTCTTGTTCAGTCATAAGTTAAGTTTCCAAAAAGGTTTAACGGATGCCCCACAACTCCATGCGCAACTCTGCGAACTGCGTGGCGATGTGCAAACCTATGCCGCCATTCGTTAACAGGTGCTCCCACAAAGCGCCTTGCGGTTCAACTTGGAAGTAGACGTAACCCGCGTTAAATGGAATTTGACGCGGCGGGACAGGTAACACACGCAATGGAATGCCTGGCAAGTGCAATCGAACAAGCTCTGGCAAGCGATCGGCTGGTGCCAACTTGGCATGTGCAGGAAACTGCTGTGCCAACAAATCTGTCGGCGTGCTGGCAGACACTGACAACACCAAACTGTTGAAACTTTTAATTTCAGCAGGGTCTAAGCTACCCAAATACATACCGTGTTGCTTAGGCAGAAGCTCGATGCGTTGCGCACTTCTTACCAACAAGTTGTTGAGCAATTCCCGTGCATCGTCAACCAAGGCTTTGAAGGACAGATAGGGGTCAAGATGCTGGTAAGGCGGAACTGTCAACGGGCGTCGATGATCTACACGGACAAATGTTGACAACTCACCGGCCAAGCTTCTCAGCAAGGTATACACCGTCTCTGGCGATGTCTCTTTGACGCGCAGCAGGTGGTCAAAGATGGGTTCATACTTGTTCAAGATTTGCAGCAGCAAAAAGTCACTGACTTCTGCGGCTTGCGCGGCACCTGTTCCAGCGCTGCCACTCAATCGATCGGCAAGCTGCCCTGCACGCTGGCGTGTTGTGCCGTGTAACTGCGTGAACCAGTTCAACAGATGGTCGCTTGCACCGTAACAGTTGACGGGTGGAATGAAGTCTCGATCAAGCTCGGCACTACCGTCCGAGTTCAACACCGTGACTTTGGCAAGAGGCAGACCCATCCATGCACTGGTGAGCTCCTTTTCTGGAAGCAGCATCAGCCGCAGCTGGCTGAGTTGAACCGTTTTTGGGCCCTGCCCCACTGAATTGGAGTCAGGAAGCTCCGCATCAAAAACATTAAAGCGCGCCATGGAGCCAGGCAAATTCTCAAACGTGGTCTCTTCGCCATTGGGCAAACGCGCGGCCAAACCCAAAAAGATGGTTTGCCCCAAATGCTCGGGCGTGAGTGACAGTGGCTCTGGCGGTGGCGCATGACTGGGTAAGTCAAAGGGTGTGCCATCAGCACACAGACCAGAGGCGCTTGAGAGCACCAGCTTGCCGAGCTTGAGGGAGTCGGTTTCAATTTGATATTGACTGAACCCCCAGAAAAATGGCGACAACACCAGTGCGCGCTTGTGCGCGAAACTTTCAAGATATCGCTCTTGTTGCTGAAAGAGTTGCGGGCGAAGGAAGAGCCCCTCGCTCCAAGTGACTTTATTGGTCCAAGACATATATGCTCATTGATTTCAAAGGTTTATTTCTCACCAGTCAGGACAAGTCCTTGGAGATGAAGTTGAATTGAAAGTTCGGCTTTGTTGAGTGGCGTCAACGCGCGATACCAAGCTGACACAGGCGCTTCTTTCAACGGATACACCACACGCCATGTCGTGCCCTTTAAATCACGATAACCAGCCATCACACCGATGGCCGTTGTTTTCGAATTGCTTTTGCGTTGAATCGTTCGTACCTCACCGGGGTGCAATACATACTCATCTTTGGCAAGCAAATCTGTACCCAACAACGCCTTATCAGATGAATCAAGCGCAAAGTAATCGGCCTCAGCGAAAGTCTTACTGCTCTTGAGCTCATAAATACGAACTTTGATGGGCGCGGGTTTTCCCAATAAATCAGGATTTGCGTTAGCTGTCGCTTTGATTTCAAGCACAAGCTTTGTTGGCTCTCGTTGTTCTTCTTGCGCGAAAAGCGAGCAAGCGGTTGATGCCAATGCAATGGCACACACAAGAGATGGCAAATGAAATGGTGACAAGGGCATGGAGTGATTCATAAAAAAATGCAGGTTCAAAAGCCGGATGCATCCGCATCCGGCTTCGCCTTTTGAAATGCCTTCGCGATCAAAAGGAAAGGCACTTGAATCAAGCTTCTTTGTTCAACTTGATGTCATAGCCAGCGGTGACAGCACCACCAGAGCCACCTTGCTGGTTTTGCACTGTGTACTCTTGCTTGATCTTGGCGAAAGCCAAGCTCACGTTCTCCTTCAGCGTTTCATCATCAGAAGAACCGTAGGGCTGAACATTGGTGATCACAACATCCGTCATGGTGATCTTGAGATACTCCAAAGGATTACCACCGGCCTTACGAACAGTCAATTGCGCAGATGGAATGTGTTTTCCAGTCAAGCAAAATTTCATCAAATTGGGGCTAGAGCGATCCATGTTGTGAATGAATTGCAAGTCTTTGACGGTTGCCTTGCCAGAGCCACCACCAGAGCCTTGGTGCATGTTGGCATCTTGCAGAACTTGCCAACTCCAATTCAATACCTCGATTTCGTTTTTGTGTGACGAGTCCATGCTCTCGCCATCAATACCATCGATTTTTAAAAAAATATCTTGTGCCATTTGAAACTCCTAGTTAAGAAAAAGTTGAGGGTTGGGGGGGGGAATTACGCTGCGGCTTTGACAGAAGGCAGCTTGGCAACCAAGCGCAAACTCACTGTCAAACCTTCGAGTTGGAAATGTGGACGCAAAAAGAATTTCGCGCTGTAGTAGCCAGGATTGCCTTCTATGTCTTCCACCACCACCTCAGCTGCAGCCAAGGGACGGCGTGCTTTGGTCTCTTGGCTAGAGTTAGCGGGGTCAGCATCGACATAGTTCATGATCCATTCATTCAACCAGCGCTGCATTTCTTCACGCTCTTTGAATGCGCCCACCTTGTCACGCACGATTGACTTCAAGTAATGCGCAAACCGCGTGCTGGCAAACAGGTATGGCAGGCGCGCCGCCAAGTTGGCATTGGCGGACGCATCGGGATCCATGTAATCCTGCGGCTTTTGCAACGATTGCGCACCAATGAAGGTGGCGTGGTCGGTGCCTTTGCGGTGAATCAGCGGAATGAATCCCGATTTGGCCAGCTCTGCTTCGCGACGGTCAGAAATGGCGATTTCGGTTGGACACTTCATGTCAAAGCCACCGTCATCGGTCGGGAAGGTGTGGCACGGTAAGTTTTCAACCGTTCCACCAGATTCAACGCCACGAATCATGGTGCACCAGCCGTAGAGCTTAAAGCTACGGTTGATGTTCACCGCCAAGGCATAGGCAGCATTGCTCCACACATAATTTTTGTGGTCGGCACCTTCGGTGTCTTCCTCAAAGTTGAAAGCATCTACCGGGTTGGTTTTTGCACCATAGGGCAAACGACCCAAGAAGCGCGGCATCGCCAAACCGACATAACGCGCATCTTCGGTTTCACGCAATGAGTTCCATGCTGCATGCTCTAAATTGCCAATGATTTTGGACAAATCACGTGGATTGGCCAGCTCTTGCCATGAATCCATTTGAAGGTTGGAAGGCGCAGCCCCTGCAATGAAAGGTGCGTGTGCGGCGGCAGAAATTTTGGCCATCGCACCCAGCAACTCCACATCAGGTGGTGTGTGGTCGAAATAGTAATCTGCGACCAAACAGCCATAAGGTTCACCACCCAACTGGCCGTATTCCTCTTCATACAGACGCTTGAACAGCGGGCTTTGATCCCACGCCACGCCCTTGTAGCGACGCATGTTGCGGCGCAAGTCGTTTTTGCTGATGTCCATGAAGCGGATCTTGAGCATCTCGTCTGTTTCAGTGTTGGAGACAAGATGATCCAGGCCTCGCCAAGCGGATTCGAGTGCTTGATAGTCTTCGTGGTGAAGTATCAAGTTGACTTGCGCACTGAGTTTGCGGTCAATTTCGGCAATCACAGCTTCAATGCTGGCGTAAGCATCGTCGCTCATGGTGACCGTGTTGACCAGCGCTTGTTGCGCCAACGTGCGCACAGCAGCTTCGACTGCCTCACGTTGTTCTTCACCCTTTGGTTTGAACTCACGGTCTAGCAATCCCGTGAACACACTCGGGTCTAAGTACTGTGGTGAGCCAGATGGACTGCTCACAGCGGTTTGTTGTTTGGACATTGATGTCGATCCTTTTGCTTAGTTGATTCAAATCTATTGCTTAAGCAACAGTCGTTTCTTGTTTTTCCTTGGGCAATGCAGCCAATGACTTCATCAGCGCAGGGTCAGCCAACAGTTTGCGCACCAAGTCTTCTGCACCAGACTTGCCGTCCATATAGGTTTGCAGGTTGGCAAGTTGTGTTCTGGCATCTAACAGTTGCTTGAGAGCGTCAACCTTGTTTGCGACTGCTGCTGGTGAGAAGTCGTCCATGCTTTCGAAGGAAATATCCACCATGACATGGCCTTCGCCTGTCAATGTGTTGGGCACACTGAAGGCCACCCGTGGCGAAATCGCTTTCATGCGCTCGTCAAAGTTGTCGATGTCGATTTCCAAAAATTTACGTTCTGTGACTTCTGGTAACTGCTCGACAGGCTTGCCCGACAAATCTGCCAGCACGCCCATGACGAAAGGCAGTTCCACCTTTTTTTCACTGCCGTAAATTTCGACGTCGTATTCGATCTGCACCCTCGGCGCTCGATTGCGCGCGATAAATTTCTGACTACTGCTGTTTGTGCTCATAGAGACTCCTTTGGTTAAAAAATCAAGTGAATACCGCTTCACCCGCTCCAACAAAGAGCGAGATTCCCGATTTGTGAATGTGTTGTCTGCCGTCTTGTACGGCGGCGTTTTCAGGCGTCATCCGCAATGCAAGCGACTGATAAGGCACATCTGTTTGCATGGCGTCTAGCCATGCTTGCGCAATTTGGGGCAAGATGTTTTGCTCTATGAATTGCGTGATACGTCTTGCGCCTGTCTCATGCTTGCCGCATGTGGCAACAATGTGTTGAACAACTTCTTGCGAATATGAAAGCTCAACCCCGTGTTGTGCTCTGACACGATCAACGATTTTGTTGAGTTGCAGTCGAACGATCGACTGCAGTGACGCATCGCTGAGTGGTGCGTATGGCACGACCGTGAGGCGCCCTAAGAACGCTGCAGGAAATTCGCGCCCAAGTTGTGTCGCGAGTTGCATCTGCATCGTTTCATCTGCAGGCATCATTTTTTTGTCATCACATAAATGCGATATCAATTGCGCGCCTGAGTTACTTGTTAGCAATATCAGTGTGTTTTTAAAATCAATAGCTCTCCCTTCTCCATCTTCCATCCAACCTTTGTCAAATACTTGATAGAACAATTCATGGACGTCTGGATGTGCTTTTTCAACCTCATCCAGCAAGACCACGCTGTACGGACGTCTTCTCACCGCCTCCGTCAGCACACCGCCTTCGCCATACCCCACATACCCAGGGGGCGCACCTTTCAAACTTGAAACGGTGTGCGCTTCTTGGTACTCACTCATATTGATGGTGATCAGGTTGTGCTCACCGCCATACATCGCGCTTGCCAGTGCAAGCGCTGTTTCTGTTTTGCCCACACCAGAGGGCCCCACCAACATGAACACACCTACGGGCTTGTTTGGGTCGGTGAGCTTTGACTTTGCCGTTTGAATGCGCTCTACGATTTGACGCACGGCATAGTCTTGACCGATCACACGTTCATGCAGCGTTTGTGATAGGTACTGCACAACGCGCACATCGTCCTTGACCATGCGCCCCACAGGAATGCCCGTCCAGTCCGAAACAATGGAAGCGATGACGGCCTCGTTCACGAAGGGGTGAATCGATGCGCCGTTTTCTTGCAACTGCGCTAGCTTTGATTCGAGCGCACGCAATTGCTGGCGTGTTTCAGATGCACTGAATTTTTCAGCCTCCTTTTCGGACTGCTGTTGCAAGCTATTTCTGAGTGCAAATATTTCGCTGACGAGCTGACTTTCTTCGTTGAGCTTTGCTTTTTCTTTTGCCAGCTTTTCCTCTGTCGCTTTCATCTCGCTTTGTGTTTTTTCTAGTTTTTCCGCGAAACGATCGTCACAATTGAACTCTATGAGTTGAATGGCTTCTAAATTTTTCAAGTCTTCCAAGGCTTGCTTGAGTCGCAAGATCTCCTTGGATGGTGTGTGCAGCGACATGGCGACACGCGCGCAAGCTGTGTCTAACAAACTGATGGCTTTGTCGGGTAACTGCCTTGCTGTGATGTAGCGATGCGACAAAGTGACTGCTGCTGTGACAGCGTCATCTAGGATCGTTACTTTGTGATGGTTTGAGAAATTTGTGACCAAACCTCTCACCATCGAAATCGCCTGAACCACTTGCGGCTCATGCACTTGCAAGACCTGAAAGCGCCGCGTCAATGCGGGGTCTTTTTCGATGTGCTTTTTAAATTCGCTCCAAGTCGTTGCCCCAATGGTGCGCACGCCTCCGCGTGCCAAAGCGGGCTTGAGTAGATTGGCAGCGTCTCCCGTGCCTGCTGCGCCACCAGCGCCAACCAAGGTATGCACTTCATCAATGAACAAGATGACGGGCACCTCGCTCGTCGTCGCCTCGTTCAAAACGCTCTTCAACCTCGATTCAAATTCGCCCCGCATGCTCGCACCAGCCAACAGCGCGCCCACATCCAATGAGAGCAAGCGAACATTTGTAAGTGACACTGGCACTTCACCTTGCGCAATGGCCAGGGCGAGCCCTTCAACAACGGCGGTTTTCCCAACCCCTGCTTCACCTGTCAACAAAGGGTTGTTTTGGCGCCTGCGCAGCAAAATGTCAATCATGGTGAGGACTTCATCGTTCCTGCCAATGACCGGATCCATTTTTCCTTCGCGCGCAATCGCCGTGAGGTCTGAGCAGTACTTGGCCAATGCGCTTTTCTCCGCACCGAGGGCCATGGCTTGGCTGGCTTCACCTGGAATCGAAGGTGCCAAGCCCGAGCCATCGTAGGCAGGGTCCTTCTCTTCGACAGACCCTTTCACAACTTCCTCAATTTGCGACAGCGACGCGTGATCGACAATGCGTGCAAATTGCGGCGAGATCTCCAGCAGCGTGCGCTTGGTTTCTGTGAGTGTTGCCATGGCCAAAAGCAAACTCGCCCCACGCACAGCGGGTTGGGCAAACTTTAGGCTGCCTATCACCCAAGCTTTTTCGATGGTCAATTCAATTTGGTAGCCAAAGTCGTTCACTCGGGTCGCACCAGCAGGCAAACGCTCCAGTGCGCGAACGAGGTCTTGGTCTAACTGGGTTTCGTCAACACCACACCGCTGAATGAGCTTGGACAGATCAGTGTCTGCCACTTGGCGCAACTGGTGTAGCCAGTGCACCAGCTCAACATATGGGTTGCCGCGCAATTTGGCAAAAGCAGTCGCTGACTCCAAAGCCCGGAAGAGGCCGGTGTTTAACTTGCCAAAAAGGGTGTGTCTAGAAATTGAAACCATAGTTCTCTCATATATCGATATGAGAGCTAGTCTAGAACTCTTTTTAATTAATTACTATAGAACTTTAGTGCCTTTCGTAACGACCCCTGGAGGGTGTGTCATGTAAGCGCTGGCCAGCTGTACACGGTTGCTCATGCCTAACTTGAGCATCATTCGGCTGATGTGGTGTTTGACCGTGCTTTCGCTGATGAAGAACATTTTTGCAATCTCAGCATTCACACGGCCGCGACCAACCCACGTGAGGATTTCTAGCTCACGTTGGCTCAGCAGTTCCCAAGGAGGCCTCACGAGTTGTTCCTGACGCTCAACCGATGAGATAACGCGACACAAAGTCTCATGTAATGTGAGTGTTAGTTGGCTTAATGTGGTAACCGCACTTTTAAGGCTGCGATGCGGAACACGATGAAAACTAAAGTAGGTCCCAACATAGCTCTCATAGTCGAACATGCCATTCACCACGGCAGTTCGCAAATCGTTCTTCTTGAAAGCAGACATCCACTGGTGTGACAACTCAGGCCAATCGTGATGGATTCTGGGGTCGAAAAAAAACGCCTCCTCGGTCTTGAGCCATCGCCTTAGAAGCGGCGTCTCAATACCCCCAGAAGGGTTACAGATCTCATGAAAATGCACCAACGGAAAATTGGCAGTCAATATGTAATCGGTGGCTACACCTCCCGCATGCAATCGCCCGTAGCCACATGCAACCATACCGAATGGCAAGACTTTAACCACATCTTTGGTTAACCATTCTTTGAAACCCTCAACATCGTAAACATCTTGACTCTTAGATTTCAATGATCCAATCACATTGACCTCATTCGTAACATCAAGCAAAAAGCACCTGAATAGACGATTGTGATCAACCGTGAGAAAAATTAAAAAGTCAAAATCAGATTAATGTTAAGTTCTCACGCCAAAAATGGCGAAATGACGTACATGTAGCGAGTATTAGATGGAAGTAATGTAAGTTACTCACACGTTATTGACTCGATTTAAGTTATAGCTGTCTGATCGCAACACTTTTCTTGCTTGGGGCAACCATCTGGACGGGCTGTGGGCTCGAGCGGACAGCGGTTTACTTCAAAGGGTGACAGCGTCAACAAAGTGGTCAGCGCACTCGATGCCGCAGTGACCGTCCAAAACACAAAGAATGACAAGGTGTAAATGCCTTGGCGCGACAACTCAATGGGCTGGCCAAACCATTGCATGTCTTGTGGATCGACCACTGCAAACACCAGCATTTCTAAAACGCCTGCCACCAAAAAAGCAGGCCATGCAA
>JACCDK011514466.1_pt1 | contig 10838 bp, 10 predicted proteins | sample 7445871 | NCBI WGS metagenome assembly JACCDK01 (sample SAMN15323436, study PRJNA562643) | freshwater metagenome | isolation source: river surface water | place: USA:Blue River Watershed | collected 2017-08-15
AGAAAAGCTAAATAATACGAATGATATCTTCGCTAGCATCAGTACACCCAAAAGCAAAAATTGCAGCTAATGTAACCATTGAGCCCTTCAGCACAATTTATGAAGATGTTGAAATTGGCGAAGGTACATGGGTTGGCCCTAATGTTACCATCATGGATGGTGCAAGAATTGGAAAGAATTGCAAAATTTTTCCAGGAGCGGTAGTATCTGCAATTCCTCAAGATTTAAAATATAAAGGTGAGCATACTATTGCCGAAGTCGGTGATGGAACTGTTATCAGAGAATGTGTAACCATTAACAAAGGCACTAACGATCGTCACAGAACCTCAATAGGTAAAAATTGCTTATTGATGGCTTATGCTCATATCGCACACGATTGTATTTTAGGTAATAATATAATTCTAGCTAATAACGTAAACCTTGCAGGCCACGTAACAATTGAAGATTATGCAATACTTGAAGGTATGGCTGCTGTTGGGCAGTTCCTTACAATTGGTGCACATACTTTCGTTGCTGGTGGTACTTTAGTTCGTAAAAATGTACCTCCATACACTAAAGCTGCTAGAGAACCTATTTCTTATGTAGGTATCAACTCTATAGGCTTAAGAAGAAGAGGATTTACTGATGATGAAATTCGTCAGATCGAAAATATTTACAGAATTCTTTACGTAAAAGGATATTCAATTTCTAATGCTCTAAATATTATTGAAAAAGAAATTCAAGAATCACCTATCAAAAAAGGTATTGTTGATTTCATCAATAATTCTAGCAACGGCATTATGAAAGGATATTCGAGAGACTAATGCAAATAGAGCTCATTAATATTGCTAAAAAATTTAATAGAGAATGGATTTTTAAGGATCTTAACCTTCAAATACCAAACTCTTCAAAGTTAGCAATACTTGGTTCTAACGGCTCTGGTAAATCTACTCTGCTTCAAATAATCGTTGGTAGTTTAAGTGCTTCAAAAGGCGAAATTAATTATCGTGTAAATGATCAATTAGTATCAGCAGAAAATGCATACAGACATTTTAGCATTGCATCACCTTATTTAGAACTTGTTGAAGAAATGACTTTAAATGAAATGATAGATTTTCATTTTTCATTTAAAGAAAGATTTAATGATTATAGTAATGTTGATTTGTTGAACATCGTCGGACTTGAATCATCAAAGAATAAAGAAATTAGATATTTCTCATCTGGCATGAAGCAACGTGCTAAATTAATGTTAGCAGTACTTAGCAACGTTGATTGTATTATGCTCGACGAGCCTTGCTCAAACCTCGACAAACAAGGCATTAGCTGGTATCATCAGCTTTTAAATGATTATTTATCTGATCGTACTATTATCATTTGCTCTAATCAAGAATACGAATACAGCATTTGTGATAAAAGTCTTTCAATAATGGATTATAAGCCTGATTCTCAAAAGTAAATTTTATTATCTTTACGGCTCTAATTAGTAAATAAGAATATAATTATATGGCAAAAGCGTCAGATGTAAAAACAGGAAACGTATTACGTTTCAACGGAGAACTAGTAACTGTAGAAGAATTTATTCACCGCACACCTGGTAACTTACGTGCTTTTTAGCAAGCGAGAATGAGAAACGTAAAAACTAATAAATTAGTTGAGTACCGTTTCCGTACAGATGAAGAAGTAGATATTTGTAGAGTAGAAACTAAGGATTACCAATACTTATACGAAGATGGAGATTTCTTTGTGGTGATGGATAATGAGACTTTCGAACAATTTAATGTACCTAAATTTTTATTTGGTGCATCAGCAAAATTCATTTCTGAAGGTATGAACTTAATCATCGCATTCGAAAGTGATGAGCCTATTACAGGCCAAGCTCCTACTCACGTAGAACTAGAAATTACTTATACTGAACCAGCTGTTAAGGGCGATACAGCAACTAACGTTACTAAAGCTGCTACTGTTTCTAATGGTGCCGAAATTAGAGTTCCTTTATTCATCAATGAAGGTGATAAAGTGAAAATCGATACACGTACTGGTGACTACGTAGAAAGAGTAAAATAATATTTAGAATTTCCAAAGCCTCGACGGACTTATAGCAAAGTTGAGGCTTACATCCATCTCATTAATATCATCAATCGTTTCTTCTGGTTCAAAATAGCTGAGTCCTATTTTAACTACATCTTCTCTACACTTATTTAAAAAACGATCATAAAATCCTTTACCATAACCAACTCTATATCCTCGTTTATCAAAACTTAACAAGGGACAAATTACCATATCAATTTTTTTATTCTCAATTACCTCTCCATTTACTGGTTCCCATATACCATAATTGTTCTCTGTTAATATTGTATTTTCATCATACAAAACATTAATCATATCAAACGTATCGAAATCGCTTTTCGGGATCACAATTTTTAGTGTGGGTGCAATTAATTTCAAAAAACGAATGATAGGGAATGTGTCTATCTCGTTTTTTTGTTTAATCGGGAGGTAAATATGTACAATTTTTATCTCAGAAAAATCGAACTCATTCAATTGGTCTATTACTTGCTGTAATAATGCACAACGCTCCTCTGAGCTTAATGCCTCTCTCTTTTCAAGTATTAATTTTCTGAGTTCTGTCTTATTCATGTTATAATTAACTATTTATGGTATGCAATTTGTTAAATTTATAAAAAAATAAAATATGAAGCGTCTACTCTTACTATTAATATTACTCCCGCAAATATTATTTGCGCAAATATTTACTAATAAAAAAAGCGGTTCTTCTTTTTTAGAGCTACAACAAGAATTTAATAACTATCGTTCATCGGTAGATATCAATAATGTTAAAGGATGGAAATGGTTCAAACGTTGGGAACATCACTATGATCAACGCCTAAACCCTAATGGTACATTACCCGATTTAAAAGAGTATGTAAATACATTATCGAAATTGAATTTACAAAATAACTCGTCATCAAAAATGAGCTCTGCATGGGTACCATTCGGTCCGAACGACTTACCCCCTGCATTCGGCCCCTCTAGTCATGGTATGGGTCGTATAAACTGCGTAACCTTTCACCCAACAGATTCAAATATAATGTATGTAGGAGTTGCTCAAGGTGGTATATGGAAAACTACAAACGCTGGACAAACTTTTACACCTATAAGTGACAATTTACCCATCATTAGAATTTCAGATATAGCTATTGATCCTAATAATACCAATACATTATATGCTTCGGTTGGTGATTATGCATACTTAGGTGTTGCTCTTAAAACAGATGGAAGGAAAAGACATACTCATTATGGTATTGGAGTCTATAAATCAACTGATGGTGGTAATACTTGGGCTGCAACTGGACTTACTTTTGAGCAGAATAATTTTGATGCATCATTAATCAGACGAGTAATTGTAAAACCGAATAACTCAAATGAATTAATTGCAGTGGGAATTGAAGGTATTTGGAAATCGTATGATGCAGGTCAAACATGGACAAAAAAATCGACAGATATAATTTGGGATTTAGAAGAAAATCCGAAAAACCCTAATACACTTTACGCAAGTACAGGATATGTATTTAATTTAAACGAAGGCTCTGCAGGCATAATGAAATCAACCAACTTCGGTGAAACATGGACAACATTAACTACCAATATACCTAGTAAAAATGTTCAAAGAGTTGAGATTGCTGTTTCATTAAATGATACAAATTATGTCTATGCAATCACATGCGGATTAGATAGAGGATTCGAAGGTTTTTATGCAAGTACTAATGGAGGTCAATCATGGGCAAAGAGATACACTACGAGTGATGCTATAAATTTATTAGGATGGTACGATAGTAATGCACCGGGCGGACAAGGAACTTATGACTTAGCAATTGTAGTAGATGCAAAAGATAAAAATAAAGTATATGTAGGTGGTATTAATATGTGGGGCACTGCCGATGGAGGCTTGTCATGGAATGGAGTTTCATTTTGGCTTCCATACTATGGTGAAAAGTTTTTACACGCAGATCAACATCAATATAAATACAACCCTATTAACGATGCATATTTTGTTGCTAACGACGGCGGATTATATCGTAGTGATAGTATTATCATTGGTACATGGAGTTCACCTGACCCTAACTATGAATTTCCGACACGTTGGAAATTTGTAAGTAATGGAATGCAAATCACTTCATTTTATAGATTAGGATTAAGAGAACAATTTGGTGATGTAATTGCAGGTGCACAAGATAATTCTACGTTTTATAAAGAAGGTAATAATTGGGTAAATATAATTGGTGGTGATGGCATGGAATGTGCCTTACACCCTACAGATCCATTGACTTTATACGGATCTTATCAATTCGGAAATTTTGTACAATCATTTGATGGTGGATTGTCATACAATAGTATGTTTTATCCAGGTAATGAAGATGGTGAGTGGACAACCCCATTCAAAATTTCTAAGAACAATGCTGATATTTTATACATGGGCTTTGGCAATATTTATAAGTCAACAGACGAAGGGATTAGTTTTCAGAAGAAATCTGATTTCGCAACAATGTCAAACGGTCTACATGCACCTATTTCATTTTTTGATGTAGCAAATAGCAACGAGAATTATATTTACGTAGCGAAGCGAATTAATCATCAACAAAATGAAAAAACTAAATTATATGTAACAACAAATGGAGGTACAAGCTGGACAAATGCTACGGCAGGTTTACCAGATTCATTGTATATAACATATATAAGTGTAGATAATGAAAACCCATCTACAGCTTGGGTAGTATTTAGTGGTTTTGTTGACGGACAAAAAGTTTATAAGACAACGAATTCAGGTCAAAGCTGGACGAATATCAGTTATGATTTACCAAACATCCCGGTAAATACAATCGTAAATCAGGCAGGATCTAATAATAATACAATTTATATTGGTACAGATAACGGTGTTTACTATACTCATGATGGTATTACTAACTGGCAACGTTATAGTAATTTATTACCTAATGTGATTGTAAGTGAATTAGAAATTCATGCCGATTCAAATAAATTATTTGCAGCAACTTTTGGTAGAGGAATTTGGATGACAGATTTAGTAAGTAGCTCAGTAGGTATTATTGAAAATAAAATTGATAACGCTAAGCTGAACTTATATCCGAATACCAACAAAGGCACATTTAAAATCACAATTGAAAATTTAGAAAGTTCTGAAATTGAAATTTCAATAATAGATGTGCAAGGTAGAAATGTATTTGCTGAAAAATTAGAAGTAAAAAATGGAAGTTTAAATAAAGAGTACAAATTAAATTTAAACTCAGGTATTTATTATTATAGAATTAAATCGAATCAATATACCAAGGCTATTAGTTTTATTGTAGAATAATAGCTTATCTACTAATAATGAACAAAATATCGTATGTTTGAGGGTATGGATTATAGACTTTATACCCTTAATAACGGCATTAGAATAGTACATAAAGATAACCCTCATTCAAACATTGTTCATTCATGTGTGGTCATTAATTGTGGTTCAAGAGATGAGCGCAAAGGCAAAGAAGGCCTTGCACATTTTTTGGAGCATATGTTATTTAAGGGTACACCTACTAAAAGTTTATTGAATATTCTGAATAGAATGGAAGTAGTAGGTGGCGACTTAAATGCTTATACTACTAAAGAACATACTTGTATTCATGCTTCATTTCTTTCAGAACATACTGATAGAGCAATAGAATTATTTTCAGATTTATTATTCAACTCTACATTCCCAGAAAAAGAAATTCTAAAGGAAAAAGAAGTTATTATAGACGAAATAGATTCATACTTAGATACACCTGAAGAAGCCATTCAAGATGAATTTGAAAACATCATTTTCAAAAATCATTCTTTAGGTGAGAATATTTTAGGTAGTAAAAAAAGTGTAAGAAATATTAATAGAAAAGATCTAATTTCTTTCACCAAAAAAAATTATTCAGCAGAAGAAATGGTGATTGGTGTCTATGGTAAATTAAATACAGAAGATTTAATTGATATAGTTGAAAATCATTTCGGACATATCAAAAAAATCAAAGCAAAAGAAAAAAGAGAGAAGCCATCTAAATATATAGCAGAAACTAGAGAGATAAAAAAGAGTATCAATCAAAGCCATGCTGTTATAGGTAATAGAACAATAAGCATTCATCATAAACAAAAAAATGCGATGTCATTATTATCTAATTATTTAGGCGGACCAGGCATGAGTTCTAGATTAAACTTAGAACTAAGAGAAAAGAAAGGAATTTGCTATTCAATTGATGCGAATTATATTGGCATGAGTGATACAGGTTTATTTACAATTTACATGGGTACTGATATAGGCAAAATGGAAAAATGTATTTCACTCGTTGAAAAGGAATTGAAAATTTTAAGAGAAAAAAAATTAAGCACTCTAAATTTAAATTTAGCAAAACGTAAATTTATAGGTCAAATATCATTAGCAGAAGAAAATCATTTATCAGTTATAATAGCATTAAGTAGAAGTGTTTTAGATTATGGCAAAGCTGATTCTTTAACTCAGATTTATAAAAAAATCGAATCTGTAAAAGCCGAAGATTTACAAGAATTAGCAAATGATGTATTCAACGAAAATCAAATTAGTAAATTAATTTACCTACCAGAATAAAATGGAATTCTTAGACGAAGACTTAGCTAAGTACATAGAGCAACATACAGACGAAGAGCCTACATTATTAAAAGAGTTAAATAGAGAAACTCAATTAAAGGTATTAATGCCACGTATGATATCTGGTCATTTTCAAGGCAGAGTCATTAGTATGTTAACGAAAATGATTAAGCCAAAAAACATTTTAGAAATTGGCACTTACACGGGTTACTCTGCATTATGTTTCGCTGAAGGATTAGTAGAGGGTGGCAAATTAATTACTATCGATATTAATGAAGAAATAGAAGATTTGGTAAGATCTTATATTAATAAATCTGCATTTAAAAACATCATAGATTATAGAATAGGTGATGCTGCAGATTTAATACCAAGTTTAACAGAAAAATTTGATATCGTTTTTATAGATGCTGATAAAGAAAACTATTCTACTTATTACGACTTAGTTTTTGATAAAGTAAATCAAGGCGGATATATAATCGCAGATAATGTATTGTGGAGTGGTAAAGTTGTAGGATCAAAAATAGACAAAGACACCCGCGCTATTCTTGAGTTCAATAAAAAAGTGCAAGATGATATTAGAGTTGAAAATGTATTATTTCCTATTCGCGATGGCTTGCTTATTGCGAGAAAACTTTAAATAAGCAAAATATATTAATCCGGTTAATATCGCTTTAGAATAACCAATCAATGCTAAATCAGTAAAACCAGTTTGTATAACTTCAGCCCAAGTTTTATTTGAATTAATATAATAGATAGAAACTCCCGAAATATATAATGCAGTCTGTGCCAATACAACTGATAATAAAATGTATAATAATTTCTGCTGATGCCCGATCATCCCTGTAATAAAAGCTGCAACAGGAAAAGCAAATAGATAACCAACACTTGGATCAGCTAAAATTGAAAGTCCGAAATCTTCACCAGCAAATACTGGCAAAAAAGCACCAAACATCAAATAAATTAATTGTGAAGTAATACCTGCATTAGCCCCTGCCATAAGTCCGGCTAATAACACAAATACACTTTGCAAAGTAATTGGTATATCACCATTAGGTATACTTACATCAGCAGCAACTGTTGTTAAAAAAGCAAATAAAGTACTTGATATCGCAAAGTTTTTATAATCCATTTTATTCTAGTATTGCTTTAATATCATCTTCTGATAATGATTTCATAAATGATTCTTCAGTTGTTATTAAACTATCAGCTATTCTTCTCTTCTTTTCTTGCAATGCTAATATTTTTTCTTCAACAGAATTCTTAGTTATAAATTTATAAATAAATACTGTATTTTTTTGTCCGATTCTATGTGTTCTATCAATTGCTTGTTGTTCAACCGCCGGATTCCACCATGGATCTAATATAAAAACATAATCTGCCTCGGTAAGGTTAAGTCCGACCCCACCCGCCTTTATCGATATCAAGAATATCTGAATCTCTTCATTAGTCTTAAACTCTTCTACAACTTCTTGTCGGTTCATTGTAGAACCATCTAAAAATGAATATTTAATTGAATGGTCATTAAAATATTTCTTGAACAAATTTAAATGTTTTACAAACTGTGAGAATATTAAAACTTTATTACCCTTTGTTAAGATATTTTCTAATGTATATATAACATCAGAAAACTTACCTGATTCAGCATCATAATCTTCATCAACCATACTCGGGTGATTAGCAATTTGTCGTAATTTATTTAAGCCTTGTAATAATTGAATGTGTGATCTGCCAATACCTTGTTCTGTTATTACTCTCAACAATTCATTTCTATAGAACGATTTTGTTTCTTCATAGATTTTCTCTTGCTCTTCACTCATATCAGAGTAATACAATTGTTCAACTTTTGGTGGTAATTCAGATGCTACTTGTTGTTTAGTTCTTCTTAGTATAAATGGTTTTATAAGAGTTTGTAATTTATTGGCTTTCTCTTCATCTTGTTTTTTATCAATGGGTGTAGCAAACTCATCATTGAAAAAAGTTTGTGAGCCTAGTAAACCCGGATTTACAAATGACATTTGAGACCATAAATCTGTTACTGAATTCTCTACTGGTGTACCACTCAACACTAATTTGAATTTAGATTTTAATGATCTTACAGAACGTGAAATTTTAGAAGAAGGGTTTTTTATAATTTGGCTCTCATCTAAAATGATGTAATGAAAATAAAATGATTTTAATAAATCAATATCAAGTCTTGTAATACCATAGGTTGTGAGAACTATATCGAATTTACTAAAATTAGAAATCTCTTTATCTCTGTTTACTCCTGTGTAAATATGAATCTTTAGATCAGGTGTAAATTTTTTCGCCTCATTTAGCCAGTTATGAATTAATGATGTAGGCATTACAATCAATGAGGTTCTTGGGTAATCATTTGATTGAACATGCTGTTTATCAAACAGTGTGCCTGGTATATTTTCAAAAAGACTAGGTTGAGTAGCACTAATGATGGCCTCTTCTTTTACTTTTTGCAATAATGCTAAAGTTTGAATGGTTTTACCCAAACCCATATCATCTGCTAGACATCCACCAAAATTCCATCTTCTCAAAAAATGGAACCAATCATAACCCGCTTTCTGATATTGACGTAATTCCCCTTTAAAATTAGCAGGCATTTCAATTTCATCTATATTCTCGAATGCGCTTAGTTTCTGAAGTTTTCTGTCAATAGTTACTTGTGCTAATTCAGAATCAGCATATTCTTTTAATAATGCTATATGATGTTTTTTGAATTTTAATTCTTTACCAGATTCTGAGAAATGAAATAAACTCTGATAAGTAGCAAACCATTCATCAGGTATAATAGCAATTTCACCATTAGGCAATAAAAACTCTTTCCTTCCATTTAATATATGATCTTTTAATTCAATAAATGGTACTTCCATTTTACCAAAATAAACTATCGCGTATACATCAAACCAATCGTTTGATTCATTAATCTTTAAATCAATTTTACTCTTACCTAAGAAATATTTTTTACCCTTTTCTTCTTGTTGAATATTAAATCCGGCTGCAACTAAAGTTTCATTATTCTCTGATAACCATTCTAACATCTGATGTTGAGTACTGGATTCATCAGTGTTTGATTTATTATTAATAGTGAAAGCCGAACCTTCTGTTGCTATTAAGCCCATATCTGTCAATAGCTTTATTTTTGTGGCTTCCCACGACAGTGAACGTTTTACACGATGAAAAATATATTCATCATTTTTATTCTCTACACTAACTGAAACCTTAGTACCCGATTGATATAAGAAATTATACTTTCCATATTGAAACGATAAAACTAATTGTATAGAATCGTTCCATGTGTTCAGCATTTTTAAAATAGGTACTGCTTCAAATTGCTCTGTAATTATTTGAAATCCCTCAGCATATACATTGTGTCTTTCAATTAAAGGACCAATAAATTTTTTGAAATAAGTTGACTCTGAACTTTTAGGTATATCTATAAATCTTTTATTTAAAAATGGTAATAGTTTTTTACCATCTAAATCTTGATCAAAAAATAAAAGTGCATTACCCAATAACATGTAAGCAGGCTGCATTGATATAATCTCTGCTTCTTTAAACATGAATTCAATTCTTTCACCTAAATATTTTATGGTTGGGAAATATCTTGTACCCTCAACACTTCTTCTAAAATGAAATAAAACAGATGCTGGTTCTTTTGCTATATGTAATTGTTTAAATACCGGATCACCCTCTTTGCCCATTTCAAACAATGGCTTATCACCAATCATTTTTAATGCTTCAATTATTTTTTTTTCAATAATTGGACGAACAATCGCATAGAGTTTATCATTCCAAATTTTTGTAAAATATGCAGCTGGTCTAATTACTTCTTTATGATATTTTTTAATGATGTATTCTTGATCAAGTTGATCTAATAATTTTATAATTTTATAATCTTGATCATCTAAAAAAGCATCGAATTCTTTTGCAGTTTGAGTATATAATTTACGGTGAGTTAATGAGAAACCTCCTTTAGCATTCAATTGAACTATATGTGGCTCAATGACGAATCCTAAGTATGGGTGTTTACCTAATGAATAAACTAATTTGCAAGCTTTCTTACTATCTACTCTTACCACTATAAAAAAATATAGTAGAAGTTATGATTTAAAAAAATTCAAATTTAAATATTCTTATTACTTATTACTTATTTCTAATAGAGTTTTTTTAAACATTTATTAGACCTTGGAAAACTTTTTCA
>JACCDK010555612.1_pt1 | contig 10835 bp, 8 predicted proteins | sample 7445871 | NCBI WGS metagenome assembly JACCDK01 (sample SAMN15323436, study PRJNA562643) | freshwater metagenome | isolation source: river surface water | place: USA:Blue River Watershed | collected 2017-08-15
CAGAGCGCGGCCCAGTGGCTGGCAACGGCCGAAGTCGGCCAGATCGCGCAGGTGATTCGTGACTATGGCGAAGAACGGTTTGCTGTTCCGATTGCAAAGGCGATTGTTTCTCGCCGACAGGAACGGGGCCCTCTTGCAACCACCTCCGAGCTGGCCGAACTCGTGGCTGGCACGGTCAAAACCCGCGAGCCGGGCCAGAACCCTGCAACGCGCACATTTCAGGCTCTTCGGATTTTCGTCAACGCCGAGCTTGAAGAGCTCGAGCAGGCGCTAGAGGGCAGCTTGAACATCCTCGAGCCTCAAGGACGCCTGGTCGTGATCAGCTTTCACTCGCTGGAAGACCGCATCGTCAAGCAGTTCATCGCCCGGCACGCGCGCGAGGTGGTGGATCGCCGCGCGCCGTTCGCCGTGGGCGCGCCCTTGAAGCTCACCGCGCTGGACCGCATCAAACCCTCGGCCGAGGAAGTCGCCGCCAACCCCCGTGCGCGCAGCGCCATCATGCGCGTGGCCAGCAGGACTGTGCACTGACATGCTGCGCCTGAACATCCTCCTGACCCTCGCCGTGATTGCCAGTGCCCTGTACCTGGTGCGCGTGCAGTACGAATCGCGGCGTCTGTACGCCGAGATCGAGAAGGCGCAGGCCGAGGCTCGCCAGCACGAATCCGAGAACGAGCGTCTGCTCGCCGAGCGGCGTGGCCAGTCCACGCCCTTGCGCGTGGAGCAGATCACCAAGAACCAGTTGCAGATGCGGGCGCCCACCCCGGGCATCACGCAGTACGTGACCCTGGGCGGTGCCCCGGCCGCCGCCAACGTGCCCGTGGCCGTGGCGCCAGCCGCTGCACCCGCCTCGGCGACCGCATCCGCGGAGGCGGGCCGCTGATGACACGTAGCGTGCTCTATGCCTCCAGCCCGCTGCTGGCGAGCAAGACCCCGGTCTGGCGAAGCAAGACCGTGGTCGCCGTGATCGCGCTGGCCTTCATCGGCCTGGCTGCACGCGCGGCCTGGGTCCAGGTGTTCGGCAACGCCTTCTTCCAGCGGCAAGGTGAGGTGCGCTTTGCGCGCACGATCGAGTTACCCGCCACGCGGGGCCGCATCCTGGACCGCAACGGCCTGATCCTGGCCACCAGCGTGCCGGCCTCCAGCATCACCGCCATCCCGGACAGCATCGACCGCGACAAGGCCCGCCTCACCCAGCTGGCGGCCCTGCTCGAAATGCCGCTGGCGGAACTGGAAAAGAAGCTCCAGGGCGACAGCCCCAAGCCCGTCTGGCTGCGCCGGCAGGTCGAGGACGCGGTCGCCGAGAAGGTGATGGCGCTGGGCATCAAGGGGGTGCTGCTACGCAAGGAATACAAGCGCCAGTACCCGGAAGGGGAGGCTGCGGCCCATGTGGTCGGATTCACCGGCATGGACGATCAGGGCCATGGCCAGGGCCTGGAAGGCATCGAGAAGACCTTCGACGAGGACCTCGCAGGTCGCTCGGGTTCGCGCCGCGTGATCAAGGACCGACTGGGCAACATCGTCGAGGACGTGCGCGAACAAGTGCCGCCCGTCGACGGCAAGGACCTGCAACTGTCCATCGACAGCAAGGTGCAGTTCTTCGCGTACCAGAAGCTGCGCGATGCGGTGGTTGCCCACAAGGCCAAGGCGGGCAGCATCGTGGTGCTGGACGTGCAGACCGGCGAGGTGCTGGCACTGGCCAATTTCCCGAGCTACACGCCCTCCAAGCGGGTGAATGTCTCCCTCGAGCAGATGCGAAACCGCGCGCTGGTCGACATGTTCGAGCCCGGTTCCACCGTCAAGCCCTTCGTCGCGGCGCTGGCGCTGGAGCGCGGCATCGTGCGACCCGACACCCAGATCCAGACCGCCCCTGGACGCATCTACATCTCGGGCATGCCGATCAACGACTCCAGCCCGCACGGTGTGCTGACCGTCAACGAGGTGATCCAGAAATCCAGCAACGTCGGCACCGTCAAGATGGCGATGCAGCTGGAGCCGCGCGACATGTGGGAGATGTTCACCAGTGTCGGTTTCGGCCAGCGTCCGCAGCTGCCTTTCCCTGGCGTGGTGAGCGGCCGGCTGCCCGCCTACAAGAGCTGGCGCCCGATCGGGCAGGCCACCATGAGTTACGGCTATGGCCTCTCCGGCAGCCTGTTCCAGCTGGCGCGTGCCTACAGCGTCTTCGCGCGCGACGGCGAGCTGGTCCCGGTCACCCTGCTCAAGGCCGAACGCCCGGCTGCCGGCGTGCGGGTCTTCGACAAGAACCATGCGTCCCAGGTGCGCCACATGCTGCACCTGGCGACCAGCGCGGGCGGCACGGCGCCCAAGGCCCAGACCGTTGGCTACTCGGTGGGCGGCAAGACCGGTACCGCGCGCAAGACCGAGGGCAAGGGGTACGTCGAAGGCAAGTACCGCGGCTTTTTCGTGGGCCTGGCACCGATCGAGAACCCGCGCATCGTCGTGGCGGTCATGATCGACGAGCCGCGTGGGGGCGTCTACTACGGCGGCGAAGTCGCTGCGCCGGTGTTCAGTGCCACCGTCCAACAGACCCTGCGCATCATGGGCCTGCAGCCGGACATGACCGTCAAGCCGCAGGTCGTGGTGGCCGTGGAGGAGTCCTTCTGATGCAGGTGCTCCACACCCCGCAGGACGCCGCGCGCTGGCTCTCGGGCCGCGTGCGGGGTGGCTTGCACTGCGACAGCCGCAAGGTGGACGCAGGCGATGGCTTCATCGCCTGGCCAGGCGCGGCCACCGACGGCCGCCGGCACGTGGGATCGGCCCTGGCCCAGGGGGCTGCCGCCTGCCTGGTCGAGGCCGAGGGCGTGCAGGCTTTCGATTTCGGCGCCGCGCATGAATCGGCTGTTGCCAGCTACCCGGGCCTGAAGGCAGCTACCGGGCCCATCGCCGCCGCCTACTACGAGCAGCCCTCCGACCGGCTCGAGGTCATCGCCGTCACCGGTACCAACGGCAAGACCTCCACCGCCTGGTGGCTGGCGCAGGCCCTGTCCGCCGCACGTGCGTCCGGCTGCGGTGTCATCGGCACGCTGGGTATCGGCCGGCCTCCGCAGGTGCGCTACACCGGCCTGACCACGCCCGACCCCGTGCTGCTGCAGGAGCAGCTGCGCCGCTTTGCCGACGCCGGTCTGTCGGCCTGTGCGATCGAGGCCTCGTCCATCGGGATCGTGGAGCGCCGCCTGGACGGCACCCGCATCGCGGTGGCGGTCTTCACCAACTTCAGCCGCGACCACCTGGACTACCACGGCACCCTGGACGCCTACTGGTCGGCCAAGGCCGCCCTGTTCGAGTGGCCGGGTCTGCGCGCCGCCGTGCTCAATGTCGATGACGACAAGGGTGCTGCCCTGGCGTCCTCGCTCGCAGGGCGCGGCCTGGACGTCTGGACCCTGTCCTGTCGCCGCGAAGCGGTCCGCCTGCGGGCTCTGGACATCGCGTATGGCGAGGCGGGCCTGCGCTTCACCGTGGCCGAGGGTGCGCAGCGCGTCACCCTGCAGACGCAGTTGATCGGCCACTACAACGTCTCCAACCTCCTGGGCGTGATCGGCGCGATGCGCGCAGTCGGGATTCCCCTGGCCGACGCGGTACGCGCCTGTGACGGCCTGCTGCCGGTCCCGGGACGGATGGAGCGCCTGCATCGCGCCGGCCTGCCGCTGGTCGCCGTCGACTACGCCCACACGCCCGACGCCCTGGACCAGGCCCTTGCGGCCCTGCGCCCGCTGGCGCAGCAGCGGGGCGGCCGCCTGTGGTGCGTGTTCGGCTGCGGCGGCGACCGAGATGCCACCAAGCGTCCGCTCATGGGCGCCATCGCCGAAAAGAACGCCGACCGCGTGGTCATCACCAGCGACAACCCGCGCAGCGAAAACCCGCAGGACATCATCCGCCAGATCCTTGGCGGCCTGTCGCGCCAGGAGGCGGTGCAGGTCGAGGCAGACCGCGCCCGTGCCATCGAGCGCGCCGTGCTGGGGGCTGACGCCGCCGACGTGATCCTGCTGGCAGGCAAGGGCCATGAAGACCACCAGGAGGTCGGTGGCGTGCGCCTGCCCTTTGACGACCGCGCGTATGCGCGTGCCGCCCTGGACCAGAGGGGCGCTGCATGAACGCACTTTTCACCCTGCAGCAGGCCGCCGCCTGGATTCCCGGCGCGCGCTGTATCGGCCAGGGTGGCACCGCCATCGCGCGCGTGCACACCGACACCCGCACCCTGCAGTCGGGGGACCTGTTCGTGGCCCTGCGCGGTGAGCGCTTTGACGCCAATGACCTCATCGCCGACGCGCTCGCGCGTGGCGCCGTGGCCGCCGTGGCCCACCCGGGCCGCCTGCCCGCAGGGGCCAGCGGCCTGGAGGTGGACGACACCCGCCTGGCCCTGGGCCGGATGGCGCAGGGCTGGCGCGCTGGCCACCGCCTGCCGCTGGTCGCCGTGACCGGCAGCAACGGCAAGACCACCGTCACGCAGATGATCGCCAGCATCCTGCGCGCCTGGCAGGGTGACGCGGCACTGGCCACGCAGGGCAACTTCAACAACGACATCGGCCTGCCGCTCACGCTGCTGCGGCTGGCGCCGCACCACCGCGTTGGCGTGCTCGAGCTGGGCATGAACCACCCCGGAGAGATCGACTACCTGGCCCGCATCGCGGCGCCGACGGTGGCCCTCGTGAACAACGCGCAGCGCGAGCACCAGGAGTTCATGGCGACCGTCGAAGCCGTCGCGCGTGAAAACGGCAGCGTCTTTGCACACCTGGCCGCCGACGGCACCGCGGTCTTCCCCCACGGCGACACCTTCACCCCCCTGTGGCGCGAACTGGCGGGCGCTCGCGCCTGCCTGACCTTCGGCGCCGCCGGTGCGGACGTCTCGCTGGCCGACGCGCGGTGGACGTCAGGCCGTTGGCAGGTGCAGGCGCGCACCCCCGCCGGAGCGCTGGCTTTCAGCCTGCAGGTGGCCGGCCGGCACAACGTGCTCAATGCCTTGGCGGCAGCCGCCTGCGCGCTCGCGGCGGGTGCGCCGCTGACCGCCATCGCGCAGGGCCTCGCAGCGTTCGAGCCGGTCAAGGGCCGTTCGCGCGCCCTGGCCATCGACCTGGGCGGACGCACCCTCACGGTCGTTGACGACACCTACAACGCCAACCCCGACTCCGTGCGCGCAGCAATCGACGTACTGGCCGAACTGCCCGGCCCGCAGCTGCTGGTCCTCGCAGACATGGGTGAGGTCGGCGACCAGGGGCCGCAGTTCCACGCGGAGGTGGGCGACTACGCCCGCCAGCGCGGCATCCCGCAGCTGCTGACGCTGGGTGACCAGTCGCAAGCCATGGGCGGCACGCATTTCAGCGACATCGACTCCCTGCAGCAGGCGGTCCGCGATCGCCTGCCGTCGGTGGCCAGTGTCCTGGTCAAAGGTTCCCGGTTCATGAAGATGGAGCGGGTGGTCGAGGCCATCAGCGCCCAGTACACACAAAAAAGGGGAGACGCCTGATGCTTCTGAGTCTGGCCATTTGGCTGCAATCGCTGTCACCGGAATTCGGTTTCCTGCGCGTCTTCCAGTACCTCACCTTCCGCGCGGTGATGGCGGCCATGACCGCCCTGTTGATCGGATTGATCGCCGGGCCCTGGGTGATCCGCCGCCTGACCGAGCTCAAGATCGGCCAGCCTGTGCGGGGCTACGGCATGGAGTCCCACCTGACCAAGAGCGGAACGCCCACCATGGGTGGCGTCCTGGTGCTCCTGTCGATCGCCGTTTCCACGCTCCTGTGGTTCGATCTGTCCAACCGTTTCGTCTGGATCGTCCTGATCGTCACCCTGGGCTTCGGGACGATCGGGTGGGCCGACGACTGGCGCAAGGTGGTGAACAAGGATCCCGAGGGCATGCCTTCGCGAGAGAAGTACTTCTGGCAGTCGGTGATCGGCCTGATCGCTGCGGTCTACCTCGTGTTCAGCATCTCCGAGAGCTCGAACATGAAGGTGGTCGAACTTTTCTTCAGCTGGGTCTACTCGGGCTTCGATGTGAACCTGCCGCCCAAGGCCGGCCTCATGGTGCCGTTCTTCAAGGAGATCTCCTATCCGCTGGGCGTGTTCGGCTTCGTGATCATGACCTACCTGGTGATCGTGGGCGCCAGCAACGCGGTCAATCTGACCGACGGTCTGGACGGCCTGGCCATCATGCCGGTGGTGATGGTGGGCTCGGCCCTGGGCGTGTTTGCGTACGTCACCGGCAGCTCGGTCTATTCCAAGTACCTCTTGTTCCCGTACATCCCGGGCTCGGGCGAACTCCTGATCTTCTGCGCCGCGATGGCGGGTGCTGGCCTGGCCTTCCTGTGGTTCAACACCCACCCGGCACAGGTCTTCATGGGGGATGTCGGCGCCCTGGCCCTGGGCGGCGCGCTGGGCACCATCGCGGTGATCGTGCGCCAGGAGATCGTGCTGGCCATCATGGGCGGCATCTTCGTGGTGGAGGCGCTGTCGGTGATGGCGCAGGTCAGCTACTTCAAGTACACCAAGAAACGCTACGGCGAGGGCCGCCGCATCCTGAAGATGGCGCCCCTGCATCACCACTTCGAGAAAACCGGCTGGAAGGAGACCCAGGTCGTGGTCCGCTTCTGGATCATCACCATGCTCCTGTGCCTGGTCGGCCTGTCCTCCCTGAAGCTGCGCTAAGCCATGAAGCATCTCCAAGACCAGCACATCGTCGTCCTCGGCCTGGGCATTTCCGGCCTGGCGATGGCCCGCTGGTGCGCGCGTTGCGGCGCGCGTGTCACCGTGGCGGACACCCGTGAGGCGCCGCCGCACCTGGGCGCCTTGCGTGAGCAGTTGCCGCAGGCCGGGTTCGTGAGCGGGCCTTTCGGCGAAGCGCTGCTCGAAGGCGCACAGGCCGTGTTCCGCAGCCCCGGCCTGGCGCCCGCCCAGGTCGAGGCCCTGCTGCAGGCCGCGCAAGCGCGTGGCCTGCGCGTGGGCGGCGAGCTGGACCTGTTCATCGAGGCGCTCGAGGTGATTCGCGTCGAGACCGAAGCGGTGGAGCGCGCCGAACAGGCGGCACGGGCCGCGGCCGAGGCGGCCGAGGCGGCCGAGGCCGCGCGCGCGGAAGAAGCTGCCCGAGCAGAAGAAGCCGCCCGCGCCGCGCAGGCGGATCCGGCAGGTGCCGACCCCGCCGACCCCCTGGCCGATCCCGCGGTCGAAGCGGCGGTCGAAGCGACGGTCGACGCGACAGTCGAAGCGGTGGCGACTGCCGACGAAGAGACAGCTCCCGTGATCGCACCACCGCCCGCGCCCGCCGGTTACCGGCCCGCGATCCTGGCGGTCACCGGCACCAACGGCAAGACCACCGTGACCTCCCTGACCGGGCAACTGGTAGCCCGCGCCGGCCGTACCGTGGCCGTGGCGGGGAACATCGGCCCGTCGATGCTGGACACGTTGGCCCAGCGGCTTGACGCAGACGACCTGCCGCAAGTCTGGGTGCTGGAGCTTTCCAGCTTCCAGCTGGAGGGCGTGCAGGGCTTCGAGCCGACGGCTGGCACGGTGCTCAATCTCACCCAGGACCACCTGGACTGGCACGGCAGCATGGACGCCTATGGCGCCGCCAAGGCGCGCATCTTCGGCGGCCAGGGCGTGATGGTCCTGAACCGGGAAGACGCCCGCGTCATGGCCATGCTGCCCGACCCGGTGCGCCTCAAGGGCGGCAAGATCGAGCAGCGCGCGCACATCACCTTCGGCAGCGACATGCCCCAGCGCCCCGGTGACTTCGGCATCGAGGTGGTCAATGGCATGACCTGGCTGGTGCGGGCGCTGGAGGCGGATGAAACCATCAAGCGCCGGCGTGACGAGGCCCTCGAGCTGCACTTTCAGCGCCTGATGCCCGCCGACGCCTTGCGCATTCGCGGCCGCCACAACGCCGTCAACGCGCTGTCCGCGCTGGCCCTGGCGGTCTCGGCGGGCTGTGCGCTCGGTCCCATGCTGTACGGCCTGCGCGAGTACCGCGGCGAGCCGCACCGCGTCGAGGCCGTCGGCATCCTCAACGAGATCGAGTATTTCGACGACAGCAAGGGCACCAATGTGGGCGCCACGGTCGCGGCCCTGCAGGGCCTGGGCGCCGACCGCAAGCTGGTCGTGATCCTGGGGGGCGAGGGCAAGGGCCAGGATTTCGCGCCACTGGCCGAGCCCGTGGCGCGTCACGCCCGCGCCGCTGTCCTGATCGGGCGCGACGCGCCGCTGATCCGCGCCGTGCTCGAGCCCCAGGGGGTCACCCTGCTGGAGGCCGACACGATGGAGCAGGCCGTGCGCCTGGCCACGGGCCGCGCCCACGCCGGGGACGCGGTGCTGATGTCGCCCGCCTGCGCCAGCTTCGACATGTTCAAGGACTACGAGCATCGCGCCCGCGTGTTCCGCGATGCCGTGCAAGCACTCGCCGACGAGGCGGGCATCACGCTGGAGGGGCTGTCTTGAACTTTTCTCCCGCCAGCCTGTGGCAGTGGATCATCGGCAAGCCGCAGGGCGATGTGCCGGTGCGCACTTCCGGCTACCGGGCATCCGGGTCCGACTCGCGGGTCGAGCAGTTCGACTTCACCTTGCTGTGGGTGGTCGTGGGCCTGCTGGCCTTCGGACTGGTCATGGTGTATTCGGCGTCGGTAGCCATGCCGGACAACCCGCGCATGGCGCGCCTGACCAGCAGCTACCACCTGGTGCGCCACACCTTCGCGCTGGCCGTCGGCCTGACCGCCGCCATCCTGGCGTTCCAGGTGCCGGTGGACACCTGGGAGCGCTTTGCGCCCTGGCTGTTCGTCGCGTCCCTGATCCTGCTGGTGGCGGTGCTGATTCCCGGCATCGGCTCGGTCGTCAACGGCGCGCGCCGCTGGATCTCGCTGGGCTTCATGAGCTTTCAGCCCTCGGAGCTCGCCAAGTTCGCGGTGGTGCTCTATGCCGCCGACTACATGGTGCGCAAGATGGAGGTGAAAGAGAACTTCCTGCGCGCTGTCGGCCCGATGGCCGTCGCCGTGGCGGTGGTCGGCCTGCTGCTGCTGGCGGAACCGGACATGGGCGCCTTCATGGTGATCGCCGTCATCGCCATGGGCATCCTGTTCCTGGGCGGCGTGAACGCCCGCATGTTCTTCCTGATCGCGGCCGTCCTGCTGATCGCCTTCACGCTGATGATCGCGCTGTCCGAATGGCGCCGCGAGCGCATCTTCGCCTACCTGGACCCCTGGAGCGAGAAGCATGCCCTGGGCAAGGGCTACCAGCTGTCGCACGCTCTGATCGCCATCGGTCGCGGCGAGATTTTCGGCGTGGGCCTGGGCGGCAGCGTCGAGAAGCTGCACTGGTTGCCCGAAGCCCACACCGACTTCCTGCTTGCGGTGATCGGCGAGGAGTTCGGCTTCATCGGCATCCTGGTGCTGGCCGTGGCCTTCTTCTGGCTCACGCGCCGCATGATCCACATCGGCCGCATGGCGGTGGCGATGGACCGCCTGTTCGCGGGCCTGGTGGCCCAGGGCGTCGGCATCTGGATCGGGTTCCAGGCCTTCATCAACATGGGCGTGAACCTGGGTGCGCTGCCCACCAAGGGGCTCACGCTCCCCCTTCTGAGTTACGGCGGCTCGGCCATCCTGGTGAACCTGGTGGCGATCGCCGTGGTGCTGCGCATCGACTACGAAAGCCGCTTCGTGCAGCGGGGAGGGCGGCTGTGACCCGCCGCGCCCTCGTGATGGCCGGTGGCACCGGCGGCCATATCTTCCCGGGCCTGGCCGTGGCCGAGGCCCTGCGCGAGCGCGCCTGGACGGTGCACTGGGTGGGCGCCCCCGACAGCATGGAAAGCCGCCTCGTGCCGCCGCGCGGCTTCGCCTTCGAGACGGTGAACTTCTCCGGCGTGCGGGGCAAGGGCCCGGTGACGCTGGCCCTCTTGCCCCTGCGCCTGCTCAAGGCCTTCTGGCAAAGCCTGCAGGTGGTGCGCCGGGTGAAGCCCGACGTGGTGATCGGCCTGGGCGGCTACATCAGTTTTCCCGCCGGGATGATGAGCGTGCTGCTTGGCAAACCCCTGGTGCTGCACGAGCAGAACTCGCGCGCGGGCATGGCCAATCGCGTCCTGGCCGCCGTGGCCGATCGCGTGTTCACTGCGTTCCCGAACGTGCTGGCCCGGGCGGCCTGGGTCGGCAATCCGCTCCGCGAGGGATTCCTGCGCCAACTGCCGCCGGCGCAGCGCCTGGCGGGCCGCAGCGGGCCGCTGCGTCTGCTGGTGGTGGGCGGCAGCCTGGGTGCGCAGGCTCTCAACGAGATCGTGCCCCAGGCGCTGGCCCTGATCCCGGCCACCGACCGGCCGGTGGTCACGCACCAGAGCGGCGCGCGCCAGATCGACGCCTTGCGCGCCAACTACCAGGCCGCCGGCGTGCAGGCCGAACTCACGCCCTTCATCGACGACACCGCCCAGGCCTTCGCCCAGGCCGACCTCGTGATCTGCCGGGCCGGTGCGAGCACCGTGACCGAACTGGCTGCCGTGGGCGTGGCGGCGGTCTATGTGCCCTTCCCGCACGCCGTGGACGATCATCAGACCACCAACGCCCGCTTCGTCGTCGATGCCGGCGGCGGCTGGCTGCTGCCCCAGCGCGAACTCACGCCCCAGGGCCTGGCCTCGCTGCTGCAAGGCCTGGACCGCGCGCAACTGATCGTGCGCGCCCAGGCTGCCAAGTCCCTGGAAAAAACCGAAGCGACGGCGCAAGTCGTCGCGGCCTGCGAGGCCCTGGCTTCATGAAACACCAAGCGATCAAGCAATTCACTTCGTCGAGTTCTCGACGGGCCGCCGAAATGAAGGGGCTCGCATGAAACACGCCATCAAGCACATTCATTTCGTCGGC
>JACCDK010095490.1_pt1 | contig 10834 bp, 9 predicted proteins | sample 7445871 | NCBI WGS metagenome assembly JACCDK01 (sample SAMN15323436, study PRJNA562643) | freshwater metagenome | isolation source: river surface water | place: USA:Blue River Watershed | collected 2017-08-15
ACTGATACTGCAATACCACTTAACTCTTCATCTCTTTGTGATAATAATATTTCAGATGGATTTGAGACTTCTCTTAATCCAGTGCCTCTCATTTCATAGATACCTAACTCTGATGTTGAGCCAAATCTATTTTTGATTGACCTTAAAATTCTATAAGTATGATGGCGATCTCCTTCGAATTGAAGTACGGTATCGACCATGTGTTCTAAAATCTTCGGACCTGCAATATTACCGTCTTTGGTGATATGGCCTACTAAGAAAACAGGTGTGTTTGTTTCTTTTGCGAAGCGTAATAATTCAGCTGTACATTCTCTGATTTGTGAAACACTACCTGGCGTTGATTCAATATGTGCTGAGTATAAAGTTTGTATTGAATCAACAATTACAATCTGAGGTGCTAACTCTTCAACTTGTTTAAAAATATTTTGGGTGGATGTTTCTGTTAATATAAAGCAGTTCGATGGTTCTTTGTCTACCATTCTTAATGCACGCATCTTTATTTGCTGCTCACTTTCTTCACCCGATACATAAAGTATTTTTAATTTCTTAAGTGTTAAAGCTAATTGTAAAAGTAAAGTAGATTTTCCAATACCAGGTTCACCACCAATGAGTACTAGTGAGCCAGGTACTATACCTCCGCCTAAAACTCTATTTAACTCTTCATCATGTGTAGGTATTCTATAGTCAACACTTTTTTCTATTTGATCTATCGCCACAGGTTTACTCATACGTTGCTTAGTATTTTCACCTTGCTTCCATTCAATTTTTGCTGTTGATTTTTCTACTACCTCTTCCACAAAAGTATTCCATTCATTACATGATGGGCAATTGCCTAACCACTTTGCCGCTTGATAGCCGCAACTTTGACAGAAGAAAACTGTTTTTGATTTTGCCATTCATAAAGTTAGTAAAAAAGTAGCTAGTAGCTAGTAGCTAGACAGGTTTAATTTAGTAAAAAAGTAGCTAGTAGCTAGTAGCTAGTAGCTAGACAGGTTTTAATTTACTAGTTACCAGTATATAGAGTGAGAATATTAAACAATTGAGTATATTTAAATGATCTATCGTAAGTCTACAATGTTATTGCAACGATTTTCTGTTTTCATTTTTCTATTTTCTTTGCTATTAAGTAATGAACATTCTCATGCTCAATACAAAGGCAATAGTGATTTTCTATATGGTAAATGGAAGTCAACTGTGCCTTATTATATTTCTTTTCAAGCGGGTGCATCATCAAGCTATACTTTTGCAAACGAAGATTTTATAAATAATGGTACTGCTTTTTCATATGGTTTAGCATTTGAAAAACCATTGGGTTATCGACCTTCATTAAATATTAATTTTAGAACAAGAGGTAGATACGAACAATCAGAATTAAATAATAATATTGATTTAAACAACAGCTTCATTACGAAATCAGAAATTCAAAAATCATATGATTTATCTTTAAACTTTAGTTATTTAATTTTTGAATTAAAGGGTTGGGATTACAGGGTTTCGGCCGGACTCGGATATGTGCAGAATGAATTATTATTAACTGATTCAGTTCAACGATCTCAAAATGTTTCGTCAATAATCTTACCTCTTCAAATTAGTACTAGTAGAAATATATATAAGCGTTTTGATATTGAATTTGCATATCGATATTATTTCACAGATAAAAATAATTTCGATGGCTATATTTTAAACAATACATACGATAAATATTCTTATGCATATGTTGCATTAAAATATATGTTCGGTGAGAAAGATTATAGATTCATGAAAAAAGGCAGTTGTCCAACTGCTAAATAATTTTAGTCTTGCTCAATATCATTCAATATACTGTACAAAGATTCGAGCTCTGAAATTTTTTGAGTATAACCTAATTTCTCATATGAGTTTATTAAGTTTCTAAGTACCCTCTTTAAAATTTGAATATTTGAGCAAGGTGTATAGAATATTGGTAAGGGCTCTAGATTGAGTTGTTTTAGAAAATAATCTATATCTCGCTTGTTGAATATAAAGCCTTTGTTGAAAGCATTTATATAAAATAAAATACCATGTTGGTCTAAACTTATTTTCTCATATTCATTTTGCTCATCTTGATATGCTAAAATAAAATGCTGAGGTAAGTTCACTCCGAAAATAGGTATATCTAATCTTTGTGCAATTACTGAATAGATGATTGCTAATGATATTTGATTACCACGCCTCGATTCCATTACAATATTTAAATAGGAATTTTGTGGGTCATGGTAATTCGTAACATTTCCTGTGAAGCCGTGTATGTTGTAAAATACGTGATTGAGAATTTTTACTTTTTCGATCGGACTTGTATCATATCTCAACTCTATCCATGCGTCACGTTTTATCGCTTCAATTTGATTGATAATTTTTTGTTCGTCAAATTCAGGATATTGATATTTCGATACAATGATGAAACCTTGAAGTAAATCAAAAGCTCCAGATATTGCCCATGTTTTTAATTCATTTTGAACATCTGAAAATTGAATTTTATGGATAAGATCTTCTATTCTTTGTTGCAATACTAAGTCTAAGGTGTTCTCCCAAGATTTCTCTAAAACAGGTATTACATCTGTGCCATAACTAAGCAAACGATCTTCTACTTGACGATAAATTTCAATATCTGAATCGTCGAGTAATTTTAATAGCGCTTCAACTTCTTTGTCATTAAGCATATATTAAATTTACTAAAAATTACATTTTAAGTTAAAATATGTTTGATAAAAAGCTAAATTCGGCCATGAATAGCCTAAAAAAAGCCGTTTTTTGGATTAATTATAAGCTTTTTTCAAACTCTTTACATGGTACACATTCGCCGTTTGTATATAAGTTTCTAGAAGAAGTAGTATATAAAACTGTGCCAATTAATAGTGATAAAACCTATTTGCGTTCATCAAAATTGCATTCAAAAAAATATAATGAATTATTATTTCGGATGATTCAATATTTTAAGATTAACTCAATAATTGAATGTGGTAATAAATCAGAATCTGAAATTAGAGGAATAATTGATAATTCAAATTTGATTGAGTTAATGATTTTTAATGCTCATGAAATCAATCAGACTATATATGAACACTCATTAAAGAAAATTAATGAGTGTTCAATTTTTGTATTTGATGGTATTCGCTCTAGTGATAATCAATTAAATTTTTGGAAGAAAATTCAATCTGATAATAGAATAATAGTAACAATAGATTTATTTGAAATTGGTATTGTATTTTTTAGAACTCAACAACCTAAAGAAAATTTTCTTATCGATTATTGATTCATTAATGTTTCAATTTCATCAGCCTCAATAGGGATATTAGCCATTAAGTCTATATTGCCATTTTTAGTAATGAGTATATCATTTTCTATTCTAATACCTAAGTTCTCTTCTGGTATATATATACCAGGTTCACAAGTAAAGACCATTCCTGCTTTCATCTTTTCATATCTATTACCAATATCATGAACATCTAATCCTAAGAAATGTGAAGTACCATGCATGAAGTATTTTTTATACAATGGCATATCAGGGTTTTGTTTAGCAACATCCTGTTTATCTAATAATTTTAAATCAATTAATTTAGATTCCATGATTTTACCAACTTCTTTATGATACTCGTCAAGTATAGTACCTTCTATTAGCATCTTCTTAGCTTCATTCATCACGTGTAATACTGCATTGTAAACATCACGCTGACGTGCAGTAAACTTTCCATTTACAGGCACTGAACGAGAAAGATCTGCCGTATAATTTGCATATTCAGCACCGAAGTCCATCAGAATAACATCACCATCATTACAAGCTCTATTGTTTTCATTGTAATGAAGTACAATTGCACTTCCACCTGATGCTATAATTGGGTTATATGCATGTCCGGTTGCCCTATTACGAATGAACTCATGAATAATTTCAGCCTCAATTTCATATTCCATTACGCCTGGTTTTATGAAACCTAATACTCTTCGAAATGCTTTATCAGTTATATCACAAGCTGTTTGCATTAATTCAATTTCATAAGTCGATTTTACCGCTCTTAATTCTCTGAAGATTGGAGCAGCTCTTTCGTATTTATGAACCGGATATTGTTCCATCAATTGTTTTACAAAACGTAAATCGCGGTATTGATTGATGTGTACATATCTATCGTTTTCATTCGTATTGATGTAAACATATTCTGTATGATTCATCAACATATGGAAAATACTTTTGAAATCTTCTAACCAAAATATTGAGCGAATACCAGAACATTCAATCGCTTCTTCTTTTGTATATTTATGTCCCTCCCAAATAGCAATATGCTCATTCGTTTTCTTTAAGAATAAAACTTCTCTATAAGCAGGTATAGGTGAATCAGGGAATATTAATAAGATACTTTCTTCTTGATCAATACCTGATAGCCAAAACAAATCAGCATTTTGGCGAAAAGTAAAAGTTTGATCTCCAGCTCTGGGGAATTCATCGTTTGAGTGAATAATAGCTAAAGATTTTGGTTTTAGTTTCTCAATAAAACGCTTTCTGTTTTCAATAAATAAATCAGATTTTATTTTTGTGTACTTCATGATTTCCGAATTCGATTTTTAAAAATTAAGATCCTTGAGCTGCAACTAATAAGTCAAGATCTTTATATGGAAGTTTGTATTGATTTGATAAATATTTATTAGTGATATGTCCGTTGTACATATACACTCCACTTCGTATACCAGCATTACTCCATAAATAATTCTTGATGCCACCTTCTTCGCCAAGCTCTAATAATATCGGAGTAAAAATATTTGTTAATGCATATGAAGCTGTACGTGCAACTCTAGATGCGATATTTGGAACGCAGTAATGTATAACATCATGTTTGTTAAATACGGGTGTAGAATGATTAGTAACTTTTGATGTCTCAAAAACACCACCTTGATCTATACTAACATCAATAATAACTGAATCAGCTTTCATTCTGCTTACCATCTCTTCTGATACAATACATGGGCTACGACCTTCTTTTGCTCTCATAGCACCAATTGCAACATCACATTTTGATAATGCCTTTTGTAAGACTACTGGTTGTAAAACTGAAGTGAATAATCTACTGCCTATATTATTTTGTAATCTTCTCAAATGATAAACTGAATTATCGAATACTTTAACATCAGCACCTAATGCAATTGCTGTTCTTGCTGCATATTCACCAACTGTACCCGCACCAATAATTACAATTTCTGTTGGAGGTATACCTGTAACACCACCTAACATTAATCCTTTACCGTTATGTGTACTTAATAATTCTGAGGCAATGTGAATTGATGTTGTTCCTACGATTTCACTCATTGAGCGAACAACTGTTAGAATATTACCTTCATCTCTTAAATATTCAAATGCTAGAGCGGTAATATTTTTTTGCATTAATAATTTTAATGAATCTTCTTTTAACGATGATACTTGCAAACCTGAAATAAGTGTTTGCCCTGATTTCATCATTGCTATTTCATCGGGTGTTGGTGGGGCTACTTTAATAATTATATCAGATTCCCAAACTTTCTTTGAGTCGTAAGCAATTTGTCCGCCTTCTTCTGAGTAATCTTTATCAAAAAATTTAGCAGCAGCACCTGCGTTACTCTCTATTATAACTTCGTGACCGTTGTTAATCAATAGGCCAACCGACAATGGTGTTAAAGCAATTCTATTCTCTTGAAAAGTAGTTTCTTTTGGTATGCCAATGGTTAAACTATGCTTTCTATTTTTTATTGCCATTAATGCTTCTTGAGGCATTAATAATGCTTGCTTAGCAATATCTGAAAATCCTTTATGGGTAACGCTCATAATTATAAATATAAGCAATTATTTATTCAAATCTTTCAAGGTTTGCTCTACCCAACCTTTACCCCAATTTTCAATTTCATCATTGGTCCAGAGTTCTGGGTAAAATATTCTTTTTTGGAAACGTGGAGGCAAATATTTTTGCCAATTAGTGCCGCCAGTTGCTTTTATGTCAGCCGGATCTTTATGTAAATACCTGACAGCAGATTTATAATGTACCAATGGCCAGTTTACATTTACATTGGTATCAAATCTTCGCATTACTTCTTTTGCTGATGGGTTGCTAGTATTGAGTTTTTTAAATACAGAATATATATTATTATCATATCTAGCTGTAGCTAACTTAGAAAAAGTTTCTAAGTATTTATCTTCAAACTGACGAAGTGTTAATGTTTTCTTACCTGTACTTAATTCAGTTGCACCGTGTTTCCAATAAATATTTTCTAAGAATTTTTGGGCATCAAACTTTTCATTTTTGAATTGCTCGCGAACATCCTTATCAACTAAATTAATAAAGTCTGTAGCAAATATTTCAATCATTCTATATTGTCCCGATTGAAATCCGCTTGCTGGTAATAAAGCCATTCTGTATTTCAAGAATTGTTCTCTATCCATACCATCAACCATAATATCAAATGAACTTGTTAAATGCTCAAAGTATCTGTTGATGCGTGTCATTCTTTCTATAAAGAATTTTTCATCGATATCTTTATGATCGCAAATTTGTTCGCACTCACTCAATATCATTTTAAAGTATAATTCAGTAACCTGATGGTACATGATGAATATTTTTTCATCAGGGAAATCGGTACGTGGATTCTGTAAACTAAGTAAAGTATCTAAATGTATATAATCCCAATATGTTAAATACTCTGAATACAATAAGCCATCTAAATATGATACTAGGTCTTGACCCATAGCATCGTATTTTTCTTTTAGCTTCTGAATTCTATCAATTATTTCTGGTGTTAGCTCCATGTCAGCGGTTTAGTATGCGCAATTTACATATTTACATGCATATTGAAAATATTATAGTTGAGAAACTAGTATTTCAATACTTTTAGTGATTGGCATGAATTTATAGTCTAAAGCGTCTGTGATTTTTTTATTTGAATACTCCAGTTTTTTATAGGCTGTGTTGGCTGTAGAGAGGCTAATTTTCGGACTTTTACCTGTAAATAAGCTTAATATTTTTAATGAGTAAGCCATTATGTTAAGCATTCTTTTTCCAACTGAAATTTTAGGTGCTTTTACATTTAATGCATTCGCAATTATTTCAAAGATTTCTTTATAGCTTAAATTTTCAGAGTTTAAAATAAATCTTTCATTATTTATCTTTTTTTCGAAAAGTAGAATCATACATTTTGCAACATCCTGAACATCAATAAAACCTACAGTTCCTGTTGTATAATATTTAAGTCCTGATTTAATCATCTGCACCATTTTCATAGATCCTTTTCCACTCTCATCATATCCCAAAATTATAGATGGGTTTACTATACAAGCATTTAATCCTTCTGTAATACCTCTCCATACTTCACGCTCTGCTTCAAATTTTGTAACTGAATAATCAGAACTGTTTTTCGTGTATGTCCATCTACAATTTTCATTTATTAACTCATTATTTTTTGCATTTCCAATTGCAGCAATTGAACTAACATGCATGAAATAAATATCTTTAATTTCTAATGCAACATTTACAAGATTTGCAGTTATGTGAACATTAGAATTCCAGAGGGTTTGTTTTAGCTTCGGATTAAAAGATACTGTAGCAGCACAATGGAAAATTGCATTACAGTTTGAAAGCGCTTCATAAACAGCTTCGAAATCTAATAAGTCAATATCGACCCATTCAATTTCTTGCTCATATCTTTTTAGTTTTTCTGGTATTATAGAATTTTCTCTTTTTGAGGCTTTAATGGTATAGCCCTTTTCAATCAATAATTCACATAATTTTGAACCTAAAAATCCGGTTGCGCCTGTTACAAAAATCATATTTACAAATATGTGGAAAATAAGGGATATATGTTTCTTTTCAATTCATTAGGTTTGTATCAATATTATATTTTATATGCTAGAAGATTTCTTACAACCAATTAAGGCGGCTAACTGGACAAATGATTCAGAGTATTATGAAAGTCAATTTGGCTTTAATATTATTAAGCATATTGATAAAATCCCTGATTTAGAAGGCATACAATTAGCTATTGTTGGTATTGAAGAAGATCGAAAAGCTATAAATAATGAGGGATGCGCTGAGGCAGCTGATAAAATCAGACCATTTTTATATCAACTAAACATAGGAAGTTTTGACTTAAAGCTTGCTGATTTAGGTAATATAAAACCGGGTAATACAGTAAGAGATACTCATGTAGCTTTAAAAACTGTTTGTGAAGAGTTGATGCGTAAACAGATTGTGCCGATAATAATTGGGGGCGGACAAGATTTGACTTATGCACAGTATTGGGCATATGAAAATTTAGATACTAAAGTTGATATGGTGGTACTTGACTCACATTTCGATTTAGATGCTAGAGTAGATGAACAACAAACACCTGATTCTATTTCATATTTGAATAGTATTATTTTACATGAACCTCATTTCTTATTTAACTACAGCAATATTGGTTATCAAACATATTATGTAAATCAAGAAAGTATAGAATTGATGAATCAAATGTATTTTGATATTCATCGATTAGGAGCCTTCAGAAATAATATTTCTGAGACAGAACCTATCATTCGTGCTGCTGATATGATGAGTATTGATTTATCAAGTATCAAAATGTCAGATGCACCAGGCAATGCAAATGCACACCCAAATGGCTTCTATGCTGAAGAGGTTTGTCAAATGATGCGTTATGCAGGCATCTCTGACAAGCTAACGTCTATTGGTATTTATGAATACAATCCGAAATATGATCACAGAAACCAAACGGCAGAATTAGTTGCTCAAATGATTTGGTGTTTTATTGAGGGCTATTACCAAAGAAAAAATGATTTGCCAAGTACTTCTAAAAAAGATTTCATTAAATACAGAGCCACTTTTGAGAATGTAAGTTCAGAAGTTGTATTCTTAAAAAGTAAAAAAACTGATAGATGGTGGATGCAAATTCCATATCAAAATAATCATTCAAAAAATGAACGCTTTGAATTGATACCATGTTCATATGAAGATTATAAGATGGCTACTCAAGGTGAAATACCAGAAAGATGGTGGAGAAATTATCAGAAGTTAATATGAAATACTAATTTTTGATATAAGAAATCTGTGTCAAATGGTTTCTGAATTACATCATTCATACCAGAGTTAATTATTTCTTTATCAATTTCTTCATCTGCCGTTGCTGTTAAGGCTATGATTTTAATTTTTGATTTTTCAGGCTCAGTTAATTTTCTAATCTCTCTAGTACTTTCATAACCATCCATAATTGGCATGTTTATATCCATTAATACTAAATCATAATCATTTAACTTAACTTCATTTAATGCCTCTAAGCCGTTTCCTACAATGGTATAATCAACTCTCCACTTTTGACAGAGTTTTCTTATTAAGAAAATATTGACGGTGTTGTCTTCTGCAATTAGTATTTTTTTACCTGCTAACTCATAGTATTCATTTGAAGCTTCAGATTCATTAATCACATTTTGTGTCTTATCGAATAGAATTTCAAAACTAAATTTAGACCCCTTATTTAATTCGCTTTCTAAGTTTATTGTACTGTTGAATAGTGTCAAGATCCTTTTAACTATAGCAAGCCCCAAGCCTGTACCATTTATATTGCCATTTTCAGATGCTTGTACAAATGGTTCAAAAATTAGTTCTTGGTTTTCTTTTGCTATGCCTATACCAGTATCGCTTATTATAAATTTCACTTTAATTTTTTCATGTGTAGATTCTAGAACTTTGATAACTACATCAATAGATCCGTTGTTTGTAAACTTTATACTATTACCAATTAAATTAAAAAGTATTTGCGATAGACGAGTTGAGTCGGTATAAATATTTTGTGATTCTAACTCTTTATCTATACTTATAGTAAAAACAATATTTTTTTCTTTAGCAGTAGTTTTAAGACCGAGGTATATATTATTTACCAAACTATTTAAATTCACAGATACCTTCTCTAGCTTAAGTTTATTAATGTCTAACTTATTAAAATCTAAAACATTATTGATTAATGCTCTTAAGCTAATACCCGAAAATTTTAAAATATTTAAATTCTCTTCTTGATCTTTATCGTATTTAGATTTTAATAGTAAATCAGTGATACCAATTACAGCATTTAATGGAGTTCTTAACTCATGTGACATGGTAGATAAGAAATCTATTTTAGATTGTGCTAGTTTATTGGCTTCGATAACGGTAAGTTTGAGCTGTTCATTTAATTTTTCTTTTTCTTTTATGTTATTCATGAACGCTTGATGATATAAATAAGTAGCGTAAACTATAGTTATAAAATTTATTCCAATTAATATTACGTTAGCCGGGAAAATTACTTCCGGATTATTATAAATTGGTATGAGATTAATTGTTTTTAATATAAAAATTGTTATGCTTAAAAATATAATTATGCATGAGTAGATTAAACCCCATCTTACGTTTAATAAATAAAAACTACTAATTATTGCCATAAATATAAATTGTGCATTTATGGTATTTATAGTTTTATGTGATGAAATTGCAATTGAAAAAATTAATATTGTTCCTAAGATTAGTGTAGTATGAGTTATAAAAACTCTATTGTTCTTATTAATCAATAATATTTTAAGACATATTATATAGAATACTCCAGATACTAGTGCTCTATAGAATTGAAAATCTTCTGCGTAACTATAGGTTAAAGTACATACTAATATTGCTTTCATCAATGACATAAGCATTATTAGATATATGATTTTTAGCTTCGCTTTTTTAAAATCACTTGGTTCAGTATCTAGCACCTTTTTTAGTGACCAATTAAAAAAAGGCAATTTTGATGTGTTCATTGTTGTTAGGCTAAATATAAGATATTTAACTCAATTATCTTAAAA
>JACCDK010179412.1_pt1 | contig 10831 bp, 10 predicted proteins | sample 7445871 | NCBI WGS metagenome assembly JACCDK01 (sample SAMN15323436, study PRJNA562643) | freshwater metagenome | isolation source: river surface water | place: USA:Blue River Watershed | collected 2017-08-15
GACAAGCAAACCGTTGAGCAAATGCTCAAAGCCGAAGCCACCCAAGTCAAAGCCTTCACTTTGTACGTGGTGGGCGAGGGCATTGAGAAGAAGGTCGACGACTTTGCAGCCGAAGTGGCTGCTCAAGTGGCTGCCGCTCAAAACGCCGGTTAATAAGCTGGCCTTTTGCTGCCATCGGGCTAAAACCCGGGTAAACAGGGTCGCCCGAAAGGGCGATTCAACGCTAAACTTCAATCTGTCTTTATGAGGAGCCCTGAATGACCATCGCCAAACCAGCCCACAAGCGTATTTTGCTCAAGCTGTCAGGCGAGGCGTTGATGGGCGACGATCAGTTCGGTATCAACCGCGCCACCATTGTTCGCATGGTGGAAGAAATTGCAGAAGTCACCCGACTGGGTGTGCAAGTGGCCGTGGTCATTGGCGGCGGCAACATTTTCAGGGGTGTGGCTGGCGGCGCTGTCGGCATGGACCGCGCCACTGCCGACTACATGGGCATGTTGGCCACCGTCATGAATTCTTTGGCCCTGGCCGATTCCATGGACAAAGCAGGTCTCACAGCCCGCGTCATGTCGGCCATTGCCATTGAACAAGTGGTAGAGCCCTATGTTCGTCCCAAAGCCCTTCAGTACCTTGAAGAGGGCAAGGTGGTTATTTTTGCAGCTGGTACCGGCAACCCTTTCTTCACCACCGACACTGCCGCTGCTTTGCGGGGTGCCGAAATTGGTGCCGAGTTGGTGCTCAAAGCCACCAAGGTAGACGGTGTTTATTCCGCCGATCCTAAAAAAGATCCCAACGCCACGCGTTACAGCAAGATCTCCTTTGATCAAGCCATCTCAGAAAACCTGGGCATCATGGACGCCACAGCCTTTGCGCTGTGCCGCGACCAAAAACTGCCCGTCAAAGTGTTCTCTATTTTCAAACATGGCGCATTCAAGCGTGTGGTCATGGGTGAAGACGAGGGCACTTTGGTCTACGTCTAATTCTTGACCCCGCCACTGAATCTGATCCTGAATCATTAGGCCCCGGAGAATCTCATGAGCTTAGAAGACATCAAGAAAACCACGCAAAACAAAATGGATCAATCCATTGCGGCGTTCAAAAACAACCTCACCAAAATTCGCACTGGCCGAGCCAATCCGGCCATTTTGGACACTATCCAAGTCGACTATTACGGCTCCACAGTGCCCTTGTCTCAAGTGGCCAATGTGTCGCTCATCGACTCTCGCACCATCAGCGTCCAGACATGGGAGAAAAACATGGCGGCCAAAATTGAAAAAGCCATTCGCGAAAGCGATTTGGGTTTGAACCCTGCTTCCATGGGTGATCTCATTCGAGTGCCCATGCCCCCCATGAGCGAAGAGCGCCGCCGCGAAATGACCAAGTTGGTTCGCACTGAAGGCGAGAACGCCAAAATTGCAGTTCGCAATTTGCGCCGCGACGCCAATGAATCGGTCAAAAAATTGGTGAAAGAAAAACTGGCTTCTGAAGATGAACAAAAACGTTCAGAGGCAGAAGTGCAAAAAGTCACAGACAAACACATTGCTGAAATCGATCAGTTGATTGCCGGCAAAGAACAAGAAATCATGGCCGTTTGATGGCCGATGTATCTGGCGACATGCATCGAATCAACTCCTCCTTCACGGTCACGGGTTGATTAGATGCTTAAGCAACGGATCATCACCGCACTTGCCTTGTTGGCTGTCTTGTTGCCAGCCCTTTTTGCAGACTCCCCCCAAGCCTTTTTAGTGTTGTCCATCCTGCTCATCGCTGCAGGTGCATGGGAGTGGGCCAACATGAACGGCTTGAGCCGCCTTCAAGCTGTATTTTCTGGTTTTGCTTGCGCGGCCTTGTGCTGCTTGGCTTGGTGGGCAGGTTGGACCACCCAAACAAGCACATGGCTTTGGTCTTTGGCAGGATCTGCTTGGGTGGGCATCACAGCCTGGATGCTCATGCGCGGGGTTCAAGGCTGGTCATTGTGGCCACGCCAATGGCGATGGTTTTTGGGCGTGATTCTCTTAAGCCTTGCTTGGCTGGCCATGGCACAAGCCCGCACAGCCAGTGTGCAACTCTTGTTGTCCATTTTTTGTGTGGTTTGGGCTGCTGATATTTTTGCCTATTTCTTTGGCCGAGCGCTGGGTGGCAAAATCATCCGCCAAAAACTGGCCCCAACAGTCAGTCCTGGCAAAAGCTGGGAAGGCGCTATCGGGGGTTTGTTGGGGGTCTTTGCGGTGGCCCTGGGCTGGATGCACCTAGAGCAAACTTACCAGTGGCCAGGCATCAGTTTTTTCACCCAAATGATCTCGCACGGCTATCTTTTAGCGGCATTGAGTTTGATTTTTTTAACGGCCATGAGTGTGGTGGGCGATTTGGTTGAATCTTTGGTCAAGCGCAGTGCGGGCGTCAAAGACAGTTCCAATTTGCTGCCCGGACATGGCGGCGTATTGGATCGACTCGACGCTTTGCTGCCAGCCTTGCCCATTGCCATGATGCTGCTGCATTGGCCCAAAATTTAATTGGCCAAAAGTTTAAAACAGGTGACTTGCGCTATGAAACAAAACATCACCATTCTGGGTTCTACGGGTTCTATCGGGACCAACACTTTGGATGTGTTGTCCAATCACTTAGACCGCTTTCAGGTGTTTGCCCTTACCGCCTCAAAGCAGGTTGATTTGATTTTGGCTCAGTGCGCCAAGTTCAAGCCCCAGTATGCCGTCATGGCGCAAGAAGATGCCGGCCGCTTATTGGCACAGCGCGTCAAAGCCGAAGGTTTGCCAGTAGAGGTGCGCTGGGGGCCTGAGGCCCTTGACTGGGTATCTGCTCATGAAGAAGTGCATGCTGTCATGGCGGCCATTGTGGGTGCCGCGGGCTTATCGCCTTGCCTGGCGGCGGCCCATGCAGGCAAGCGTTTGTTGCTGGCCAACAAAGAAGCCTTGGTCGTGGGCGGTGAGGTTTTTTTAAATGCGGTCAAAAAAGGTGGTGCAGTACTCTTGCCCATCGACAGCGAGCATTCGGCCGTATTTCAATCGCTGCCCGAAAACCCAGCCACTTGGGCCGATCGAATTGATCAAATTATTTTGACAGCTTCTGGTGGGCCTTTTAGAACACGCGATGTGAGCACCCTGAAAAACGTCACGCCTGAAGAAGCTTGTGCGCATCCCAATTGGGTCATGGGTCGCAAAATTTCAGTCGATTCAGCCACCATGATGAACAAGGCCTTGGAGGTCATTGAGGCGCGTTATTTGTTTGGTGTCGCACCATCGCAATTGTCGGTGGTCATTCACCCACAAAGCGTGATTCACTCCATGGTGAAGTACAAAGATACTTCCATCGTGGCCCAGTTGGGCACACCCGACATGCGCGTGCCCATTGCCTATGGATTGAGTTGGCCAGAGCGCATCACCTCAGGCGCCCAAACACTTGATTTTCACAATCTCAAGCCCATGACTTTTGAGGCCATTGACGACCACGGTCACCCAGACAGGTTTCCGGGCCTCAAATTGGCTTGGCAATCTTTGAGCGCCGCCTCGGGCACCTGCGCAGTGCTCAATGCGGCCAACGAAATTGCGGTTGAAGCATTTTTGAACAAGCAAATCAGGTTTGATCAAATTCACCAAGTGAACACAGAAACTTTGAGCAAAGTGCAACCGCCTGCGCCTCAGAGTTTGTCTGATTTGCTTGCGCTGGATGCGCAGAGTCGCGCCATTGCATCGGCAGCAGCGCGTGCTTGCCGCATTTGATTTTTGACCGTGCTAACGCTTCTTTCTTTCTTATTTGCTCTCACCCTCTTGATTGCGGTGCATGAGTATGGTCATTACCGAATGGCTGTTGCCTTCAAGGTGCCGGTCTTGGTTTTTTCAATTGGGTTTGGCAAAACCATTTACCGCTGGCGCGCCAAGCATCCCAGGGAGGGGCAAAACACCGAGTTTGTCATTGGTGCATTGCCTTTGGGTGGTTTTGTTCAAATGCTAGACAGCCGAGAAGCGTCGGTGCCAGCCGATCAATTGGCCTTGGCTTTCGATCAACGCAGTTTGAAAGTCCGTGCCGCCATCGTTGCCGCAGGTCCACTGGCCAATCTGTTGTTGGCGGTGGTGTTGTTCAGTGCGGTTGCTTGGTGGGGGCACCCCAAGGTTTTGCCCGTCATTGGCAAAGTAGAGGCGGGTGCTGCAGCCGACATAGCAGGCCTCAAGACTGGTGATCTGGTTTTGAAAGTGGGCGATCAGGAGGTCAGAGATGCTCAGCACTTAAGGGCTTTGATTCGGGGGGAGAGGGTTTCAGCAGCAGAAGCTGCTGAAGCTGCTGGCGGGTCTGTAAGTTCAGCCGTTTGGGAAATTGATCGGCAAGGTCAGCGCTTGTCTCTGGCAGTCAAGCCCCTGCTCACCGCGCAGCCCGGCCAGCCAGAATCCAGTGCGGTCAGGCGAATTGGCGCCGTGGTGGGTTTGCCTTCGGACACAGAGTGGGTGAGCGCAGGCCTTTGGGAGGGCTTGGCCAGAGGCTATGGTCAGGTGACGCAAATTACAGTTTTAACCGGTCAGCTCATTGGTCAAATGCTCACGGGAGAGGCCTCTTCGAAGCACCTCAGTGGCCCTTTGACCATTGCAGAGCAGGCGGGACAGTCCGCCCAAAGGGGCTTGCCCTCCTACTTGACTTTTTTGGCTTTGATCAGTGTCAGCTTGGGCCTGCTCAATCTCCTGCCATTGCCCATGTTGGATGGCGGGCACCTGATGTATTATCTTTGGGAGTCTTTGACTGGCAAACCGGTATCCGTTGCTTGGCAGCGAGGTTTGCAAAAAGTCGGTTTGGCCCTGTTGGTTTTCATCATGGCCTTGGCGTTTTTCAACGACTTGACGAGACTCTTTACTTAATTCAAACGCATGAACTTTCTTTCCAATCGATTTCGCTTGCATCACTTGTTCGTGGTTGTTGCATCAGCCATGGTCAGCCTGTCTGCATGGGCCGTTGAACCTTTTAAGTTGAAAGACATTCGGGTCGAGGGCCTCCAACGTGTGGAGTCTGGAACCGTTTTTGCGTCTCTGCCATTTCGCATTGGCGATCTCTACAACGACGAGTCGGGCGCGGCTGCCATTCGCGCATTGTTTGGATTGGGTTTGTTCAAGGACGTGAGGCTAGAGACTCAAGGCGATGTGTTGGTGGTCATTGTGGAGGAACGTCCTTCCATTTCACAAATCGAGTGGCTGGGCTTGAAGGAGTTTGACAAAGACGTCTTGGTGAAGGCCTTGAAAGAGGTGGGCCTGGCCGAAGGGCGCCCATTTGACAAAGCCTTGGCAGACAAAGCCGAGCAAGAGTTAAAACGCCAGTACATCACGCGCAGCTTGTATGGCGCAGAGGTGGTGACCACTGTCACGCCGGTTGAACGAAATCGCGTCAAACTGACCTTCACAATCACAGAAGGCGGACCTTCCAAAATCAAAGAAATTCGCATCATCGGCAGTCAAAATTTTTCAGAAAAAACGCTGAAAGAACAGTTCAATTTGGATGTCGGTGGGTGGCTGAGTTGGTATACCAAATCCGACCGATATTCTCGAACCAAGCTCAATGCCGACCTGGAAACACTGCGCTCGTATTACCTCAGCCGTGGCTATCTTGAATTCCGAGTTGATTCCACCCAAGTAGCCATTTCCCCAGATAAGCAAGACATTTCTATCGCCATCAATGTGACGGAGGGTGAGCGATTTGTGGTGTCTGGTGTCAAGCTAGAAGGCAACTACCTGGGCAAGGAAGATGAATTCAAAGCCATTGTCAAAATTGGTGTGGGGCAGCCCTACAACGCAGAAACAGTGGCCGAAACCACCAAAGTCTTTTCAGATTACTTTGGTAAATTTGGTTTTGCATTTGCGCGCATTGATGTTCGTCCTGAAATAGACAGGCTCAACAATCGCGTGACTTTCGTGCTGGTGGCAGAGCCTTCGCGTCGCGCGTATGTCAGGCGCATCAATGTGACGGGCAACAACCGGACCCGAGACGAAGTGATTCGCCGAGAATTCAGACAACTTGAATCGGCTTGGTACGACGGCGACAAAATCAAGTTGTCGCGCGACCGTGTCGATCGTTTGGGCTTCTTCACGGAAGTCAACATTGAGACCCAAGAAGTACCCGCCACCTCTGATCAAGTTGACCTCATCATCAGTGTGGTCGAAAAGCCCACGGGCAGTGTTTCTTTGGGCGCTGGTTTTTCTTCCACAGAAAAAATTGCTTTGAACTTTGGCATCCGTCAAGAAAATGCGTTTGGATCTGGCAATTACTTGGCCACTGAAATCAACACGAGCCGGTTCAACCGAACCATTGTGGTCAGCACAACCGATCCCTATTACACGCCAGATGGTATTTCACGAACCATCGATCTTTTCCACCGCACCTCAAGGCCCTATTTGGGAGATTTGAATGCCTACAGCTTGGTCAGCTCAGGTGCAGGCATGCGTTTTGGCGTGCCCTTCAGTGAAATCGACAGGGTTTTCTTTGGTGCCAATTTGGAGCAAACCTCTATTCGTCCAGGCACCAACTTGCCCAATGCATATGTGGAGTACATGCAGCAATTTGGCTACACCAGCACGTCTTTGCCCCTCACTGTTGGCTGGGCAAGAGATGGTCGCGACAGCGCTTTGGTGCCGTCCAAAGGGGTTTTGCAGCGATTTAACTCTGACTTGAGTATGGCGGGGGATGCGCGCTACATCCGGACCAATTATCAAATACAACAGTACACCCCTATAACTAAAAAGTATACATTGGCATTGAATGCCGACATCGGTTATGGGCAAGGTTTGTCCAACCGCCCGTATCCGCTGTTCAAAAACTACTTTGTGGGTGGCTTGGGAAGTGTTCGAGGCTTCCAGCATTCTTCTCTTGGCCCTGCCAACAGCTCCAATACATTGTTCTTGGGGGGGGCTAAGAAAGTTGTCTTTAACGCAGAGGTCCTGGCGCCATTTCCAGGTGCAGGCAATGACCGAACTTTGCGTCTATTTGCCTTTGCTGACGCAGGTAAAGCCTTCGGCGAGAGTGAAAAAATCAGTTTGAGCGAACTTCGTTCGGCGGTTGGTATTGGCCTGAGCTGGATTTCGCCAATGGGTCCCTTGCGCTTTTCTTATGCTTTGCCTATGAAGCGCCAGGATACGGATAAAATCCAGAGATTGCAATTCCAAATCGGAACGTCATTTTAATGAAAACACTTCTTCATTTCTCACAAGTTTGTTTGTTGGCTTTCGGGGCACTGACTTCCTCGATGGTCAGCGCTCAGGAATTCAAAATCGGTTTTGTCAACACCGATCGCATCTTCCGCGAGGCCAACACAGCCAAATCTGCACAAGTCAAATTGGAACAAGAATTCTCCAAACGCGAAAAAGAATTGGTCGACCTGGGCAACAACATCAAAACGGCTTCTGACAAATTTGAGCGGGAAGCCCCCACTTTGTCTGAAACACAGCGCAATTTGCGTCAAAAGCAGCTGATGGACCAAGACCGTGACTTTCAGCGCAAGCGCCGAGAATTTCAAGAAGACCTCAACACCCGAAAAAATGAAGAGCAGCAAGTGGTGATCGAGCGCGCCAATCGTGCGGTCAAACAAGTGGCCGAAGCTGAAAAGTACGATGTGATTTTTCAAGAAGCCGTTTACATCAACCCCAAGCACGACATCACTGACAAAGTCATCAGGGCTCTCAATTCATCTGCTGGCAGATAATCGCCTGCACACAGAGAACGGACTCGTGTTGTGCTGCAGCTTGGCGACATCGTTAAGGCTTTAGGCGGCGTACTTCATGGCAGTCCCCAAACTTCCATTCACAAACTGTCTCCGTTAGAAACGGCGGGTACAGGTGACTTGAGCTTTCTCAGTCATCCTAAGTATCAGGCCCATTTGTTGCAGTCACAAGCTGCCTGTGTGATCGTCACGCCGCAGTTCAAAGAATTGGCGCTTTCACGGGGTGCTTGTATCGTGACGGAAGACCCGTATCACTATTTCGCCAAACTCACCCAATTTTGGAAAAAACAAACTGCGCCATCGGTCGGAGCCCGAATTCACCCAAGCGCGGTCATTGATCCTCAGGCCGAAATTGCCGACACCGCCATCATTGGCCCCTTGTGCATCGTGGAGAGATTTGCGAAGGTGGGCGCTCATACCCAACTCAAATCCAGAGTGACCTTGGGCGAGTCATGTGAAATAGGCCAGCGCTGCATCGTGCACTCTGGCGTTGTGATCGGGGCAGATGGTTTTGGTTTTGCCTTGCACCAAGGTGAGTGGGAAAAAATAGAGCAGTTGGGTGCTGTCAAAATTGGCAACGATGTTGAAATCGGTGCCAACACATGCATCGACCGCGGTGCCTTGCAAGACACCATCATTGAAGATGGCGTCAAACTCGATAACCTCATTCAAATTGGCCACAACGTGCACATTGGCAAGCATACCGCCATGGCGGGTTGCGTGGGTGTGGCGGGCAGCGCGCGCATTGGTGCACATTGCACGGTGGGCGGTGGCGCCATTGTGTTGGGCCATCTTGCCTTGGCCGATGGTGTGCATATTTCTGCCGCTACGGTGGTCACACGTTCTATTTCTAAGCCGGGTCAGTACACCGGACTTTTTCCCATCGATGAGAATGCCACTTGGGAAAAAAACGCAGCCAGCTTGAAGCAATTGCACAAGCTGCGTGATCGACTTAAAGCCTTGGAGGCGCAGCGCCTTCAGCTCCCCCTTTCAGGAACTTAAATCATGATGGACATTTACCAAATTCTCAAACAGTTGCCGCACCGCTACCCCATTTTGTTGGTGGACCGTGTCTTGGAAATTGAAAAAGGCGTGCGCATCAAGGCTTTGAAAAATGTCTCCGTCAATGAGCCTTTTTTCACGGGCCATTTTCCTTCTCGGCCTGTCATGCCCGGTGTGCTCATGCTGGAGGCCTTGGCTCAAGCTGCCGCCTTGTTGGCATTTGACACTTTGGGTGAAACACCGGATGAAAAAACGGTTTATTACTTTGCGGGCATTGATGGCGCGCGCTTCAAAAGGCCAGTCGAGCCTGGCGATCAGCTCATTTTGGAAGTTGAATTGGATCGAATGAAATCAGGTATTTTTAAATTCAAGGCACGTGCCAAAGTGGGCGATGAAATTGCGGTAGAGGCCGAACTCATGTGCACCATGCGCAAGATTGCCTAAACAGTCAACGCTGGAAGTTTATGACCCGCATTCATTCAACTGCCATTGTCGACCCGGCTGCCCAGCTTGACAGCAGCGTCACGGTAGGACCTTACACGGTCATTGGCCCCCATGTTCGCATCGATTCCGGCACCACAGTGGCCAGCCATTGCGTCATTGAGGGACACACCACCATTGGCAAAGACAACAAGATTTTTCAGTTCAATTCTTTGGGCGCAGTGCCGCAAGACAAGAAATACGCCGGCGAGCCTTGCCAATTGGTCATTGGCGATCGCAATACCATTCGCGAGTTTTGCACCTTCAACATTGGCTCGCCAGGCGATACAGGCGTAACCCAACTGGGCAACGACAATTGGATCATGGCCTATGTTCACCTGGCACACGATTGTCGCGTTGGCAATCACACCATCTTTGCCAACAGTTCTCAGTTGGCCGGACATGTGCACGTGGGCGATTGGGTGATCTTGGGCGGCTTTACAGTGGTTCACCAATTTTGCCGATTGGGAGCACACAGCTTCACAGCCATGCATTCTTTGCTGTTTGCAGATTTGCCGCCATTTGTCATGGCGCAAGGTCAACCTGCTCAAGCCCGCTCCATGAACTTTGAAGGTTTGCGCCGCCGCGGTTTTTCACACGAAAGAATTGCGGCTGTGAAGGCCATGCACAAAAGCTTGTATCGTCAGCAACTCACCTTGGCACAAGCCCAATCTGAAATTGAGTTGCTCACGCTCAAGTACCCTGAAGCCAAAGACGATGTCGACATGATGCTCGGCTTCCTGCAAGGCACGTCGCCCGAGCGCGGCATTGTGAGATAAGTGGTGCAAGCAGCTGCTAGCTCATCGCTTTCAAAAGCCCCTGATGGGGCTTTTTCCATGGCCATGGTGGCTGGCGAAACCTCAGGCGATTTGTTGGCGGGTTTGATGATGCAGGGCATTCGCGCCCAATGGCCAAACGCCAATTTGTATGGCATTGGCGGCCCGCGCATGCAAGCGCAAGGATTTAACGCCCTGTGGTCATCCGACAAATTGGCCGTGCGTGGTTATGTTGAAGTGTTGCGCCACTACCGAGAAATTGTGGGCATTCGCAAACAGTTCAAAGCGCAACTTCTTTCAAATTCGCCTCAAGTATTTGTGGGTGTGGATGCGCCCGATTTCAACCTTGACTTGGAACGAGATCTCAAACAAGCGGGCATTCCGACGGTGCACTTTGTATGTCCTTCCATTTGGGCATGGCGTGCAGAGCGCATTGAAAAAATCAAGCAAAGCGTCGACCATGTGCTTTGTATTTTTCCGTTTGAAACCGAATTGCTCCATGCACACGGCATTCCAGCCACGTATGTGGGGCATCCTTTGGCGCAAGCTATTCCCATGCATGTGGACACGCTTAAAGCCCGACACGATTTGAAGCTAGATCCAGACCGTCCCGTTGTGGCAATACTTCCGGGTAGTCGTGAATCTGAAATCACGTATTTGGCTGAACGCTTTTTTCAATCGGCCTTGTTGCTCAGTCAACAACAACCCAATTTGCAGTTTGTACTGCCTGCCATGCCCTCCATGATGGCGCGCATAGAGGGCATTCGAGACAAAGTAGGCGCAAGCCAAGTGCAAATTTTGAAGGGTCAATCTCATGCTGCTTTGGCAGCCTGTGATGTCACTCTCATTGCCAGCGGCACCGCCA
>JACCDK010627574.1_pt1 | contig 10828 bp, 11 predicted proteins | sample 7445871 | NCBI WGS metagenome assembly JACCDK01 (sample SAMN15323436, study PRJNA562643) | freshwater metagenome | isolation source: river surface water | place: USA:Blue River Watershed | collected 2017-08-15
ACCCTGGCGATAAAGATGACATCACAAATCAGATTGCAGCCCGGAATGGAAAAACAATCCTCTTCGTAAAGACGCAGCGCGGAGCAGATCGTTTAGCTGACAAACTTGCACATGCTGGTGTTCCAGTAGGAGCGCTTCATGGTGGTAAATCACAAGCTGTTCGCACTCGCACACTTGCTCTTTTCAAGCAACTACCAAATGCTGCTTTGGTTGCAACAGATGTTGCAGCTCGCGGTATCCATGTTGATGGAATCTCACTTGTGGTTCACGTAGATGCACCTACCGATCACAAAGATTATTTACACCGTTCTGGCCGCACAGCTCGTGCTGGTGAAGCGGGTGCTGTTGTAACTCTTTCAACGACAAAACAGCAGAAGTCTGTTGGTGGTCTAACTGCACGCGCGGGAGTAACACCTAAGTTCGTCGGTGTAAAACCACTAGACCAGGATTTAATGCGAATTACTGGAGCACGGGAACCCTCAGGAGTTCCATATGTGACGCCAGTTGTTGAAAATAAAGGACCCTCACGTGGAACTCGGAAACCTCGGCCTAATTCAGATCAAAGACGCCGCCGCCCAAGGTAGATAAGCACCTTTTATGATCCGATACAGTACATCAACTCAGAATCAATAGAGCAAATACCTTTAAATCAAGGGCTGAAAATGGATACGTTAGATTTGAAATTATCAGGACACAAAATAAAGGTTTGTCTTGTAAACGATTACTACGGCGAAAATTTCTGGAAAGAGTTCAATCGAACGAGTATGAACCCGACACTCTGGGATTTGTGTCGAAAAATTCAAACCCAGAAGTAGATTTCATGGACATCGGTGCAGCAAACGGAGCTATGACAATTCTGGCCGCGCTACAAGGGGCGAGAGTAAAGTCATACGAGCCTGACCCCACAATTTTCGGCGTCTTGGAGCAAAACATCCTACAGAATTCAATTCTTAAAGAACTAGTTCACTTAGACCCAAGTGCAATATCTGATCAGGATACTGAAATATATTTTGACGTGAATGCAAGTCCAGAAATCCTCTCTAGTATTTTATTTTCTGATGAAAAAACTCCAAAAACTAAGGTCAATGTAAAAAACTTAGCCAAAGAAATTTCATTATTTCATCAAAATTTGTCAAGGAAATTAATTATAAAAATGGATATCGAGGGTGCCGAATGGAAAACTCTAAGCAACTCCGAGGTTCTAGAAGAACTACATCTACATAAGGCTTTGATGTTGTTAGCGGTCCATCCCGGATTCGCTAGACCTATGCCAAAATTTGCTCAGCAATTTCTCGTCTTGAGGACGCCATGGTTAATTCGACAAATTTTAGATTCAATCGAGTTGTATTCTAGGATTGATAAATTTTCAAAAATAAATAGGACAAACCTGAATCCAGTTAGCAACAAGTACAAGTTTGCATTATTGGTTATTGCGGGATACCACGAATTTATTATTGATTTTAATTAGAAGGCTACGCGCTTACAGAAAATCAGGAATCAACTCCCCAAACGATTATTTTGTTGCCCTCATCTGTTAGTGGGAATTCGTCTAATATAATTGCACTAGGTATGAGTTCTACGACTTCATCGATACTTAGACCATCTCCAGTCCTTTCAGAAATTAAATTCCAAGTCATATAACCTTTTGGGCAATTAGAAATAATTTTTGTAAAGTATTCCAATTGTAATTTCCTCGAAATCTCCGAAAGAGCGTAGTTGGAAACCAACAAGTCACCATCATTCTTTGAGATCTCGAGTCCTGAAAAGTATGAAACTTTTGCCTCCGAATTTACAGATCGAACAAATCTGCTTTGCAATCTTGACACTTCGGGCAAATCATAAATTGACCAATTTAAACTTGGACTTAGACGAGTTGAAACAGCCGCTTGTCCTCCAAACCCACCACCAATTTCCAAAACTTTTAAATTTTCCAAACTTCCAAAAAGCTCACTCATCTTTAAATGAACATAGACGTATCTAATCGTAGTTGGAGACACTCGGCCTAAACTTGAGAATCTATACCTTAAAGGACCCCCCATTTTATCAATTTTCGAAATAGAAATAAAAATATCTCTAAAATTTTTGTTAATCCCACGAATCTCCATTAAGTATTGACTTCCGAGCCTTTTCGTTACATGTTCAAGAATCTTTCTGTATTGACGATTGGCTCGAAATCTTTTGAAAATCTCATCGTCTTCTGATGCAATTTTTACTACACTGAGGTATTCATTGTTATCACTAAATGAAGAATTTTGACTTAAAGACTTTAGATCTGCATCGCTAATATCCCACAATTTCAATCGTAGAAGTAACTCTTCAATAAAATCACGAAACCCATTTTGCTTCAAGAAAAGTAGAATATTCACCAAAGCCCCAGTCTGAGTTTGCGAACGAAATGACTCCTGATTATAGTCGGTCACAGTTTGATCCAGAATGAGGAGTTGTATATCTACATGAGATAAACTAGGTTGATAACGTTGAATCCTTCAGAGGGAGAGTTTTGCATGCGAGTACTAGTAACGGGTGGCGCTGGCTTCTTGGGTTCACACCTGACTGAGAGACTGCTTGCCGAAGGACACGAGGCAATAGTTCTGGACAATTTTTATACCGGTAATAAACAAAATTTAGCTGAATTTGCTGAATCGAAGCAATTGGAAATTATCCGAGGTGATGTAACACAAACACTTAATTTTGAAGTTGACGCAATTATGAATTTAGCTTGTCCAGCTTCACCGGTTCACTATCAGAAATTTCCTGTTCAAACTACACGCACAAGCGTCTTGGGAGCGATTAACGTTTTAGATCTAGCCACCCGACTCGACATACCTGTCTTCCAGGCGTCAACAAGTGAAGTTTATGGGGATCCAACAATCAACCCGCAAGTTGAAGAATATTGGGGCAACGTTAATCCGATAGGGATTCGAGCATGTTACGACGAGGGAAAGAGAGCGGCCGAAACTTTATTTATGGATTACCAACGTCAATTTGGGACCAAAATAAAAATTGTGAGAATCTTTAACACTTATGGCCCGAGGATGAATCTAGATGATGGACGAGTGGTTAGTAATTTCATAGTACAAGCTCTAAGGAATAAGCCGATCACCATTTATGGTGATGGATCCCAAACTAGATCTTTTTGCTATGTTAGTGACCTAATTTCAGCATTCATCGAAATGATGAAAACTAAAGACTCTGTGACCGGTCCAATAAATCTTGGTAATCCAAATGAAAATAGTATGTTGCAGCTAGCTGAAACTATAATTAAATTAACAAATTCAAATTCAAAAATTACTTTTGAGGATCTTCCACAAGACGATCCAAAAGTGCGCCAACCCGATATAACAAAAGCAAAAAAAATGTTGGGTTGGGCTCCAGAAATAAATCTGGAAGACGGGCTCAAATTGACAATTGAAGATTTTTCTTCCCGCGTGTGATTTACCTTCAGCTCGCCGGGCGACTTGGAAACCAACTTTTTCAATGGGCGGCTGCACTCAAAATTCAAAAAGAGTATAAAGATGTTTGCTTCATTTATGACGATTATCATCAAAGCAAACCCTCGCCGATACTGCTGGAATTAGCGCAAGAAAAATTTGAGATAAGAAAAGTGAATTCGATTGGTCGAGTCTTGCAATTTTACGATAGGTTTAAGAGTAGCGACTTAATTTTAAAGCATTTTATAAATAACGAAAGAAATCCATATGGGGAGCTCGAAACAGTTCCAACTAAAGCGAAGATATTCCGAGGTTACTATCAAAATTGGCGTAACTTAGTGGGAAATGAAGATTTCATTTCTGCGGAATTGAATCGCGTAACAAATCTAATCGTGAGTAACTCAGCCAGGTTGAGAGAAATAGACGAGGAACTTAAGGATTTCTGTTCTGTTCACATCCGCAGAAGTGACTATCAAGACTCTAGTTTTGGCATTTTGGCTCCTCAGTTCTACGTAAATTCTGAAAAATTTCGCACTAAACCCACACTAATCTTTACTGATCAAGAAGATGTACCTGCTGAATATTTAAAAGCAATTAATCCGGAGCATGTTTTCACGCCAAAACAACTATCGGGCGAAGAAACTTTTGCCCTTATGGCTCAAGGGAAAGAGGTTGTAATTGCTAACTCAACCTTTTCGTGGTGGGCGGGGTTTCTAGCGCTAAACAATGGGAGTGATGTGCAAATTCCAGATCAGTGGCGCAAAGAAGGCTCCCTTGATTCAGCATTTCAATATCCTGGGATGGTTCAAGCAAAATCATTATTCGCTTAGAGTCTTGAATCTTTGCTGGACACTAGAAACAGAATTACTCTGACGAATAAAATTCATTCTTGTACGACCAACCTTAAAAGTCCGAGTTTCAGATAGTGCCATTAACATTCCATCTGCACTCAAAAAACTAGGATTATTCATAAATTGAGCTGCCTCGGAAAACTTCCTAGAAACTAAATAAGCGTGTCCACCAGCTTGGATGTCGTTCAAAACCAGATTCATAGGAATGTTTTTTTGCTCTCGGATTAGCAATTTGTTTAAACTCTTAAGTCCAGTATTTTGATGGATTCTTTGAAGCAATTTCAGTTGAATATCTCTGAAACCGATAATGTATCTGACAATTCTCCTTAACAATGAAGGAGAGAGGTATCCAATCTGCACTAAATCGAAATCTCCAACTTTCATTATACTTTTCAAAACCTTAACTATTTGCCTTTTTACAATGAAATCATCTTCGAGAATCAATGCATATGAAGCGTCGGACTGAAGATGGCCCTGCATTGCCTTTTGATGTGATCGCCAAGTTGCTGAAACACCTCCGGGAACGAAGGGTTCCTCTAGTTCAATTTCAGTCGCCTTTACGGCCCTAACTCGCTCTAACTCAAATGGAAATTTCGAAAACTGAGAAGATGCCTCACGCCATCTGTCTTCTCGATCGTCTAGATTAATTACGAAACCTTTTATCAGAACCACTGTGTGATAATACAGGCATGCGGTCAGGAATCAATTTAAGGGCTGTCGTGAATAAATCTGAGTCGTATTTCAAGCTACGGCATGAGAAAAAGATGTTGGTAAATTGGCAAAGAGGAATTTCTCCATCGCACTCGGTTAAAGACTTTAACGTCCACATCATGTTAACTCAAAATAAAAAGTATGTAGACCTTGCCGAAATATGTATATTTAGCTTCCGCTTCCATCACCCCAATGTTCGCTTTACGCTGCATTGTGATAGAGAATTGATGGAGTATGCAAAGTCTAAGTTCTCACCCTCTTTATCTGAGAATCAACTCATTATGGTAGAGATTGAGTCAAACAAGGATTTAAACTGGCAAGAGCAGAAGTTAGATATTATTTTGGGGTTGTCGGGAACGAATGATTTAATGCTGGACGCCGACTTGCGCTGGAATGGCTCATTGAATATCAAAGATGAAGTCACATTTCTTGTAAAAGAATTTGAATTCAAATCTAAATCTCCTTTCAGAGAAATTATCAAAAAGTCAATAATAGGTAAAGCAAACTCATCAATGAAGAATGTATCCTTTTTTACATTTGGTGGCTACGAGTTAACAGAAGCAGATATGTTGAATATAAAAAAAGCCATTAACGAATATAGAGAAGTCGTTGATTCGGATGTTGTGGGAAAGCTTGACAGGGACTCGGTAGGTCGCGTGATCGAGCAATTTGTGTTGAGTGTTTGTAGCGAAACTTGGTCCACGCAAGTTGGTTTTGTGAAGAAGGCAGATAAACCACTTGATGGTGGGATCGTGGAGTCATGCTACTTTGGAGCAACAGGAGGAACCTTTTGAACTTTGGACTCTTCAAAACCGCCAGAAGTCTTGGAAAGAATTTTGAGCGAAGACTTTCTTTGCTCAGATGGTATTTGCCAAAAGAAAAGTCCCTTCGCGATGGCTATACAGCACACATACTCGCCGTTAAGCGCCCTGAATATTCACGTATTGGGAAAATTGCAGTTGCGAGTTTTTTATACCATAACCCAAACAGCAAAGTTCAGATACATTGTGACAAATTCACGATAGATCAAGCCAAGATTGACTTTAGATTTTTCATCAAGAAAAAATCTGTTGAGATAGTGCAGGTTCTGAATGAACACGAATCTTGGCAACTTCAAAAAATTCAACTCCTGCAGGAAATTGCAAACCTTGAATCGCACTTCTACATGGATTGCGACGTTAGATGGAATGGATCTCTACTCCTACCCAAGACGTGCGCTTGTTACGTTTCAGAATTCAAGTTGGTAGATAAGTCGCCATTTAGGGAGCTACTTCCTGTTCTTGGTTTGACCGGTAGTGAAGTCGAAATGCTTAATACAACTTTTGTTTATCTCTATCCTGGTAAATTTAATACTGAAGAATTGTTTCAAATACGTGCTATCCATGACGCAATACAGGAAAAATGCCACTTAGGGTTGGTTGCTGATCTTGATATCGAACAAGTAATCCGGCTGTCCGAGCAACTCGCGTTTAGTATATTTATGAAAAATTCTAGGCGCGATTACGTGCCCCTAAAAGCGAATGACGGCCACATGGATGGAAGTTTCTTAGAATCTAGTTATTTTGGTGCCACGGGGGTTGCGTTTTAATTTAAAAAGGAATTAATTTTTTCTTCCCAATATGGCATCCAAAGTGACTCAAGCAGGTTGGGGTTAAAACTTTCCCTTGGGAAATCATCAAACTTTCTAATTAGAGTATCTGTATCCCAATTCTCAATAAGTATGAGAGGAAGACCAAGCTCCCCCAAGGATCGACTCCAAGCGTCCTCTTGCACTATAGGGGAAATGCCACGGTATAAACTTTCCCAAAGACGATGAGTATCTATCCCATTTCCGCGTACCGCTGCTGCATATCGATAATTTCTCACAATCTTGGCGTACTTCTTAGGGCTTATACGATTCATAGGTAGAACGTTCCACGGTCCCTGACGCTCAATAAAATCTTTATAAACTTCATTGCGGACCGGGTGCGTCTTGCCAAAAGGCCCAATCAATACCTCATCCCTTGCAGCAGTAAATGAAATCTTTTTCAGTAGTTTAGGGTTGCCATTCACCCCCCAACGAAAGTTTTCTATTCCGATTGGGAGCGTATATATAGTCTGATTATTTGAAATAAATGAATTCTGTAAGAATAGCGCTTTTACAGAGCCGGGAATTCCGGAAGGAATTTGGTGAAACTCGAAATCGCTATTTCCACAAATTATGACTTTTGCATTTAGATTTGGATGCAATTCCAGCAGGGAGCCCAAATCCTCACCCCTACAGAATAAAACTTCTGCGGTTGTGATGTTAACTTTATTTCGATCCTTAAATCGCCAACGCACTGGATTGAAACGGTAATCAGCTAACTGAGCAAAAGCGTCTATAGTTAAAAATGGATAGCTTGTGCGCTGCCACCGGAGGACCCTTTTTGCATAAACACCGAAGACATAAGCCCTAGAAGGTCTCTCATCACTCACATAGACACTATATCGAGAATAGATATTTGTAGCCTCTCGCGTAGTATGAGTCCATGCTAATTTCAGTTGGGTCTCTAAGAAAAGTCTGGGGAGTAAATCCCAAAGGAGTACTACATGTTGGCGCTCACGAGGCTGAAGAGCTTGATGCGTATACAAGAAATGGTTGGCTTCCAATTATATGGGTAGAGGCGCAACAATCAAAAATTGAATTTCTTGAAAATAAATTACCTAAGAATGGAAATTTTTTAATGAAAGCGGCTATTTGGGATAAGTCCAATGAGAAATTAGTTCTTAAGATCACAAACAATACAGAGTCAACCTCTTTACTGGAGCTTGATACTCACATCACGCGTCACCCCGAGGTTGTTGTTGAAAGTACGCAAGAAGTAATAACTTCGACGTTAGATGATCTCTCGTTGCCAACACAGGTAGATTATGTATCTCTCGATATACAAGGGAGTGAATTAAGAGCGCTCAAAGGATACAAAAATGGCATTACTAAAATTAACTGGATTTATACTGAAGTGAATCGCGAAGCCTTGTATAAAAACTGCGCAATAGTTGGTGAGATAGACGAATATTTAGAAAAACTAGGATTTAAACGAGAAATTACCGTTTGGACAAAATTTGGCTGGGGTGATGCTCTATATGTGCGGCACGGAAAACTTTCTACTACTAGAAGGTGTATAGGAAAACTTTGGGTATTGATCTCTTATGTCTCAAGTAGTTATTATGGAGTAAAACACATTATAAAAATGAAATTAAATAAGACTTTTCTTAAAAACTCCTAGTTTCAGTTTGATTCTCTTTAAAATTAGCATACTTCTCCAGAACGGAGTCATTTTTGACTCAATCCCCCATGAAGGATTTCGTGATGAAATTACCCGCATCATTAATCGCTTATTTTTAAGTCCAACGACGTAATTCAAGTGAAAAATAAATGGTCGTGGCGCACTAATACCTGGAAAGCTTTGTTTTTTAGTAAATAAGTCAAGAGTGTTTCCAACAGGGAAATAAACAGGTGAAAGTCGATGAAGCCATTGAGGGTAACTGAGATCCTTCAAAACCGCTGTAGCCACATCATCATCGCCAACTAGCGGATTAGTAAGCATTAACTCTTTATGTTTAGACTTACACACTTGAATAAAATCAATCGATCTTTGGGAATTTCGAATTCCAATGAAACCCATACAAAGACTCGGGTTCGCCTCACTTGAACCAAAACTCTGCATGATCAAATCTACCTCTGAATTTGCTTGAAAGATTGAACTTATCTCTTCAGTAGCATCATTGATCCAAAGCACGTCAATGTCCGAATAAATAAGGAAATCATACTGAGGTAAATTTTGGAGTAAGAGCTCCCACTTATTCATTACAATTCGATAAAAATCAGCTTGATCAAACGCGGAATAACCGACGTTACTTAGGGGAGATTCAGCCTCAAGAATCTGTACAAACTCGACAGGGAGATCTTTGAGCGACTGAATATCCTTTTCTGCAATGTAACCGACCAAGATGGGAATGCTAGAATTCTTTAATGCGGATTTAATTGCAACCCTAGGCAGCTCTTCAATAGTATTTATCACCAAGAAACATATTGCGCCATTAAATTCCACGGAACTACTGTAGCCTTAATTCATCAAGTTGCCTTCGAATAGGACGTTTTTGTGAAGCTATCAGCTGTAATCCCAGTACACGGATCGGCATATGCTTCGAGAACACACTTCTTGAGAGAAATCATAAAATCCTCTGCGCAAGTTAAACTTGTTATTGTGGCAGACGGATTAAGCCAAGCCGATGCCTCGGCTCTCGAGGAAATAGTCAAGGAAAACGATTTCATTGGTATTGATTTGATCCATGGAATATTTGGGGATCCAGGCAGCGCCAGAAATGCTGGATTAGAAATTGTTGACACCGATTGGGTTTGCTTTTGGGATTCTGACGATATACCTAATCCAGTGACCTTCAAATCTATGATTGATATGGCCGAATTGGCTGACGCTAAAGTTGCCAAGGGCTGTTATGAAGTTTTGGATGTTAAGAGCGGAAAGCGAAATCTTGTCTCTACGCAGCATGTTTCAATTCAAAATTCTGCTAGACACCTCCTAGATCCTGGAATTTGGCGATACGCATTTTCAAAAGAAATTTATAAAAAAATAAGATTTCCAGCGTTAAGAATGGGCGAGGACCAAGACTATCTGGTCAAAGTTCTACTGGAAAAAAGGAAAATTTTTCAAACTACAGACTTGGTTTACACATATAGAGTGGGTCACGACACCCAAATTACTAAATCGGGAACTGCCTTCCTAGACGTTTCGCAATCGCTAAAGCTCCTGGAAGATCTTTTGATTGAAAAAAGAAATGATCATGACGCTTACTTAATTATTCTGGCCTCCTATATAAAACAATTGATTAGTGGAGTTAAGAGAGCTGGGATCAAAAAAACAGGAATCGATGCGATTATCGTGGTTAAAATTCTAGCTAGGGCTTTTTTTCGCATAAAACTATTTCAGTATGTTCAAATTCTTTTTTCTAGAGAAAAGAGAATAAATTGAAAAAATTAATCATTGTCTTGACCGGAGGATTAGGAAATCAGCTTTTTCAAATTCAGTTTGCAAAATACATACAATCAAAAACCAATTGTAAATTGTATTTTGACATATCACTAGGCAAGCCACGAGGCGAAAATGATGTTCCTGATTCTTTCTACTTTGGCATTCCAGGAGAAGTTCTCACACAAAAGAAGTCGAACCTTGCATCAAAAACTATGGGGTACATTCTGCGCTCGAGTTACGCTCCTACTAAAGTTGAACAGAAACATGTTTACCAAGAGTCTGCAAAACTGCTTGCGAGCTTAGTCTTATCGATTTACTTTCGTTCGCTTGTTTTAGCCTTGTCACCAAGAAATTTGGGTTATGACTTAAATTTTAAACCTTCTGCACGGAACGTAGTTACTATGGGATATTTTCAGAGTTACATGTATGACACTAGAAAAAATTTTGAGGAAAAATGTTTCTCTTTAGACCCTCGTTCTGACATGATTAATTTTTACAGAAACCTTGCCGAGTCTGATAAACCAATTGTCATGCATGTTCGGCGAGGTGATTATTCGTCAGAAGATAACTTTGGTTTGCTAGGACCAAAATATTACGAGCTTGCGATCAATGAGATTTTAACCCGCACACACTCCTCGAAAATTTGGCTTTTTAGTGACGATCCAATAACCGCTCTTTCACTTGTGCCAAAAAATTTGCGTGATCGAGTTAGAATAATTCAGGAGATAGATAATTTGCCAGCAAACACTCTTGAAGTTATGCGGCTAGGCACCGGTTACGTAATTGCAAATTCTTCCTTCAGTTGGTGGGCCGCATTTTCTTC
>JACCDK011077225.1_pt1 | contig 10828 bp, 6 predicted proteins | sample 7445871 | NCBI WGS metagenome assembly JACCDK01 (sample SAMN15323436, study PRJNA562643) | freshwater metagenome | isolation source: river surface water | place: USA:Blue River Watershed | collected 2017-08-15
TATCGGCTAGGACAGCCCCCTTTCACGGGGCAAAGACGGGTTCGATTCCCGTACCGGCTACAAAGCCTCTCACGCAAGTGGGAGGCTTTTTTCGTTTAAGGCTGCGTCGCAAGCTTGCTTGTGAAAGAAGACGAGAACGAAAAAAGCCATTCGAACGCGTAGCGTTTGAATGAAAGGCTTTGGGTAAGGCCAATGGCAAGGGCAGACAATGCGAAGCATTGGCAGTCCCGAGTTTTGAATGAAAGGCTTTGGGTTAATCCAATGGATTGGTAAGTCGGCGTAGTAAAACGAAGCCGACAGTCCCGAGGTTTTGTGTTAGAATAATAGGTTAGTAAGTCGACGAAATGAAAAAAAGCCTATAGTCTCTGGTTTTGGAAAAATTTAGAATATAACCTTTATTAATCATCTAGACTCATAATCAATAGGTCTGAGGAAAATGTCCTGGTGGCCCCAATTCTTGATAAGCAAGCAGATACAAACATGTATTCATTAACTTTTTTTTTACTGCTTTTATCATTTACATCTAATAATCCAGTTTTGAAAAAAAGAATCGATGCTGCCCATTCTACTCTTAAGAAAATATAATGTATTATATAATGATTTGACTATTTCAAAAAAAACATTAATCTAAACTTGTACCATACATAGTATGAGTGAATTTATTGATAATACATGCGGGTAATTATCTTTTTTAAAAAAAGTTTACCAATTATTTTTGATATTAATTTGTTTTACCAATATATATTATTTTTCCAAAATTTCCTCCCCTATATTGATCAGGTGTTGTACTCCTGAATTTTCTATTTGTAATTTTAATTTTATCGGAATCGCTTTTTCTTCTAGCAGACATTATTATTTTATATTTGTTTTGTACATATTGTTCTAGAATTATCCAAGTGTTTTCACTAATTTTTTCTTCTGGCTCAATTGCTAATAAATAATTTTTTTGTTTTAATAATATTTCAAAAACAGAAATTGGCGTATTAATTTCTTTACTAAGACTTAAATAAGTATATTTTTTATGATCTAAGAAATCTTGAGAGGGATCTTTAATTACTTTAGATTTTTTGCCATCAGTTAAATTTTTAACTTTTTTTGATTTAACTTTTGTTTTAGGTATTTTTTTTACTTTATTTTCTTTCTTAAACTTCCCATTTACAATCTGTTTTGATATTTTTTCTAACTCATAATTTATATATTTTTGTACCTCTTTATTTTTATTGTTTTTTAATAACTTATTTTTAAAGGCTAGAAATTGCGCTTCATAAACAAGAATATTTAAGAATTCATTGATTTGTTTATCTACTTCTTGTATAGTCATAAAAATATTTACAATTATATGTAAAATTTAGAAATTAGATTTTAAGAGACTAATGTCAAATTATGCACTAGCAGCCATTCTTGTTCCTCCATAATTTGAATATATATGTTGATAAACACTCATTGTTTTTTCAACAACATCTGTATCTGTATAAATGTTTTGTGGTAGCCATTGAAAACAGTCAAATATTAGGGTTTTTACTTGAGCGGTAATTTGCATACTTTCTCTCCATCTATCAATTTTTAACTTTTCTTCCTTCAATTTTGAAAGTGTATCCACAGATATTTTTTTAACTTCCTTCAGCTCTTCGACAGTGAGTGATTTATCTTTTTTTAATAGATCAAAAATTGCCAATGATTCTTCATCTAAATTTTCTCTTAATGCTCTTGTGTCTTCTTCATTTAATTCTTGGACAAATTTGAAGAGTTTATCGAAAGATTTCATTGTATCATCCAAGTCTTTGCCTCTATTATATTCTTTAATAATCTCCTCATATCTTTTGTAAAACTCCATTCTCAATGGATTATCTTTCAACATCTGTTTCATTTTTTTGTCTACGGCTCTTTGCAAATCAAATAAAACGGTATTCTTTTTTGGAGTTTTGGCAAATACTTTTCTCAATTTCTCAAAATCTAATTTTGATAAATCAACATAAACTTCTTGTTTTGGATCTGTTATAGTATTCTCTTGAAGGACTACATTATCATTTACAACTTGCTGAAGTCTTTTAACAATCTCAATCACATCAGCATCTTTTGTTTGTTGGTTTAATTGTTGGTATATTGCCTCTATTGCATTAAATGATTTAATAAATGGTTTAATTACATCCTGTGGGTATAAAGCCATATATTTTCTAAACACCTCACGAGCCATCAATTCATACTTTGTTCTAGTACTTTCATTTAAACAAATACAATCAACTGCTTTTTTTATACAACCTAATTTTTCCATAGGTTTAAGTAATGGAGAAGTAAGTTCGTCTAAATTGAAACTAAGTTCTTTTAAATAATTTTTTGTATTGTCGATAGAGTCCCCAAGACCTTTTACATCGTCTTCTAATAATTCAACAGGTCTTTTAATACCACCATTCCCTTCATTTGGACCAACAATATTTGAACCACCTTCACCATAAACAGAATAAGCCTTTTCTAGTTGTTTATATACATTTCCGTAATCAACTATTAAACCATTTTCCTTCTCATCATCATACACCCTATTTGCTCTTGCTATTGTCTGCATTAATGTGTGGCCCTTAATCGGTTTATCTAAGTATACAGTTGAGACACAAGGTGCATCAAATCCTGTGATCCACATTGCACATACAATTGCTAGTCTAAATGGATTCTCGTCATCTTTAAATTCTTTCTCCAAATCCCTTTCCACCATTTTCTTCCTATGAGTTGCAATATCCAATCCTAATTTTCGGAACTTATCTACTTCATTTTGCTCAGCACTTACAACAATACACACCTCAGTTTCTGATACCTTGGTCAATTTTCGTTTTAGTTGTTGCTCTTCCTCAACATCACTGGCTTTATCAATTCTTTTCTTTAAATCTGTAATATAAACCGCCCAATGTTTAATAATTAAATCATACATCCTTACGGCAGTTGGTTTATCCAGAGCAACAAGCATCCCTTTACCTTGATACCCTCTTTCATTGAAATGCCAGACTAAATCTTTTGCTATATCATCCAATCTCTTTTCCGAGGTAAGAATTACATAATTATTTTGAAATAGGTAAGTTAATTTCCTTTTTTGGTCATCATCTAAATCCTCATTTTGAAGAATTTCAACCATTTCTTCGTCTAACTTAGGATTTTCAATACCTAACTTTTCGCCTCTATTTAAATAACGTAATGGCAGTGTAGCGCCATCTTCAATTGATCTTTTAAAGTCATATATTGATATGTATTCACCAAAAATGTTTTTAGTAATTTCTTTTTCTTCATCTATAAGAGGAGTACCTGTAAAACCTAAATATGAAGCATTAGGGATTCCATTGAATCTCATATTCCTAGCAAATGTTCCAGACTGAGTTCTATGAGCCTCATCCGATATTACAATAACATTCTTTCTATCTGTAATTAATGGATATTCAGTTTCTAATTTCGGATCAATTGAAAATTTATGGATTAGTGTAAATACATACCGTTGGTTTTCTTGTAAGAGTTTTCTTAAATCTTCTCTGCTTTGAGCAACATTATCTTTATTCTTAGTAACAGGTACAGCTCCAACAGCAGTGAAAGTATCATAAATTTGACGTTCAAGTTCACTTCTGTCCAAAACAATCAAAAAAGTATATGAACCACCAAGTTTTCTATGAATCTTTTGACAAATAAATACTATTGAATACGACTTTCCACTTCCTTGTGTGTGCCAAAAGACTCCAAGTTTACCTTGTAATTCATCTATATTATTAACCTGATTTAGTACCTTATTCACACCGATATACTGGTGGTTCTTAGCCATTATTTTAACAACCTCACCACTATTATCATCAAATAATAAAAAGTTCTCAAAAATATCAAGTAGGTTTTGTTTAGAACATGTACCTCTCAACATAGTATCTAAACTTACAATACCTTCTTCTTCTTCTGTGATACGCTTCCAATCTAAAAAGAACTTATATGGGCTTGTAATTGTACCAACTTTAGCATCAGTTCCATTACTTAGTATTATAAATGCATTTGAATAAAATACATGAGGTATGGTATCCTTGTAATCTGTTATATTATCTGTGTATGCATTTCTTAAATCCGTATGGTGTGCTTTTAGTTCCATAAATACCAATGGGATACCATTAACAAAACAAATAACATCGGGTCTTCTATTATATAATTCACCAACTACTTCTAATTGACGTACTGCCAAAAAATGGTTGTTATTGTAGTCGTCAAAATCTATGATCTTTAAAGTCTTCTTTTCTAGTTCTCCTTTTGAATTCAGATAACTAACAGGTACGCCGTCTTTAATTAATTGGTACTTATCCTGATTATTCCTTGCTAAAGTTTTATCCGATTGTTTAAGTTCAATTGCATCAATTACTTGTTGGTATGCAGTATCAGGTAAACCTGGGTTTAATTGTTTTAATACGTTACGTAAATAACGCTTCAGAATTACTTCCCCTTTATTCTCCCTACCCAATAAACCATTCTCTCCAAAAGTTTCTTTTGTCCAAGCATATACAACTTCCCACCCCAAGTCTTTTAATACATCTTGGGTAGCATTTTCAATTAAGTTATCTTCTGAATATTCGAAACTCATTATGACATTATATAAGTTACATCAACATCTTCCCCTTGGGTAAGTTTATCGACTGTTTTAATAATATAAGTTGCTCGTTTTGCTAGAAAAGCCTCGTAATCTTTTTTTATTTTTTGTGCTTTATCCATTTCACTTAATCCTTCATAATCGCCTGCTTTTAATTCTTCTAAAGGTATTAAATGGCTGTTTAGTCTTTGTTTTACAATGGTTTCATTAGCCCAATTATATCTATCTTTTAGATAAGTTAATGGTTCCTTTCTTCCAATTGATCTATTAGTTTTTCCAGTAATTAATGCACAATTCAAAGCAATGGTACTGTTTATATCTTCTTTTAAAGTATCTACAGCTTCTTGAATCAATGCATCAGGAAAGATATGGTGATACTCTCTTTTAGTTACATTAGAAGATGACAAAATAGATCCGTCAGCAAAATCTAGGGCATTAAAATAATTAGCAGCAGCTAAAATACCGCGTCCACGGATACTAACTCGTTTAGGCCAAGAAACTTGAAGTAATTGATCTTCAGTAGCAAGAGGAAACAAAGAACGATTTAGCACAGGTACATCGTTTTCAGAATATGTAACTGTTGAATTTGGTTTTTGTCTTTCTAAAATTATACCCAACAATGCAGTGTAATCAGCAAAAGCTCTAGAGGCGGCTGAGTTCTCATAACGATCTGTAAAGAAAGATGACCATAAATATTTTTTCAACAGTATATGTGCTTTACCTGCTTTATCTCCTGTATCTGGAATATGAGTATACAAAGCAGCAATTACAGCCAGGACTGCATTTGTTGGCAATCGTTCTTCATCATAAATTTTGTTCTGCTCCATGAAGGCAGCCATTTTAGATAAGCCTTTTACCATGTCATCCCAACTTTCAACCACCTTCTTCTTATCCATGTCCCATATACCTACTCGATTGGGTACTTTCTCTTGCATTAATGCTGAAGTATTTAAAATAAGATAGGAAAGATCGAAATATCTAGCAATTGCTGGCTGATTAGCGTTTAGTTGTTTTTGAAATTCGTGAAGGGATGAATCTTTCAATCCTTCGATTTCAGCAACGATGATATCATATTGAGTAAGCGGTTTACTGTTGGTATTCATATTGATAAATACATTCAAAGCGGTATCTCTTGATGTAGTGGACGGAAGCGAAAGAAACGGTAAATTATAATGCTTAATTGTTTCTCGGTATCCATTAATCTGACTGATGAGTTTTTGTTTTTCTTCAGTATACGCTTCAAAAAGTGCTTCAAAATTTTCAGATGATGCAACTGGCTTTTTATGTTCCAAAGCAGCATTTATCCATTGGGTTATTTCGGTTCCTACATCCTCCGGACGAAGTAACTCCAAGGGTATACATCCTCTTTTAAAACACTCTTTTGGATCTTCAGCCCAAACTGGCATCATTTTACCGCTTTTTTTCCCCAGCCATCGACTCTGGCAATATACTTTAACATTAGAATTTAGTCCGTCTTCATCAATATCTTCAATGGAATCCTCGTTTAACCAAACTGTATCGTATTCTTTTAAATACAAAAAGTATTTTTCCCACTCGTAGTTGTTATGTAGTGCACGCCAAATTGCGGTAAGCCTTTGCTGACCATCGAGAAGATGTTCTGTTACCTTGGGATAAGGTGGCGTGAATTTATCTGCACTTACTAAGTAGCGAGATATAAATTGCTCTTGATCTACTTCTAATATCAAAGTAATTCCAAGAGGTAAGTCATGAATAATAGTACTTAGAAGACTTGTAATACGTCCTTTATCCCATGCTTCGTGGCGTTGAAAACGAGGGAGTTTGATCTCTCCATGACGAATTTTGTTATACCAAAATTCTATTTTTCTATCTCTTGCTTGTACACTCATATCTTTTTATTTATTCAACATTTATGATGCCATTCATTAATTTTGGTAAAAGAATATCTCGAGACTCTTTTAATCTTTGATTTTGATTTTTCAAAACTCCCATTTGTTCCCAAAGCGGCTTAATAATAAAATTAAAATGGGTGATTATATCTTTGGGGGCAAATTGGATCTCTAGCTCCTCAATAAGATTAACTTTTAAAGTTGTTTGGCCAGTCGACCCTTGTGCAACCCCTTCAAAATAAGACTGTTTTGAAGAAAGGAAATAAAATAATTGATATTGGCTCAAAGTCTCTTTTGCTCTAACAAAAGTTATACAATTGTGAATAATGAATCGATCTTTTATTGAGACATTTTTTGAAACCCTACCAAGTGTTCCTTGTCCCATAGAATTAATAACTATGTCATTTATTCTTAGATAATATTTCTCTTTATTACTAGGTAATTCTTGGGCATATAATACCTTATCAAGTTCAATTTCTCCATTTCTAACACAACTTTGATTAAGCACAGGGTATTTGTTTCCATCAAAATCGTAGTTTAATGAAGGACCTTTAGCAATTTCATCTGCATATTCTTTAACTGAAATTCTCTCCCATCCCAATGGCAGCAAATTCTTTTCATCCATTGTTAATTGTTCCCCGTTAACTCGAAATTTCACAAACCATTCTTCATAAGTTCTTTGTGCAATCTCCTCAAGTAGTTTAATTCGTTTGAGGTTATTCTCAATCAAATCATCGTATGTGGAGAGTATGGAGGCGATACGGTTTTGGGTGGGAAGTGGAGGTAATATTAATTCAAATTCTGGAACTTTAGTTAGTGGTATTCGATCAACTGTAGCTCCTGTTAGAATGTTTCTTTCTACTTCTTTCTTCCAATTTGCAGAAAACATATATTTAAAAAGAAAATACTTATTAGCGACTTTTTCATTTACTCTAATCAGTGCCATTCTCCTTCCTAAACATCCTATGAAATCTTTTGGAATCATAGCATATCGGTGAAGCGTTGCTTCATAAGAAAAAACAATATCACCTTCAGAAGGATAGACTCTTTTAGTCCATTTAGGCATTTCTTCCATGGAAATGTGTCTTATCTCTGTTAAATCAATTCGCCCATCTTCGGTAATATTTTTAATGCCAAGGAAAATTGCACCTGTTTCTGACTCTTTTGGTGTTGCATGTGGCCCATCAAAAAAACCTTCAACAATATCCTTTAGTATTAACTTCTTCCATCCATTCATATCAACTCCTTTAAATTATTCGAAATCGTTTTACTCAATTCAAAGGCTGTTTTATTAAGTACATCCAATTCCTCTTGTATCTCCATTAACCTCGATTTAAAATCAACACTATCATCCTCTTCAAATGTTACGCCCACATAACGACCTGGTGTTAAACTGTAATCATTTTCTTTAACTTCATCCAGTGTGACCACTTTACACAATCCTTCAATATCGTTGTATTTTCCGTCTGGAAATCTTTCATTAAACCATTGATTATCCTTACTAAGTATTGGCTTCTCACCACGGTATAATTTTACAATAGCTGTCAACCCTTCAAGCTGATCCTCACTAAAATCATTAATAGTAGTAGTTACCTTACGATAAACATTACGTGCATCAATCATCAATATCTTTTTCTTATTCTCCTTTCTTTTCCCTTTATCATAAAACCAAACATGACAAGGTAATGAACGGGTATAAAAGAAATTATTGCCTATAGATACGATACAGTCCACATCTCCCGTTTCAATTAATTTTTGTCGGATGAGTTTTTCACTATGTCCTGCATCGGTAGCAGAGCTCGCCATTACAAAACCAGCACGTCCTGTTTTATTCAAATAACTATGGAAGTACTGCATCCATAAATAGTTCCCATTGTCTGCTTTAGGTAATCCAAATGGTAAGCGAGGATCATTTTTTACAAAGTCCTTGTCCTTATCAATCTTATTGACATTAAAGGGTGGGTTGGCCATTACATAATCACAAGATTCCAAAAGGTTATGAGGGTCACTATAAAAACTATTTGTTTCAATTATTTTTCCTTCAATGCCATGAATCGCAAGATTGATTTTTGCAAGTTTTGCATTATTGGTTTTTAGTTCCATTCCAAAACACTTGATGGCTTCATTTATTCCTTTATCAGTATGACTTTTTACAAAGTACCCTGTTTGTACAAACATACCCCCAGAACCACATGCAGGGTCTAAAATCACGCCATGATGAGGTTCAATAAAGTTTACAATCAATTCAACCAAACTTGGAGGAGTGAAGAATTCCCCACCTTCTTGAGCACCAGCACCTTGCATAGAAAACTTCATTAAGAAGTATTCATATATTCTTCCAAAAACATCACCCGTTGCTTTTTTAACAGCATCTTTATTGAAAACCCTTACTAACTCACGTAATAAGTCTTTCTCGAATTCCTGATAGTTTTTTGGTAGAATTCCTTGCAGGTCTGAGTAATCTGCTTCAATTAATCTCATTGCATTATTGATAGCCTCAGCTATATCTTTTCCCTCAGGTAAACTTGCTAGGTAATCATATTGTGCTAATTGGGGTAACATTAAGGCACCTGCTCCCAAAAAATCCTCTTTGGTTAATGCTCTTTTACCACGAGGACCCGCTGGAAGCCCCTTTTCTATTTCAATCTTCTTTGCTTCGTATAAATTCTGAGCAAATCGAAGAAAAACCAATCCCAATAACGGGTCTTTATATTCAGCAGCAGTTAATTTGCTGTTTGCTCTTAGAGCGTCAGCAGCATCCCATAGTTCTTTTTCTAATTGTTTTATTTGATCCGTTGTCATTATATAAACTATATAGTTCGTTAAATAGGGAAATGTAAAAAATGAATTTTTACTAAATTTAATCTTAATCAGTTAACCCCTAACTACATACAAATTAAGCTAAATTTATTTACAATTTTAAAATTGTTAGTTTGAAATGTCAATTACTATCTTAGTCGGAACATTCTATACTTTTGTAATGAATTATTCAATTTTTTAAGAAATTTAATTTCTAAATTTTAAAACAATTCCTTCTCTTAATATCACAATATGATTAGGAGTGTCTAATCCATAAGGGACAATTGTAAATCTTGGAAACATTGTATTCTCGCTTTCAACTATGTATAAATTTGTATCATTGAATTTTTGCACATAATGCTCTTCTATAAGATTTTTTTCAATATCAAATCTTTTGTTATCTTCTAAATCAGCGTCTGGATTGTTCATCTGCCTTACTGAATTTTGAGGTTTAAAATACTTCCATTTTGCAACAGAAAAATCCCAGTAAATACAATTATGGCTATAATAATATGGCTGTTTTAGCTCCGAAAGCATTGCTCTTACAGAATCTAATGGTAATTTGGATTTAAATATTAACCCTTGAACAAATTTCATCTCTTCTAATTGAATTGGACTTACTAACTTCCCTATTTTGGGCTCCCATAGAATTAATTTGAATTCATACATTAAAAATGCCTCATAAAATTCAACACCTCTTTGTTCAACTTCGTCCCAATTCATATCAAAACCAGATATATGCGTATAACAATACTCTAATGGCCTTTTAGTAGAAAATCCAGATACATTTAACGCAACCTTCATCTTTGATCTCATTGTATCTATATCATCATTTGCACCCAAAGAGACTGTCCTGCCGCCAATATGGTTTGCGAAAGCAGTTAAATTATTACTACTAATATCAGACTCAATTGCTAATTGAGTTAATAATAAATTTACATTATGAATTTTAATAAACTTATCAATGATGTCCTGGTCAATAACCTCATTGATCTTAACATGGCAAGTATCATCTCCATCTGTTAATACAAAAATCAAATACTCATCTACTGGAGGCTCAGCTCTGCATGCTTCAACTGCATCTGAAATTGTATAAAAAAGTGGGGTTGACTGATCATGTCTAATCGTTTTAATTCTTTCTAACATCTTTGCCTTGTTATTTGGCATTAATTCAGCTAAAGAATCTCCTCCACATCCATTTCTCAAAAGTCTTAAAACTACTTTATCACCTTTATTTCCAATAGTAGGCAATATTTCTTTTTCAAATAGTACTTGAGCAATTTCATACTTTTTTCTACCACCAACATTATCGTTCATACTACCACTATTGTCATATACTATTTCTATATATCTACTCATCATTAATAGAATTTTACTTTAAATTATAATATTTGTTTTATATATTAAAATTTATTTATACCAAAATAGAAAATTTTAAAATAGCTAAGTTTTGTTTCTCACCCCTCCAATACCTTACGGCCTGCCCATTTATGTTTGTTTCCTAAATAAGTATTATGATACAAATTCTACCGCTAGCCAATATCCTGCACGAGGAGGTACTATTAGA
>JACCDK010226954.1_pt1 | contig 10827 bp, 14 predicted proteins | sample 7445871 | NCBI WGS metagenome assembly JACCDK01 (sample SAMN15323436, study PRJNA562643) | freshwater metagenome | isolation source: river surface water | place: USA:Blue River Watershed | collected 2017-08-15
CGACCGAGCCATCCAAGATCAGTTTGAGCTTGCCGGTTTCAGCGGCGGGCAGCTCTTTGACGAACGCGCCAGAACCTTGACGCGTCTCGATCAAGCCCAGCGTCTTGAGGCGAGAAAACGCCTCACGCACCACCGTGCGGCTGACGCCATATTTCTCAACCAAGGCATTTTCCGTGGGCAGCTTTTGTCCGGTGGCGAGCTTGCCCTTGCGAATCGCTGTTTCCAGCGTTTCTGCCAGTCGTTCGGATAACGAAGCGCCAAGTTCCAGTCGGGACATATCAGGGGGGAGGGGTTGAAAATTTCGACAAATGATACTGTCCCTATTCCAATGCTTTTTCGGTTTTGACAATTTCGTGTCAGGTGGCTCGATCATTCTTACGCCATGAATTCGACTCAAGAGACAACACACACCCTTGAACGACTGGTGTACACCTCCCGAGCCTCAGAGGCCATGGGCACACGCGACTTGTTTAATTTGCTCAACCAAGCGCGAGAGAAAAACGCGTGTCTGGGGATCACGGGCCACTTGCTGTATGCCGATGGCTTGTTCACACAATGCATTGAAGGGCCACCGGATGCGATTGAACGTTTGTGGCAAGTGCTGGTGAAAGACCCAAGGCATGAGGAAATTTCAGTGATCAGCCGTCAGCCCGTGACGGCACGTCGTTTCAAAGAATGGGCGATGGCGTTCAGCAGCTACCGTTACCTGAACGAACTCAACATGCCCGGCTTCTTTCCGTTGGATGTCAACGGGCAATCAGAAAAGTCCTTGCTCTGTTCCGGCTAGGGTTGGGTAGGCGCCAGGACTTTTAGCCATTGGGTCGCGGGTAAGTTCCAGCGCGCTTCAATTGCTTGTGCTTGCGTCTGCAGGGCTTCTTTGTTGAACACACGCGGGGTTCGACACGCCATCACGATGCTGTTGCCAGCCGCCGTGGGTTTGAACGCCCATACCGCATGGGGGCCGAATGCCGCCCTGATTTTTTTCAAGCTCTCTTCATAGCGAGAGGCACGACCGAATAAGTTCACCGTCATGCACCCATGGGCTGTGAGCAGTTGGCAGCAGTCGTTGTAGAAATCTTCGGTGTCGATTACGGGCCTTTCGGCATCTTGGTCGTACAAGTCGACTTGCAGCACATCGATTTTTCCGTGCCACTGTGGATCGCGTGCGGCGTCGGCGGCGTCGCCTACCAAGACCTGCAAGGTGGCAGAGTTGTCGGGGAGGTGGAACGACTGTCTGCAAGTGGCAATCACTTGTGGGTTCAGCTCTACCGCAGTGGTGTGCATGCCGAGTTGGGTGTGGCAAAACTTGGTCAGTGAGGCCGCGCCCAAACCGAGCTGCATGGCGCGCAAGCGGTGCACTTGGTCGAGGTTCGTTAACAGCAGCCACCCCATCATGCGTTGCACGTAGTCGAGGTGAATCTCAAACGGCTGGCTGATCTTCATCGACCCCTGTACCGCCGGGCTGCCCAGATGCAAGAACCGCATGTCGCCGTAGTCCACACAGGTCACAGGGGGCAAGCCAGATGGATGGCTGTGATTGTTACCGTCTTGAGAGGTTTGGCCGCTGAAGGCGCGCGCTTGCTTTTTGGCCATTGAGGCGCCAATCCAAACAGCAGTCCCGCAGGCAATCAATCCGAGAGCAACATCGAAGAGGGTGAGGTTCATGTCAAAGAATCTTTTAGGTTGTCACGCAAATCGTTCAAGGCCTGCGCCAGCTGCATCGCGTCTGTGCGTGAGCACTGGGTGGCTTGCAGCATCTTGTTGGGCAGGGGCAGAATTTTTCGCTTCAAGTTTTTCCCCGTAGAGGTGAGGCTCACCAGTACGCGCCGTTCGTCCTGCATATCTCTGCTTCGTTTCACGTAATTTGCCGCTTCCAGTCGTTTAAGCAAAGGTGTGAGCGTGCCTGAGTCAAGAAACAAACGCTCACCAATATCGGACACGCTTTGCTGGTCATTTTCCCAAAGCACCAGCATCACCAGGTATTGCGGGTAGGTGAGACCGGCCGCGTCTAAATGCGGTTTGTAGGCCTTGCTCATGGAGAGTGAGGCGGCATACAAGGCAAAGCACAGTTGGTTTTCGAGTTTGAGATTTTTTGATTCGGGTGGCAAACAGCGTCTCCTGGATGACAGTTCATCCTCATATTTTCTGCACAATTTAATTGTGTGCAATTAAATATCGCGCAAATTAAACCGAATGTTTTCAGATGATGATTGATGTGTTGCTTTTAGGTGCTTTTCATCCTGAAGGGTCGGTGATTTCCCTGTAGGTATTCCGCTATGACCCATGGCGTGGTCTGACTTTCTACAGTTCTTTCCAAGGTCAATTTTTGGCCTTTGTTTAACACATTGGAGATGATCATCGTGAAATCCTTTCCCATCCAGGTTCATCAAGACCTGACACAACAGGCATCTAAGGTGTCACTCACTCGCCGTCATTTACTCAAAGGATCGGGCGTGCTCATGGGGACGCTGGCGGTCGGTAGTCCCTTGGCTTTGTTAGCGCCCTCCACCGCGTGGGCGGTGGAATTCAAAATTTTGACAAAAGCACAAGGTGAAACCTTGTTGCGCATGGGGCAGGTGCTTTTCCCTCATACCAAATTGCCGGATGCCGTCTACGCTTTGCTCGCCAAAGATCTGGATGCTGATGCCAGCAATGACGCCGCAACGGCCAAGCTTTTGACCGACGGCATTCAAGCCTTGAACCACTTGTGCGACGGCAACTTCCTCAAAGCCAATGCCGCGCGCCGCTTGCAAGCAGTGAAAGCCATGGAAGGCCAAGCCTTCTTCAATTCGGTCCGTGGCAAGGGTGTGGTGTCTTTGTACGACAACGAAATGGCCTACGCCGCATTCGGCTACCCCGGTTCTGCATGGGAAAAGGGCGGATACATCACACGTGGTTTTCAGGATTTGAAGTGGTTGCCCAATCCACCCGCATCCGCAAGCCCTGCGCCTTCCTTAGGCTGATGGCTTTCAACGTTTAAGAATTCTGGAGAAATACACATGGCAAAGTTTGAACACAGTGACGACTCGGTAGTCGTCATCATTGGCTCGGGCGCAGGCGGCGGTACGCTGGCCAACGAGTTGTGCCAAAAAGGCATCAAGGTGGTGGTATTGGAGGCTGGCGGGAAACAGTCGAATGCGAGCTTCATCAATGACGAATGGAAGTCGTTCAGCCAATTGGCTTGGTTGGACAAACGTACCACCTCAGGTTCGTTCCGTCTCGCTAAAGATTTCGCAGGCCTGCCGGCTTGGATTTGTAAAACGGTGGGAGGTACCACCACTCACTGGGCTGGTGCGTCGTTGCGCTTCCAAGAGCACGAGTTCAAAACTCGCAGCGTCTATGGTGAAGTCAAAGGCGCCAACCTGTTGGACTGGCCTATCACTTACAAAGATCTCGAACCCTATTACGCCAAAGCTGAATACAAGATGGGCGTCACACGCACCAACGGCATTCCTGGTTTGCCCGGCAACAACAACTTCAAGGTGATGTACAACGGTGCGTCCAAGCTGGGTTACAAAGAGGTGCACACCGGTAACATGGCCATCAACAGCCGTCCTCGCGATAACCGTGGCCGTTGCTTGCAACTGGGTTTTTGCTTCCAAGGCTGTAAGAGTGGTGCTAAGTGGTCCACGCTGTACACCGAGTTGCCGGCGGCTGATGCCACAGGTAACTTTGAGTTGCGCACCCAAGCGCACGTGATTCGCATCGAACATAATGCCGCAGGCCGTGTCAACGGCGTGGTCTACCGCGACCAAGATGGCAAGGAGCAGCGCCAAAAAGCACGCATTGTTTGTGTGGCGGGCAATGCGATTGAAACGCCTCGTTTGCTGTTGCTGTCTGCCTCGAACATGTTCAAAGACGGATTGGCTAACTCTTCGGGTCAAGTGGGTCGCAACTACATGCGTCACATGACAGGCTCGGTGTATGCCGCATTCAAAGATCCCGTCAATATGTACCGCGGCACCACCATGGCCGGCATCGTGCGCGACGAAGCAGTGCACGATCCACGTCGCGGCTTTGTGGGTGGCTATGAGTTGGAAACACTCTCTTTAGGCTTGCCCTTCATGGCCGCGTTCTTGAATCCTGGTGCTTGGGGCAACGAGTTCACGTGGTGGATGGAACGCTATGCCAACTTGGCCGGTATGTGGCTGGTGGGCGAAGACATGCCACGCGAGACCAACCGCATCACGTTGAACACCGACGTCAAAGACCAGTATGGCAACTACGTGCCCAACGTGCACTTTGACGACCACGACAACGACATTGCGATGCGCAATCACGCTTTCACCCAAGCGGAGCGCATTTACCAATCCGCGGGTGCAATCAAAACCTTTCGTACACCACCTTACCCATCCACCCACAACATGGGTACTGCGCGTATGAGTGCACGCGCACAAGACGGTGTGTGTAACGCATGGGGTCAAACGCATGACATTCCCAACCTGTTCATCAGTGACGGCAGTCAGTTCACCACCGGTGGCGCCGAAAACCCAACGTTGACCATCGTCACGCTGGCGATTCGTCAAGCGGATTACATCGCGTCTCAAATGGCACAGCGTGCACTTTGAGTTTTGTTAAACCTACGTATCGCAGGAGCTTTTGATGTGTGAATATTTCGTCAATGCCGACCCCATCCTTTACGAATCCCGCACGCGCACGGTGCGTATTCGGGGTGTCTCAACCAGCATCCGCATGGAAAACTTTGTTTGGGACATTCTGGCCAAGATGGCCGCAGAGGAGGGTGTCACCACCAACGCGTTGATCGTGCAATTCCACGACGAAATCCTGCGACACCGAGGTGATGTTCAAAACTTCACCTCATTCCTGAGGGTCACGTGTTTGCGATTTCTTGATCGCCAATGTAACGACCTTGAATTGGCGATTGCGGCAACGCAAGAAGATGTGGCCGACGCGCAAGCGCTAGTTCAAAGCGTGGTCACCAACTCTGACCGCTTGACCGCAGTCACACATTGATTGTTTTAAAAGAAAAAATGGCAAAACTTATTCACACCATGATTCGGGTACGTGATTTGGACGCATCACTGCGTTTTTATGACGAGGTGTTTCAACTCAAACCTTCTCATCGCTTGGATTTTCCTGACTTCAGCTTGGTCTACTTGCGTAACGAAGAAACTGAAGCCGAGATCGAGCTGACGTGGAACAAAGGTCGCGAGGAGCCTTACACCCATGGGGATGGCTATGGCCATGTGGCCGTGGTCGTGCCCGATGTGCCCAAGCGTCATGCAGAGTTGGTGGTGGCGGGCTACGCCCCCTTGCCCGTCAAAGAGTTCAAAGATGGCGACGCATTGTTGGCACGCTTCTTCTTTATTCAGGACCCAGACGGCTACAAGATTGAAGTGCTAGAGCACCACGGTCACTACCGCTGAAACGCATGCTTGAGCAACGTTTGCGGGATGCAAAGCCAGCCATTGAACGCTGGTTTCAGCTGGAATGGTTGGGTAAGTCAGCACCGATTTACAGCTCGGTCGATGTGCGCAATGCCGGTTTCAAGTTGACGCAGGTCGACACCAATTTGTTCCCTGGTGGTTGGAATAACTTGAGGGCTGACATGGGGCCGCGCGCTGTTCAGGCTTTGCAATGTGCCTTTCAAACCATGCACCCCGCCCCTCGGCGCGTCCTGATCGTGCCGGAGAACCACACACGCAACACGTTCTATTTGAGCAATGTGTTGCGCTTGCAGCAGTTCTGTCGTCGTGCGGGGGTGGACGTGCGCGTGGGTTCGTTGAATCCAGATATCACCCAGTCCACAGAAATCACGCTTCCCAATGGGGAGTTGTTGGTGTTCGAGCCCGTGGTGCGCCAAGGCGATCGTTTGGGGTTGATTGACTTTGATCCGTGCTTGGTGCTGCTCAATACCGATTTGTCAGGCGGCGTGCCACTTGCACTCGACGCACTGGATCAGCCGATACTGCCGCCTGTGCATGCAGGTTGGTACGTGCGTCGCAAGCACGATCATTTTCAAAAATATGCCGAGTTGTGCGACCGTTTCGGACAGAGGTTGGGACTTGACCCTTGGCTGATCAATCCTTTGTTCAGTCATGTCGATGGCATTGATTTTGCCGATGGCACGGGCTTGGAGGCCTTGCAAGCGCAGGTTGATGACTTGCTCACGCGCATCCGTTGCAAGTACATCGAACACGGCATTGATGAGACACCCTTTGTCATCATCAAAGCCAATAACGGCACGTATGGCATGGGCATCATGACGGTGCGCGATGCGTCGGACTTGGATCACTTGAATCGCAAAACGCGCAACAAAATGAGCGTCATCAAAGATGGTCAAACGGTGAACGAGGTGTTGATTCAAGAAGGGGTACCCACACGCGAGCGTGTGCATTTGGCTACAGCTGAGCCAGTCGTGTATTTGATCAACGGTCAGGTGGTGGGTGGCTTCTACAGAACGCATGCCGGACGTGGCATAGACGAAAACCTCAACGCGCCCGGCGCCACCTTCGCCCCTTGGCAGTGGGCCTCTGACGCCCAGTTGCCCGACAGTTTGTATGCCAATGGCGTGATTGCACGCTTGGCCACCTTGGCCGCCAGTCAGGAGCTGAGCGCCGATACCGCGCACAACGCTGTCCCATCCTGTTCCTTGACGTTGGATGAGCCGTGGATGCTGCCTGTGCGCACCTCGACGTCCATTGCTGTTTCTTGTTCTCGGTAAATCTTCATGAAATATTTACACACCATGGTTCGCGTGTCGGACCTTGAAGCCTCATTGACCTTTTACCGCGATGCGTTGGGACTGCAAGTCATCAACCGTCACGATGTACCGCAAGGTCGTTTCACCTTGGTGTACTTAGCGGCGCCAGGCGACACCCAAGCGCAAATCGAGCTGACCCACAACTGGGATGAGCAGGGCTACACCGACGGTCGCAACTTTGGCCACGTGGCCTACCAGGTCAATGACATCTACGCTTGTTGCGAACGCCTGCAGTCGTTGGGTGTGACCATTGCCCGACCTCCCCGCGATGGTTACATGGCCTTTGTGCGTTCGCCCGATGGCATCTCGATTGAGTTGCTGCAACGCGGTGGCCCCTTGCCACCGCAGGCGCCTTGGATCGACATGCCCAACGTGGGGACGTGGTGACACCATGACGCAGCACATCGATTGGCCTACCACCCGTGTGGTGGCCACCTTACCCGGCTCGTTGCCCATGGGCGGTGTCGTGCCTGAAACCCCCATTCATGCATTTGCGCAAACGCCTGAGTCTTTGGCATTTCAGACCCAACAGGTGTTGCAGCCCACGCGGCAGGACATCGACTTGGGTGGACCTATTGCTTTTGTGATTCATGACGTGGTGACCGCAGATGAGGCACAAGCCATCATCGAAGCCAGCGAGGTCTTCGGCTACCGTGAGGAAGCGCCAGGCATTGCCACACCCCCTGGCATGCGCATGAACAAAACCGTGCATTGGTTGGCGGATGACGCCTTGTTGGGGCCCATCATGCACCGCATAGAGGCGCTGCTGCCACCCACGGTGGATGGCCGTATGCTCTTCGGCCAACTCAGCCATCGCATCAACATGTACCGCTACGACGACAACGATGTGTTCAATCGACACATCGATGGTGATTGGCCCGGCTACAGCTTGGACGAAGTGCGCCAGGCCATGGTGGAGTGGCAAGGCGTGCGCTCTGCTTTGACCATGCTGTTGTATTTGAATGACCCGAGCGATGGCGTTGACGGTGGCAACACCCGCCTGATGGCCAAAGACGGTAGCTGGATCGATGTGGTGCCGCGAAAGGGGAGTGCTTTGTTTTTCAGACACGGGTTCAGCCCCGACTCGGTCATCCACATCGGTGACCGCGTGCGCGGATCGGTGGCTAAGTATGTGGCGCGCATCAATGTGATGTTTGCCTGATTGCAAATGGATCGAAAGAGAGCCTCATGAAATCTACTTTATTTATCTTCTTCAGCGCGATCGTGATGTCGACTGTTGTTCACGCAGACTCCGGACTGGCTAAGTCCAAAAATTGTTTTGCGTGTCATGCGCAAGACAAAAGCATCATGGGTCCCGCCTTCAAAGATGTGGCGGCGAAATACGCGGGTGACAAAGAGGCAACCGCCTTTTTGGCGCAAAAAATTCAAAAAGGTGGCGACGGGGTCTGGGGCACGATACCCATGCCACCCAACACGCAAGTCAATGATACCCAGGCCAAAAAATTAGCGGCTTGGGTACTCAGCATTAAATAGTCCGGAGCAGCATCAGCGGATCGACTGCGAGCGCTCAATCTGCAGTGATCTTTTCGTCTTTGACGATCTTCGCCATCGCAGGAATTTCGCGGCTCATCCACTTAGAAAAATCGTTGCTGCTCATGGCTGATGGCTCGGCACCCAAGGTGACCAAGCGCTCTTTCACATCGGGCATGGCGGTGATTTTCAGCACCTCGGCATGCATCTTGTCGAGGATGGGTTTGGGCGTGCCCGCAGGGGCCAACAAACCTTGCCAGCTGCCCGTCAAGAAGTCGGGCAAGGTTTCTGCCACGGTGGGGACGTCGCCTAATTGCGCATGGCGTTTGTTGCTGGATACGGCAATCAACTTGATCTTGCCCGCCTTCACATGCGGGTAAGTGGCCACCATGCCATTGAAGGTGACGTCCACTTGCGCACCGATCAAATCGGTCATGGCTTGCGCGCCCCCTTTGTAGGGCACGTAGCCCCATTCAATGCCGCTGCGTTTGGCGAACACCACCCCCGCTAAGTGCGCGGCGCTACCCATACCCGCGGCGGCTGCGAAATTCATCTTGCCTTTTTGTGCTTTGGCATAGGTAATCAATTCAGCGGTGGTGTTGGCAGGTACCTTGCTGCTTACCACCAGCAGGTGCGGTGAATACGCCACCATCGAGACCGGTGCGAAATCGGTTTGCACGTTGAACGGCAGTTTGTACAGCGCTGGGCTGATGACCAAGTTGCCCACGTCCATCAAGGCAAAGGTGTAGCCATCAGCTGCCGATTTGGCGACGATGTCGGCCCCCAAATTGCCGCTCGAACCTGGGCGGTTTTCCACCACCACCGGTTGCCCCCATGCCTCGGTGAGCTTCACGCCCAGCATGCGCGCCAACACATCAGATGTACCACCCGCAGGGAAGGGCACCACAATTTTGATGGGCTTGTTGGGGTAGTCCGCTTGCGCGTGTGCGTTGGCAGACAGCAAACTCAAGGCGGTTGCACATGTGCTGAGGAATGCCGTGAAAGAAGTGTTCATTCGCATCGCCGTTCGCCTTCAAAGATCCAACACCAAACGCGGTGACTTGCTGCGCGAGATGCAGACCATCATGCAGTCGCCTTGCGCTTGCTCTTCGGGGGTGAGGTACATGTCCCAGTGTTCGGGCTCGCCCTCTTTCACCTGGGTCAAGCAGGTGCCGCAAATGCCTTCGCTGCAGGAGTAGGGCACATCCACACCGGCGTCTTGCAGCACTTGCAGAATGCTCTGATCAGGTTGCACCGTGAGGGTGAGGTTGCGTTGGGCCAGGTGCACTTCAAACGTGCCGTTGTGGGGGGTGTCGCTCATGCGGTGGCTCCAGATGTTTCTTGTGTCAACAGGCGGTCGATGATGCGGCGCGATTGCACGCCCCCGGCGTCAATGTTGAGCATCAGCAACTTGCGCTCAGGCCAACGCAAAATGTTTTGTTGTTGCAATTGCAGCATCTCCATGTCTTCACTGAAAATTTTGCCTTGGCCTTGGCGAATGCTGTCGGTCAGCGCGGCATCGCCGGGTTTGAAGTTGCGTGCCATGCCCCAGTGGTACCAGTGCGAGGTCTCGGTCTCGGGCGTGATGAAGTCCACCACCACGCTGTAGGCTTTGACGTCAGACGGCGCGTCAAAACCGCCATGGCCTGCCAAGGCCACACCCACGTCAATCATGATGTGGCTGGGTGGCGTGAAGCGGCAAATTTGCCAGCGGTCAACTTTCGCTTGTGGGTCAAGTCCGTTGGCTTGCATGGCCATTTGCCAGAAGGGCGGTGCTTGAATGCCGTTCATGAAACGTTGGGTGATCACTTGGTCGCCATGCACTTGGGTGTCGCACGGGGCTTCGTCAATTTCGGGTTGCCCGATGCTGGTGGCGTGCACATAGGTTTCGTGCGTCAGGTCCATCAGGTTGTCGATCATCAAGCGGTAGTCGGCCTTCACGTGGTACAGACCACCGCCATAGGCCCACGCGGGGTTGTCGAAAAATTCGAACACAGGCATTTGCGCTTCATCGGCTTGTGTTTGTTCACCGGGCCACACCCACACGAAGCCATAACGCTCAACCACAGCAAAGGTTTTGATGGCGGGAAAGCCGCGCACGCGTTGCCCGGGCATGTGCACGGTTTTGCCATCGGTGCCCATCTCGAGCCCGTGGTAGCCGCATTGCAGATGGCCTTTGCAGACCTTGCCCAATGACAGCGGTGCGCCGCGGTGGGGACAGAAATCTTCGACCGCAGCGACCTTGCCATCCACGCCGCGAAAGAAGGCCATTTGTTGATTGCAAATGGTGCGGCCCAGGGGCTTGTCGCCCAAGGCGTCGAGTTCGGCCAAGGTGCAGGCCACGTACCAAGTGTTCTTGATGAACATGGTGAATATCCTTTTCGTTCTCAGTGGCGGGACACGCTCAGTAATCGGTCCAGCAAGTCGGGTTGTTGTCGCAAGGTGTCGGCATCGCTGGCATGCACCACGGTGCCGTGGTCAAGCACCACCGCGCGATGGCTGATCGCAAGGATAGCCTGTGGATGTTGCTCCACGATGATGGCCGACAAGCCCTCTTCACGGGTGATGCGGGCAATGGCACGCAACAGCTCTTCCACGATGATCGGCGCCAA
>JACCDK010521044.1_pt1 | contig 10827 bp, 7 predicted proteins | sample 7445871 | NCBI WGS metagenome assembly JACCDK01 (sample SAMN15323436, study PRJNA562643) | freshwater metagenome | isolation source: river surface water | place: USA:Blue River Watershed | collected 2017-08-15
AATTCTCAATTTCAGATTAAATTTTACCTTTGACCCATCATCAAGAACCAGAATACTGGTACCAACCGAGTCAAACGCCACGGTGGTCAAGCGATGCGGGTCCTGCAGACCAAAAACGTTACCCTGCTAACCTTCTCTTTTCTTGGTGCCAGTGCCTAGTTCTTGATTTTTTTCAAGGCTTCGTGCGATTTTTTTCCAATCAAACCCAAGTGGAAACCATGAAAACAGTAACCACCCGATCCGGGAGAAAAATGCCCTTCGATGAGCAGCGATGGAGTATTCAAATTGGAGACCCTACTTGCCAAATCATTGGCGAGCAGGGGGACGATTACCTGCTGCTGGATGCCAATGCCCTGCTTACTCCTGTTCCCAAGTCCATCATCCATGACAACCACTACGAAATCCAGGAGGACCTGGTCACGCTAAGTGCTGGGGTGTACGTTCGTTGGATTACTTCTCCAAGGGTGCATGCCTCCTACCTGCGGACACAGGAACTCTATGCCAAACATCGGGAGTTGTTATTTCGCCATCGAGCGCTTGTCCTGAGTCGTGCCGAATATTACCTGCTGGCGCCGCGGTCCCTGAGTAGTGGGGCAGCCTACCTAGGCGGATTCAATTATTCTTTGGGAGCGCTGTTTGAGGCCATGGAACAAAAGTCCCAAGGCCTGTATTTTGAGGAGCTGGCTGGGTACCGAGACCTCTATTTGGTCACTACTGCAGGTTCCCCTTTGAGTGGGGTTCATAATTCCACGTTTTGGTCTGAGGAGCAGGGCTTTCTGTTATTGACTTCCTCAGACTGTCGCCTTCCTGGAGGATTTTTGGCAGGGATACGTGCTTTCAAGGCCGTAGTTGAGCAAGCGAACGTAGGGTTCACCTACCAAGATGAGGCCTTGGAGCAGCTCCTGATGGAGTTGGGGGTGGAGGTTTGATTTACCAATTGGCGAGTTCAAGGGATGGAGTTGAAAAGGCAAGGAGGCAGTTTAATTCCTGACATTAATCAGTTAACTAACTGATTAATAGCATATTTAAATTTTGTGGCGAAGGCTAATTTTAAGTTACAATCAAAAAATTTTTCACTTAACTCCTCGTAAATATGGCACATGCAGCAAAAAGAAAAAGTAATGGAAGGGTACTGCCTAGTTTGGCCAAAGAATTCTTCCCTGCAGACAAGTGGTTTGGACCTTCTTTATTTGAATGGGATGAGCCGCTTTTAGGGTATGAATGGGCAGGATCTATTCCTGAGGCCAATTTGATTGAAACAGAAAAAGCCTATCAAATCGAATTAGCAGCCCCTGGACTGGAGAAAAAAGACTTTACAATAGAACTCCAAGATGGGATGCTCCATATTCGTGCAGAAAAGGAGGAGGAGCAATCCGAGGAAGAAAAGAATTACCGGAGAAAAGAATTCTCCTACTTCTCTTTTTCCCGATCCTTTGTACTGCCGGATAATTTGTTGGCAGAAAAGATTGAAGCAAGTTATACGCATGGGATTCTTCACCTCACTTTACCCAAGAAAGAGGTCATCGTAAGCAAGCCAGTCAAGCAAATCAAGGTAGGCTAATCAGTTGCAATTCTTTACCGAATGCTAACACTGCGGAGTTGGGGGGGCTGACACCATGCCTTTTCCCTTTCCTAGTTTTTCATTACCTAAGCCTTGGCCAACCGAGAAGGGGTAAAGTTTTAAAAAATGGGGGGTAGGATTTTTCCTTTAAACAGATGAAATCTTCCCCCTTAATTCATTTTTGCTGCTGGACGTTTTTCGGTGCCCGGCTGCTTGGTAAGGTCGTCGCCTAGGGTCTTGCGGTATTGCTCCGCCAAGGCATTGAGCGCCTCCACCAGGTCCGGATGCTGGGGAGCCAGATCGAAGGTTTCCCCTGGGTCCGTGGAGAGGTCATAGAGCGCGAGCGGTACTTGTGCGGATTTATAGATTCCTGGGAATCCGTCATTGCCTCGCTCCGTACCCAAATACGTTTGTGATACATGCGGGAAAACCAATTTCCATTTCCCTTGCCGAATCGCCTTGAGGCTATTTGCGTCGTAGTAGTAGACAAAATGGTCCCGTGGATTGGCATCTGCTACCTGCTGGAGCAAGGGTAAAATATTCACTCCATCGATTTTTTGACCTGGAAATGGGGCATCTAAGAGTGCAGCTATGGTGGGAAAGATGTCTATTGTGGCAGCTAGGTTGTTGGAAACGGTTCCTGCAGTGATCAGTCCTGGGTAACTCATGATGCAAGGCACACGTACGCCGCCTTCCCAAGCCGATCCCTTGCCTTCACGAAGGCCACCGCTGCTACCGGCATGGTTGCCAAAGGTCAGCCAAGGGCCATTGTCGCTTGTAAAGATGATGAGGGTGTTGTCGGTTAATCCGTTTCGTTTGAGGGCAGCCATTACCTCCCCAACAGAATCGTCGATCTCCAGCATCAGGTCTCCAAAAATCCCTACCCCGCTTTTGTCTTTGTATTTTTCAGAAACAGCTATCGGCACATGCGGCATGGAGTGGGCGAGGTACAAAAAGAAGGGGCTTTCCTTGTACCGGTCAATAAAATCAACGGCGCGCTCAGTATACATCTCCGTCAGCTGGGCCTGATCCTCGAGCGTTTGAATCAGTTTCACCGGTTCACTTCCCTCCAATAGGTACAGCGGTGGGTACTGGAATTTGCGGTCCGCTGTATCGGTGATGGGTTTGCCATCGTAGCCTACCGGCCACATGTCATTGGAATAGGGGAGGCCAAAATAGGAATCAAATCCATAGGAGGTTGGCAAATAGGGCGCTTTGGCACCCAAATGCCATTTGCCGATCATGCCTGTTTGGTAGCCTTTCTTTTTTGCCATCGTGGCGAGCGTCTCTTCATTGGGGTTGAGCGCAACGGTAGACCAGGGCATTAGCGCACCGGAAATGCTCAGACGGTTGGGATAGCAGCCGGTCAGTAATGCTGCGCGGGAGGCGCTGCAAACGGCTTGTGCTGCGTAAAAATTGGTGAAGCGCATGCCAGAAGCTGCCAGTTGATCGAGATTTGGGGTCTGCTGAGGATAGCCACCATAGCTCGCTAAGTCTCCATAGCCGAGATCATCCATAAAAATGAGGACAACATTGGGAAGGCCTTGCTTGGGTAAATTCTCCTGTGCTTGGGCGCCGAAATAAAGAAAACAAAAGAGGAGGATGTAGAGGGGTTTCATGGTTTGAAATAAAAGGGGTTTTAGGGTCAATGGTTCACAGTCCACAGACGACAGCATATGGCACTTTAGGCCAGAATTTGAAGTAGACCGTGGTCCGTTAGCCGTTGACCAATTGATAATTTTGTCGAGTAATTTTACCAGCTATCGAATGATTTTCACTTCCTGAATTTTTGTAGGAAGCCAAACCTGCATTTCATTTTGCCCGCGATTTGCCCAGGTATAGTAGGGAATAGCCGTTATTTTTTTGGTTTCCGCTTGCAGCGTTGTTCCGTCTTCTGAGCCTGTCATCACCTTCATTTCTGCCTGAACAGCCATTACTTTTTCATCCAAAACCTGGTGTTGAAAAACAGTAAAAGTGGCATTCTCTGGGATCAACAGATTCCATGCTTTTCCGTTGTTATCCGCTCCTTCCACACAGTAAACCAATGGACCTCTCTGAATTGCGATTCGGTTCTCATTGGCAGTCACCTCTTGGCGTGCAACTAACTTTCGCACTTCCATTGGTAAGGAATAGTGGAGTTGATCTCCCTTTTCCCAGGTTCTAGTGATTGTCAAATAGCCATTTTCTTCCGTATAGGGAACAGCTTTGCCATTGAGTAAAAGCGTGAATTTTTCGGTGCTTTTCCCAGCAAATCGGTACAGTCCTCCCGGAACAGGTTCCTCTTTTGCCCAACCCGGTAGTCTCAATTTCACTGAAAAGCGGGTTTTCTGCTCAGGATTTAGGGTCAGGTGGATGACCCCGTCCAATGGATAATTGGTGGTCATTTCCATGGGAACGTCCACGGTACCCATTTGGAATTTGGTTTTGCTGCCAATGAATAAGTTCACCCAAATGGCATCCTCTGATTTTGCATAAATGTAATCGCCGACCGATGCCACCAATCGGGAAATATTGGAAGGGCAACAGGCGGTTCCAAACCAATCCCTCCGGTAATGTTGTCCAGAGGAGGCCAATGGATTCCCATAAAAAAACTGATTTCCTTTTAGACTTAGGCCATCTAATGCCGCATTGTACAAGCTCCTTTCCAATACATCAATGTACTTCGAATCACCTTCCAGTGCATTCATTCGCTGATTCCAAAAAACCATCCCAACCGAGGCACAGGTTTCGCTGTAGGCATTTTCATTGGGGAGATCAAAATCCACCGAAAACCCTTCATTGCTTCCCGAAGATCCTATCCCTCCAGTCACGTACATATTCCGGTACACCACATCCTCCCAAACCGTCTTCATGGCATTCATGTAGCCCACATCGTTTTTTGCAGCAGCCACATCGGCAGCGCCCGTGTAGAGATACATCGCGCGTACCGCATGCCCCGTAATTTCCTTCTGGTCTTTTACCGGCACATCATCCTGAGCGTATTTGGGTCCCCAATGTGGATTGTCCCAGATTCCTCCTTTGCCGTGGCCATGCCCTCGCTGATCCAGAAACCAATCGGATAGTTCCAGGTATTTTTTATTGCCGGTAGTCTTATACAATTTGACCAAAGCAAGCTCAATTTCCTCATGACCAGATACCCAAGGCCGATTCTGTTTCCGGAAAGTCTCGTCAATATGATCTGCCATCCTGATAGCCACATCGAGTAATTTTCGCTTTCCCGTAGTTTGAAAATAGGCCACTCCGGCTTCCATCAAATGCCCGGCGCAGTAATCCTCATGCTTCTCCATATCCGTCCAGCGATTTTCAAGTCCGGTTAGCGAATAAAAAGAATTGATGTATCCATCTTCTTCCTGGGCAGCTGCAATTTTATCAATCCATTCATCCGCTTTTTGTTCCATGGCTTTATCCGAATGGTTTTTCAGCGAATAGGCAATTGCCTCCAGTGCTTTGTACACATCGCTGTCATCGTAATAAATGCCTTCGTGCTTCTCGTTTTGATGACGCGCCACTTTTTCATAATTCCGGATGCGGCCGGTGGCTATTTCAGTTTGATAAATCATAACTGGGACCGCGGTCGTTGCAATTTTTTCAAGTTTTGGTTTCCAAAAATTATCCGTGATGGTCACCTGCGAAAAATTCACCGGAGCCAATTTGGTGATTTCGGATTGCGACAATGCAGGAAAGGATGCTGCTGCAAGTAGGATTGAAAGTATGGATCGTGTTAGCATGGAGCGATCATGGTTAAAGGAAAGCGAGACGGATGAAGCGCTTGGAAAAAAAAGTTAGTAAAAAATGAGGGAATAAAAAGGTATTTAAGGTCAATGTTCGACAGTCCACAGACGACTGCAGATTTATTTTAGGCGATAGCACGCAGCCGACAAAAGATAGAATGCTGTGGTGGGTTAAAAAATTACATTCTCAACTAAAAGTTGCGGTGGACTGTGGACCGTTATGCCTTGACCGACAATTCTGTCAAATTGTCCATGCATTGTCATTGATTTCAGATGGAAACTAGGGAGAAACTCGTATTTTCAAACTAGACAAACAGGATCGAGCAAAAACACGATCCGCTTTCCAAAAAAAGAATGACCACCTCTCTAGTCAAAGCGCTACCGCAACTCACGAATTCCTGCATCCCTTATTTAAGTAAAGGAATTACCTTCTTCCTCTTGCTACTTTTCTCCATTCCTACCTTCTCTCAGCAGCCTGCTTCTCCACTGGAGGCTTCTTTTCAAACCTACAGAAAGATGAAGACAGAGACGCCTTACAAGTTGGATTGGATCGCTCTTGGACCCACGGCTAACTCCGCCCGCGCCGATGTGGTGCAGGTAGATGCCCAAAATCCAAGCACCATGTATGTTGGCTTTGGTTCGGGGGGATTGTGGAAAACCACCAACCATGGCCTAACCTGGAGATCCATTTTTGAAGAGCAGTCCTCGATAGGTATTGGGGATGTGGAATTGGCTCCCTCCAACCCGAATATTATTTACTTGGGAACCGGTGAAAACCTAAAAAAGCCACGAAACTTCACCCTTCCTGGCACGGGTATGTTCCGCTCGGATGATGCAGGGGCTACCTGGAAGTCCATCGGCTTAGCGGATTCCTGGTCCATTGCAGAGGTTGAAATTCACCCGACTAATCCGGATATAGCCTTTGCCTGTGTACTTGGCCACCTCTGGTCAAAGAATACAAACCGGGGTTTGTACCGAACCACCAATGGGGGAAAAACCTGGGAACAGGTGCTCCATATTGATGAGAATACCGGGGCCAATGAAATCGTCATTTCACCCACCAATCCTCAAGTCATGTATGCCTCCCTATGGGAAATGAACCCGGGCATCTCTGGCCAAAATAGTGGCGTCTACCGAAGTGTGGATGGGGGTGCCACCTGGATTAAAAGTACCCAAGGCTTGCCTGTCGGCCCCAAAGTGGGTAGAATCGGCTTGACTGTCTCCGCTACGAATCCGAAAAAGGCCTATGCCTTGGTAGACAATCTAAATTACCCACAAGGGCAGTCGGCTGAACTCTACAAAACGATCGATGGAGGACTAAGTTGGACCAAAACGCACTCCGGTTCCTTCCCCTTATTTACCACCATCGGCTGGTACTTTACGGATGTGTATGTCAATCCCAAAAATGACGAAGAAGTTTTTGGTTTGGGCATCCGTCTTGCGCATAGTATAGATGGAGGCAAGACCTTTAAGTTTATCGGTGGTGAAGTGACACGAATCAACCCAAGTTTGGCGCAGGGACTCCATCTGGATCAAACGGAATTATGGATTAACCCCAACAATCCCAATCACCTGGCATTGGGTAATGACGGCGGTTTTTACGTGAGCTACGACAAGGGTTTAACTTGGATGCATTACAATTCCATGCCAACGGGAGAGTTTTACGACATCAGCATTGACCAGGCCGACTACACGATTTATGGGGGTACACAAGATGACGCGACCGTATCAGGACCAGCCAAAGAGTTAAATACCCGCTTTCCAGATCCCTGGAACTATGTTTGGATTGATGCCTGGGATGGCGGTGATGGTTGCGTAACAGCGATTGACCCTGTGGATAAGCACATCATCTACTACAGCCGACAGCATGGGGATGCAATGCGATTGGACGAATCTAAAGACATAGCGGTCTCCATTAAGCCCAGACTCCCCAAGGAGATCAAGGATACGCTGGTGTTCAATTACATGACCCCCTATTTTCTGTCAACATACGATCATAAAACCTTGTATCAGGGAGGAAATTACTTGATGAAAAGCACGGACCGGGGGGACACTTGGCAGGCGATCAGTCCCAACTTGGCCCTTTCTTCTCTGCAAGAAAAGAAATCAGTGGCTGCAGGAACGGTCGTAGAATCCCCACTCGCCAAGGGGCTTCTGTATGTGGGGACCGATCATGGGGCTTTTTGGGTTTCAAAAAATGATGGGACCACTTGGGAAGAACATTCTACAGGCATCGCCTCAAATTACATCCGAAGCATTTCACCCTCCAATCACAAAATCGAACGGGTGTACATGGCCATGACGGGCATCAATTACGATGACTTGCATCGCTATGTCTATGTTTCGGAGGATTACGGGAAAAATTGGAAAAGCATTGCTGCTGGCCTTCCCGATGAGCCGGTGAATGTGATTAAGGAAGATCCTACGAATGAAAATATACTGTATGCTGGCACGATGAGGGGGGTATTTGTTTCCCTCGATCGAGGAGCAAGTTGGGACTACTTGGGAATAAATATGCCGGCTGCAGCAGTGGCCGACCTGGAGATTCATGAAGGAACGCAGGACTTAGTTGTAGCCACACATGGAAGAGGCATCTACAAAACCAACCTCAAGCCACTCCAAAAGCATCTCACTCAAAAATTACCAGAGGATAAAGATTACTTAGACGAAATTGAGCAGGTGAGCAGGCCCTGGTTCAATTCTTCGCATGGGAATGTGGATTACCGAACCCTTGAGAAAGTTTCCTTTACCTTCTGGTTGAAGGAGGCAAAAGAGGTGACTCTTTCGGTTCGCGATTCCGCAACTCAGGAAGTGTGGAGTACGGTAATTGACGGTTCAGCAGGGTTCAATCAATTCCGCTGGGATCTGATTGTAAAGAAGCAGGAGAGTGATTCTCCTTATTTTGTACACTACGATAAATTTATTGAATCTGGCACGTACACCCTATGGCTAAACACAGGGGATGCAAGTAGAAATCAAAAATTTATGGTGGTGGATGGGAGCTCTCCTTACCTTAAAAACTAGGCTTGCTTCTTTTTGAATCCCGCCACCAGCATGGTGGCTGAGGTATACAAAATAACGGCGAGCACGACCCACTGCAGGGTTTGTAAGGGCAGTGACTTGACTATAAACGCCGCGATTAACACCGCAATGGATCCAGGAATCGCCATGGCAAGGGCAGCCTTTCTGTTGTAGGAGGCTGTTTTAATAAACTTCACCGAAGCGGGAGGCATCAAGAATGCACAGGAGCCCATCATGATGGGAAAAGCAACCGTTGGTGACATTCCCAAGGCAAAAATCAAGGCCATACAAGGGGCGTACAAGCCTACTCCCGCTGTCATGATCGCGCCCAAAAAGAAATTGACCACAACCGCCACCACTAATTTAACCCCCGTTAAGCCGATTGCATCCCCGCCTCCTTGAATCCAGTCCATCATCCGTGCCAGCATAAATCCAGCGGTGATCACTAGGGCTATTCCCATCGTAAGCCTGATTTTCCGTTCGGATAGTCGGGACACAATGCCAGCGCCAATTACGGCCCCGACCGTAGCGGATACCAGCATCAAAATCAAGGTAAGCGGGTCTACTTCGATGATGGTGATAAAAATAAATGCCTGGAGCAAGACCGGAATGGTGTTAGCCACATTCATCGTCCCAGGGATCAGTTTGTCTTCCGTTTGTCGGGTAAACTTCAATAAGGCAGTTTGTGGAGCAAATGCCCCTATGCCCAACACATCAAAGAAATTCACCACAAAGCCAATCAATGAAGTTTTGAGCCAACTTGAATTTTCAAATTTGGACCGGTTTGCCAGGAGGTCTTTTACAAACACAATACTGAACCAAACGGCCAAGGCAATTAAGGACACCCAAATAAAAATCAGCATAGAAGGAAGGAAATTAGTAGGAGATGATTCGGTATAAAGAGGAGATTAACAAACCTTAAAAAAGGTCTTGGTGGCTTCTTGCTCCTGTTGATTCAACATCGCCTCAATCTTTTTCGCGGTTTTGGTAATTGCCAAGCCCCCCAGCCCGGTGCAGCGTAAGGTATTTGGGATGGCGTCTCCTACCTTTTTCATCGTTTCGACCACTTCATCCAGTGGGATTAGGTGGTTGTAGTCTGACAAGGCCATGTTGGCACAGGAGATGGCATTGGTGGCTGCCATCACATTCCGATTGAGACAGGGCGCTTCCACGCGATCGGCAATCATGTCGCAAATCATGCCCAGCGAGGATTGCAAGGCCATAGAGGCAGCTGCGAGGGATTGATCTAGGGTCCCCTTTTTCAATTCCACAATTCCGGCTGCCGCCATCCCTGAGCCCGAACCGCATTCGGCCATACAGCCCCCTACTTCGGCGGCAAAGGTGGCATGCGCGGCTATAAATACGCCGATAATGCCAGCTGCCAGCATCGCTTTCACTGTTTCATCTTCAGGCAAGGAAAGTCCTCTGCTGATCCCGATGAGCGCGCCGGGGAGGGCTCCACAGGATCCGGCTGTTGGGGCTGCCACGACGACTCCCATCGAACTTTTGACCTCCATCATGGCAGAGGTGTAGAGGATCACTTGGTTCAGAATATCGCCTTCCACCAACTTTTTGTCCTCAAGCTGCTTCTGGAATCCAAGGGATTGCGGACCTAAAATTCGGTCCGCGTACTTCGTCCCCTTCAATCCAAGGTCGATGGAGTTTTGCATAATCTGCACAATGCTCCGCATCTTTTCAAAAACCTCCGCTCGCGAAATATTCCCGCGCATGCTTTCATAGTCCACTGCGAGTTCCCAGAGGGCGTGGTTTTTGTCGGCATTGAACGCCAACATTTCTTCGCAGGTAATGAAGGGCACCTCGAGGTCCTTTCGGGACATGACCGGAAGTACTGGCTTGATTTTTTTAATGAAGAGCACCTCCTCCATTTGGAGAAGCTCACGGCATACTTCCTCACTCAAAAAGGTGCTGGCCTTGATTTCAATAAAGGTGGATTTGCCATAGCGCACCGCTATTTCATCGCAGGGCATGGATTTTTCAATAAATTCCGGGAGGTCGCCTGCCGTCTTGACATAGACTAGCGTCTGGTAAAAATCCCCTGCCATGGAGACTTGGGCGCCATCGATTGAAATAATTTCAATCATGCCCCCGCCGGTAGAAATGGCGGTCAATTCACGGACTTCCTTTGGATTGGTTAGCGTGAGTTTGTAGGTATTCGGGTGGGTAGCCCCAATGGGATGGATATCTATTTTCACCTGGATACCGGCTTCTTCAATGGCGATCAGGTACTCTGGAAGGCGCTCTTCATAGGCTTCCCAACCCAAAAATCCCCCAAACAATCCCATGTCTGAGCCTTGGCCCTTGTGCGTAGTGGCGAGGGAGCCATTGGGATCAAACTCCACATACACCTCCCGGATATCTCCATCCATCAAGTCGCGGCACATGCGTCCAATCCGAATGGATGCAGCACAATGTGAACTTGAAGGGCCTCGCATGACCGGGCCAATCACATCATTGAATATGCTGGGGTAGGTTTTCATTTTGGGTTAAATTTTA
>JACCDK011696324.1_pt1 | contig 10827 bp, 10 predicted proteins | sample 7445871 | NCBI WGS metagenome assembly JACCDK01 (sample SAMN15323436, study PRJNA562643) | freshwater metagenome | isolation source: river surface water | place: USA:Blue River Watershed | collected 2017-08-15
AAGAACTTGTCATTTTATTACAATGACCCAATAGAGACTCTTGCATATAGTAAGATATTTGAGTCTTTTCTTAAAGTGATTAAAACACCAGGGCATAGTGAGGAATCTTATTGTTTTGTTTATGATAATATTTTATTTGGTGGTGATACAATAATTGAAAAAAAATATTTAGTATTCAAATTACCAGGTGGTAACAGAAATGATTTTAATTATTCTATTAAAAAAATTAGAGATAATATTGATTTAAACACGATAGTACTTCCGGGTCATGGAGATTTATTTTATTTTTATGAATGGGTAATATGAAAAAAGTAATAATTGTTGGTGCGGGTGCACATGCTGCAGAATTAGAAGAATATATATTAGAAAATAACGTTATAGAAAATGGTTTTCAGATTATTGGTTATTTAGATGATTCAAAAGAAAATTATGAAAAATCAAAATTGAGTTATCCATTGTTAGGAGGTCTTTATTGTGATAATTTAGCTGATGATATTGAATTGATTTTATCAGTTAATAATATTAAATTGAGACGTAGCATAATTGCTTTTTATAAACAAAAAAGTATAGTGTTTTCTAATTTTATTCATTATACGTCTAGAGTATTTAGAACCGCAGAGATGGGAGAAGGGAATGTTATTTGTCCATATTCTCAAATTGGGCCAAATGTAATAATTGGTAATTTTAATACTTTTAACAATAAATCTAGTATAGGACATGATTCTTTTATTGGAGATAATAATGTTTTTTGTCCTAATATAGGGCTTTCCGGTAACACGAAAATTGGCAATAATAATTTCTTTAGTCTTAATGTGGCTACTATTCCTAGTGTTTCAGTAGGGGATAATAATGTTATAGCTCCTAATATGGTGATAGAAAAGGATATTGATTCAGACTCCACGTTTTTTCAAAGGTTTAAAGAAAGGGTATTAGTAATACAAAAAGATAAATAGTATTATGAATAATTCAAAAATATGGCTTTCCTCTCCACACATGGGAGGAACCGAACAAAACTATATACAAGAAGCCTTTAATGCGAATTGGGTGGCACCCTTAGGACCCAACGTAAATGGATTGGAACAAGACTTAGAAGGCTATCTGGGTAACGAAGCTCATGTAGGGGCCTTAAGCTCCGGTACAGCAGCGATTCATTTGGGTTTAATCTTATTAGGCGTCCAAGCAGGTGATGAAGTGCTTTGTCAAAGTATGACCTTTTCGGCTTCCGCCAACCCAATCTTATATCAAGGTGCCACTCCTGTATTCATTGATAGCGAGAAACAAACCTGGAACCTGTGTCCTGTTGTATTGGAAGCCGCAATTATTGACAGATTAAATAGGGGTAAGCAACCTAAAGCAATTATTGCCGTGCATTTGTATGGCGTACCCTATCAAATAGAAGCGGTTAGAAATGTAGCAGATAAATATGGTATTCCAATTCTAGAGGATAGTGCGGAGGCTTTAGGAAGTTCATATAAAGGTCAAAAATGCGGCACCTTTGGAGACATTGGAGTTCTTTCATTCAATGGGAATAAAATCATTACTACTTCGGGTGGAGGTGCTATTGTAACAAAAACGGCGGCTCAAAAAGAGAAAGCGTTGTTTTATGCCACCCAATCCAGAGACAATGCACCGCATTACCAGCACAGTGAAATTGGGTACAACTACCGCATGAGTAACATTTGTGCCGGCATCGGTCGGGGCCAAATGGAAGTATTGGATGCGCATGTGGCCTTACGAAGAGCCATGCATGATTTTTATGTTGCAATTTTTAAAGACATTGCAGGTGTAGAAGTATTTTCTACTCCAAACGAAGATTATTTTGCCAATTATTGGCTATCAGCCATTACCATAGCACCACAACTAACCAACGGCATTACTCGTGAAACCTTGCGTTTGGCGTTGGAAGCCGAAAATATCGAATCGCGACCCTTATGGAAACCCATGCATTTGCAACCGGTTTTCGCAAACTACCCGTATTATGGAGGTACCGTGGCCGAAGACCTGTTTGAAAACGGTTTGTGTTTGCCTTCGGGCTCCAACCTCACCGATCACGATCGCGAACGAATTGCAGCGGTCATTGGAGAAGTGTTTGGTAGTTAATGAGGCAATTAGCCAATGAGTCAATTTGAAGATTTGAAAATTCAACATTCAAAATTCCATGTTCAACATTCCTTGTTCAATGATAAAAAGTGTAGAGTTTAGAGTGAAAAGTGTAAACTTAAATGAACTAAACTCAACGTAGCTCCTAACTTATTTTTGCTTATATGACTTATATGTTGAAAAATATAAAAATGAGTCAATTTGAAGATTTGAAAATTCAACATTCGTTATTCAACATTGAAATTGTTTAAATTTCGAACAACGAACAATGAACAACGACTCAAGGCCCGAGGCACAGCCGAACGGAGCGAAGCTAAACCTGAAACCTGAAACTTAAAACTAGAACAACGAATCACGAACAACGAATCACGAATCTCGCATCACGAACAACGAATCTCGAACAACGAATCTCGAACAACGAATCACGAGCAAAAGACAACCCATTACAATGACAATAGAAACCACTCCATTTCATGATTTGATAATCATTCAACCCACGGTATTAGAAGATGCGCGTGGCTATTTTATGGAATCATATAACCAACAAAAGTTGGAAGAAGCAGGTATTATCACCCCTTTTGTACAAGATAACCAGTCGTTTTCCAAACGCGGTACTTTAAGAGGATTACATTATCAAAATCCGCCGTATGCACAAACCAAATTAGTGCGCGTATTGCAAGGTGAAATCATGGATGTTGTGGTAGATCTTCGAAAGGATTCATCTACTTACGGTCAGTATCATAGATTAATCTTATCGGCTGAGAATAAAAAACAATTGTTGATTCCGCAGGGTTTTGCCCACGGCTTTTCGGTCATCAGTGAAACCGCTACCGTTTTGTACAAGTGCGATCAGTTCTATAACAAAGCCAGTGAAGGCGGCATCCGTTTTGACGATCCTGACTTAAATATCGATTGGGGCATCGATTTGAAAGCGGCAATTGTTTCGGAAAAAGATCAAATTTTGCCGTTGTTTAAAGAGTGTAATAGCGGGTTTTAATTAGTCAATGTGTCAATGTGTCAATGTGGCAATGTGTCAATGTGTGAATGTGGCAATGAGTCAATTAGTCAATTAGTCAATGTGGCAATGAGTCGATTTGAAGATTTGAAAATTCAACATTCAATATTCCATGTTCAACATTCCTTGTTCAATGATAGAAAAGTAAAGAGTAAAGAGTGAAAAGTGAAAAGTGAAAAGTGTAAACTTAAATGAACTAAACTCAGCTTAGTGTCTGACTTATTTTACTTATATGACTTATATGTTTAAATTTATTTAAAATATTGAAGCGTAAATAGTAACCCGTTAATCGTAATTCGTGAATCGTGACTCGAAAACAGAGAACCGAAAACAGAGAACCGAAAACCGTAATTCGTTTTAATTCGTGTAATTAGAGCAATTTGTGAAAAAATGAAAAAAATACTAGTAACTGGCGCTAACGGGCAATTAGGTTCCGAATTGAAGGAATTGTCTAGCCACTATTCACAATTGGAATGGGTGTTTGCCGATCGTTCGCTGTTGGATTTGAGTGATCTGGAATCGATATCCAATGTGCTTGATCAAATTCAACCGCAAATCATCCTCAATTGTGCGGGGTATACCGCGGTAGATAAGGCGGAATTGGAAACGGACTTGGCGGATATTTTGAACCATCAAGCGGTGGCGGTTATGGCACATTGGACCGCAACGCATGATTGTCGTTTGGTGCATATTTCAACCGATTATGTTTTTGACGGGAGTTCGAGTACGCCACTGACCGAAGAGGCAGTAACGGGTCCGATCAATGCCTACGGACAAACCAAATTAGAAGGAGAACAAGCCTGCCTTCGTGAAAATCCGAATGCCATAATCATCAGAACATCATGGGTGTATTCTCAATTTGGTGCCAATTTTGTCAAAACCATGTGCCGCTTGCTGCAAGAACGCGATCGCCTGAATGTGGTGAACGATCAAATCGGGAGTCCCACCTACGCCGCCGATTTAGCAAAAGCCATAATCACTATTATATCGCATCCTGATTGGGTTGCTGGAATCTATCATTATTCCAATGAAGGGAGTTGTAGTTGGTATGAATTTGCAGTATCCATTCAAGAAATAGGTGGTTTTGAATGTACGGTAACCGGAATTCCAACTACTGAGTATCCGACACCGGCACAGCGACCCCATTATTCCTTATTGGATAAAACCAAAATAAAAAATACCTTTGGTGTATCTGTACCCGAATATCGAATGAGTTTGGAGAAATGCATGACGTTAATTCTTGATAATTCGTCTAATTTGAAAAATTTGTAAATAACAATGAAAAAAATACTCATTACCGGTGGTGCCGGATTTATTGGATCCCATGTGGTAAGACGATTTGTAAATCAGTATCCTAATTATCACATCTATAATTTGGATGCCTTGACCTACGCCGGAAATTTAGAAAATATTGCCGATATTGAAAAGGCACCCAATTATACCTTCGTAAAAGGCGATATTGTCGATGCACCGTTTATCGACGCCTTATTTGCCGAACACCAATTTGAGGGCGTACTGCATTTGGCGGCCGAATCCCATGTGGATCGCTCCATTACCGATCCGTTGGCCTTTGTGAAAACCAATGTGATCGGCACCATGAATTTATTGAATGCCGCAAAAACCATTTGGAAAGACAACAGCGAAGGAAAACGTTTTTACCACATCAGTACCGATGAGGTCTACGGAAGTTTAGAAGCAGAAGGCTTGTTTACCGAAACGACGGCTTACGATCCAAATTCACCTTATTCAGCTTCAAAAGCGAGTTCCGATCACTTCGTGAGAGCTTATGGCGAAACCTATGGGCTGCCGTATGTCATTACGAATTGTTCCAACAACTACGGCCCTTTTCATTTTCCAGAAAAGTTGATTCCGTTGTTCATCAATAACATCATCAATAACAAGCCTTTACCAGTCTATGGTGATGGAAAATATACCCGCGATTGGTTGTTTGTAGAAGACCATGCGGTGGCGATTGATTTGGTCTTTCATGAGGGAAAAAACCACGACACCTACAACATCGGTGGTTTCAACGAATGGCAAAATATTGATTTGGTTCAGTTGCTGTGTACCATCATGGATAAAAAATTGGGGCGCCCAGAAGGAACATCGGTGCAATTGATTACCTATGTCAAAGACCGCCCTGGGCACGATTTACGCTATGCGATTGATGCCACAAAAATCAATCAGGAACTCGGGTGGAAACCCTCTGTTACTTTTGAAGAAGGCTTAGAACGTACCGTCAATTGGTATCTCGACAATCAAAAATGGTTGGATAACGTGACCTCGGGAGCGTATGCGAGTTATTATGAGAAGCAGTATGAGGAATAACACGAATTAACGCGAATTACACGAATTAAACGAATTTATAAATGAATGACCCCTACAAAATAATTTATAAAGATGAAAGCTATGCTATTGTTGGCGCTTGTATGAAAGTGCATCGTGCCTTGGGAATCGTAAAGCGTGACTCGCAAATCGTAAAGCGTAACTCGAGAACCGATAACTAAAAACCGAAAACTGTATCTCGCATCGAAACCTGAAACTTGAAACTTGAAACCTGAAACAAGACGAACCACGACTCACGAACAACGCATCACGAACAACGAGCAACGCATCACGAATAACGAAAAAAAATTAAAACACATGAAAGGAATCATATTAGCCGGTGGATCCGGAACACGATTACATCCGCTTACTTTAGCCGTAAGTAAACAATTAATGCCGGTGTATGACAAACCGATGATTTACTATCCGTTATCGGTATTGATGATGGCGGGCATACAAGAAATATTGATCATATCGACCCCACATGACTTGCCTCATTTTAAGCGTTTGTTGGGTGATGGGAGCAACATCGGTTGTACTTTTTCCTATGCCGAGCAAGCTGTGCCTAACGGATTGGCGCAAGCGTTTGTCATTGGCGAAGAATTTATTGGCGACGATTCGGTGGCGTTGATATTAGGGGATAACATTTTCTTTGGCACCAATTTACAAGAGCTGTTGGTGTCCAATCAAAACCCAGAAGGAGGTGTAGTCTTTGCCTACCACGTTTCCGATCCGGAACGTTATGGTGTAGTGGAATTTGACGATCAATTCAACGCGGTTTCTATTGAAGAAAAACCTATTGTGCCCAAATCGAATTATGCGGTACCCGGTTTGTATTTTTATGACAATTCGGTAGTCGAAATTGCCAAAAAATTGCAGCCATCGGCACGTGGGGAATACGAGATCACCGATGTAAACAAAGTGTATTTGAGTCAGGGTAATCTAAAAGTTGGGGTATTAAATAGAGGTACAGCATGGCTCGATACCGGAACCTTCAACAGTTTGATGCAAGCCGGACAATTTGTACAAGTCATCGAAGAACGTCAGGGATTAAAAATTGGCTGTATCGAAGAAATCGCATGGCGTAAAGGATTCATCACCAAAGAGCAACTTTTGGAACAAGCCGCTATTTTAGAAAAATCAGGCTATGGCCAATATTTAAAATCGTTGGTGAAGTAAAAATTATATAGAAGTTAATCATAAGAAAGGAGTTTTGTACTCCTTTTTTTTATGCGTTTTCGTGAAGCGACTCGAGGCGGAGCCGAACGGAGCGAAGCTAAAAGCGTGACTCGTGACTCGGAAACCGGGAACCGTGACTCGTAATTCGTAACTCTTAACTCTTAACTCGTGAAGCGTGACTCGTGACTCGAGAATCGATAACCGAAAACCGAAAACCGTGAATCGTGAATCGTGAATCGTAACTCGAACCACGACTCATAACCCAAGCATAGTTTATAACCTTTGTGAAACTTTGTGATCCAAAAAAGTAAGGAGTTTGGAGTTTTGAGTTTGGAGTAAAAGTTAATGGGTTATGGTTTAAAGGTAATGGGTAATGGGACAACAAGGTAATTTGAACATTCAAAATTCAACATTCGTTATTCAATATTAAAGTTAGTTAAATAAATTTCGAATCACGAACAACGGATAACGGATAACGGATAACATCCTCGCACTAATTCAATAACAGTAACTAAAATCTATTTTTTTAACAAAAAATGTAATTTATTAACAATTAATACAATCGAATATCATTTATTAATATTTTAGTGATCTTAAAGTAAAGTACAAAATAAAAATTGTGATTATTTTTGAATAGCAATAATTAATACCACTAACCCTATAAAAATAGTACCATGAAAAAAACACTACACTTGAATTACTTAGCGGCGGCAACCTCCCGTAACCCTAGAAAAAATACAACCCGTTTTAATAGGTTGTTAGCATTGTTTTTAATGGTGATGGGAATGGGCGTGAGTTGGGGGCAAGTAGTATATTCTGGAAATAATGGTTCTGCGCCATATTGCACTTCAGGAAGTGCGGGTACTTGGTTGCAAATAAAAAATTGGTGTAACGGGTCGATACCTTCTTCAACAGATATTGCTCAGTTTGGTTCAACAGGCTCAAATGGAACTATAGGCTTCAATATGAATGGCGCAACTACTGCTCAAAAAACAATTGGAGCAATAGAAATAACAAATGCAAATACAATTGATAGATTAATTAATAACAGCTCAACTACTGCAAGTGGATCAATAATTTTTAATGGATTAACTATCAATAGTATTTCAAATGTAATAATGAGAAATAATAGTTCATTTTTACTAACAATAGTTGATGGTTCAAGTAGGGCGTTTGGAGTCACACTAGCAAATAATGAAAATGTTATAAATATAGATGGGTCAGGAGGCATTTTGATCTCCACAATTATTAGTGGTACAAATAAAAATCTTACAAAGTCAGGTTCAGGTTCGGGTGTACTTACTTTATCGGGTGCTAATACTTACACAGGGAATACAACTGTTACAGCAGGAACTTTACGATTAAATAAATCAGGAGGAACAACTATTCCTACTACAAATTCTGTAACAGTTTCTGGAGGAACATTACAAATAAGTTCAAACCAGACTTTGGCGTCATTAACTGTAACAGGCGGAACTGTGCAAATAGATTCGGGTGTTACATTAACAATTACTGAAAATGTTTCTATACCAAGTGGTGCAAATTTAATATTAAACGGGGTATTAACTTCAACTGGGACTCGAACTTTAACAATTGCCAGCGGTGCCAATGTTACTATTGGTAATATAAGTGGTTTAGAAACTGCTACTGGAACTTTTAGCGGGGGTAAAACATTTACTGAAGGTGCAAATTATACTGTTTCAGTAGCTACCACTACTCCTTTAGGTGTTACTATTTCAGCTAATAATTTTAGCACAACAGAATCAATTACCTTAAACAGCGCTTTATCTGTTTCCGGTTCACTTTCATTCGGAAATGTAAATAGTAAAACAATAACTACAAGTGGAAATTTAACATTAAAATCTACATCAACAGGTACTGCTTATATTTCAGATTTGACAAATGGAGGAATTAACTCTGGAAACACGATTTCCGGCAACGTCACCGTAGAACGCTACGTTCCTGCTAAAAGAGCTTGGCGTTTGTTAACAGCTCCTTTAAAAGGCAGTTCAAACAACACGGTTGGGACTAACTGGCAAGGGACGGCCAATGAAGGTTTGTTGTTGTTTAGTCCGTCTACGTATCAAAGCACTACCATGACAGGATACACCACCGGTGGTGGAAGTCCAAACATTTGGAATTATGATAATGGATGGCAAAAAATAGCAAACATCAGTACAGAAACGATGTTCAATACTAACAATAGTGATACAAAAGCCTATTTGGTTTTTGCCACAGGTCCTCACGGTTCTAGTACTATTGCCAATACCACTACACCAGTAGCCACTACATTAAAACCTGTGGGGCAATTAATAACAGGGAGTGTGGCTCATAGTTTGACAGCCAATCAATATAAACTGCTTCCAAATCCCTATGCGAGTCCATTAAATACAGCGGGATTAGCAACAAGTAATTCAGGTACAACCATTTATATGGTGGATCCAACTTTAAATACCGTTGGGGGATATTTTGCTTATGATGGAACAAACTGGACGCCCACAACGCCATCTGCATCAGATGCTTACATTCAAAGCGGACAAGGGTTTTTTGTAAAAAATGCGTCAAATACAACATTTACTATAGCCGAATCAAATAAAGTAAGTGGCAACAGCAACACCTGGTTTGAAAGAACCACAACCGACACTTCGGTAGATAAAATACGCGTATTGTTGTACAAACAAATCAATGCTGATTGGCAATTGGCCGATGGTATTTTAACGGTAAACAGCGCTTCAGGCAATAACGAGTTAGATGCTGCCGATGCCGACAAAATGACCAATTTTAATGAAAACATAGCATTTAAAAACGGTGCTACTCAATTATCTATCGAGTACCGTGGGTTGCCAGCAGCAGGAATGCTCCAACCGATGCAGTTAACAGGTACGACAGCACAAGCTTATCAAATGCGTATAAAAACAGAAAATTACAGCAACAGCAACCTAACACCTTATCTAGAGAACATCCAAACAGGCGTGTTAACTGCGATCCCTACAGATGGGTCAGAAGTAGTTGTGCCCTTCACAGGTATGGCGGCAACAAGCGCAGCGCCAGATAGCCGTTTTAGAATTGTGTATCAGGCGCCGTTAAGTGCCGATGATTTGAATAGCTTGGTTGTAGGCGTATATCCTAATCCGGTGAATGAAGGTTTGTTTACCATAGAACTGGCAAACACCAATGCTCCAGCAAGCTATACGTTAACCAATTTATTGGGACAAGAAGTGCAAAAAGGTACGTTAATGTCTTTAACAAATGCAATAGCGGTACAAGATCTTTCTAAAGGAGTGTACCTGTTGCAAATCAATCAAGAAGGCAAACGCTTCTCGACTAAATTAATGATCAAATAACCGTAATACGAAGTAAGATGAAAACAGTAAATACACTACAGATCAAGATATATTTGATGGTTTTTAATTTAATGACTATTGCGGCAATGGCTCAGCAGGACCCAGGTTTTCCGTTTGAAGGCGACCCGGGAGAAGATCCTGCAGCTCCCATCGACGACTATATTATACCGATGGCTATACTAGGCATAGCTCTTATGTATTATTTTATAAATAAGAAAAGAGTTGGGGTAAAAGTCAATGGGTAATGGGTAATTGGTAATGGGACAACGAAGTAATTTGAACATTCAAAATTCAACATTCGTTATTCAACATTGAAATTATTTCAATAAATTTTGAACAAGGAACAAGGAACAACGAACCGAGGTATAGCTTAATTTTTTTGTGAAACGTAGTGCTAACATAGCGAAACTTTGTGATCCAAAAAAGTAAGGAGTTTGGAGTTTGGAGTAAGAGTTAATGGGTAATGGGACAACGAAGTAATTTGAATATTCAATATTCCATGTTCAACATTCCTTGTTCAAGGATAAAAAGTTTAGAGTGAAAAGTAAAGAGTAAAGAGTGAAAACTTAAATGCACTAAACTCAGCGTTGCTTCTGACTTTTTTTACTTATATGTTTAAATTAATTTAAAATATTGAAGCGTAAATAGTAACTCGTGACTCGTGACTCGTGACTCGAAAACCGAAAATCGTGACTCGAAAATCGTGACTCGAAAACCGAAAACCGAAAACCGAGAACCGAGAACCGTGAATCGAACAACGAACCACGCATCCCGAATCGAAAAGTGGTTTAACTTGACCCGAGGCACAGCCGAACGGAGTGAAGCTAAACCTGAAACTTGAAACCTGAAACAAGACGAACAACG
>JACCDK010462123.1_pt1 | contig 10825 bp, 14 predicted proteins | sample 7445871 | NCBI WGS metagenome assembly JACCDK01 (sample SAMN15323436, study PRJNA562643) | freshwater metagenome | isolation source: river surface water | place: USA:Blue River Watershed | collected 2017-08-15
CATGCCCAAGCCCTACGCTGGCGACAACGGCTCCGGCATGCACGTGCACCAGTCCATCTGGAAAGACGGCAAGAACCTGTTCGCAGGCAATGGCTACGCTGGCTTGTCTGAATTCGCCCTGTACTACATCGGCGGCATCATCAAGCACGCCCGCGCCCTGAACGCGATCACCAACCCCGGCACCAACAGCTACAAGCGCCTGGTCCCGCACTACGAAGCGCCTGTGAAGCTGGCTTACTCGGCCAAGAACCGCTCGGCTTCGATCCGCATCCCCAACGTCGCCAGCGACAAAGCCCGCCGTGTGGAAGCCCGTTTCCCCGATCCATTGATGAACCCCTACCTAGGCTTTGCCGCCCTGTTGATGGCGGGTCTGGACGGCATCGAAAACAAGATCCACCCCGGCGAAGCCGCGACCAAGGACCTGTACCACCTGCCGCCAGAAGAAGACAAGTTGGTGCCCACCGTCTGCCACAGCCTGGACCAGGCTCTGGAAGCCCTCGACGCCGACCGCGCCTTCCTGACCAAGGGCGGCGTGTTCACCGACTCGTGGATCGATGCCTACATCGAATTGAAGATGCAGGAAGTCAACCGCAGCCGCGTGGAAGTCTCGCCTGTCGAATACGACATGTACTACTCGCTGTAATTCACCATGCGGCACATTGCACCTGCCCGTGCAATACCCACCAAGGACGGCTTCGGCCGTCCTTTTTTTATGCACGCCCTGCGTCAGGGTCTGCTCGTGGTGTCGGCTGCCGCCGGGTGCCAGAGTGGACTGACTCAGGAGGCCATTTACCGCTGTGGCCAGGAATACACCAACGCCCCGCGCGACGTGTCCCGCTGTGAGCGGCTCGCTGAACAGGCCGTCACGGTCATCCCCGGGGTGCGCCCCCAAGCGGTGCCCGTCAAGACAAGCACCGAAGGCCAGGCACCGGACGAGTCGCGCAGCACCCAAGCCGAGCCCGCACGCGCCAGCACCACCCGGCAAACCGAGCGCGATGCGCAGGCGCGCACCATTTTGGTCCAGGAGCTGGAGCGGGTGCAAAAGCAGCACCAAAGCTGGGTGCAAGCGTACAAGCAAGGGACCCCCATCCAGCTCTCGCCCGAACACGCCGCCCCCCTGCAAGACCATGAGCGTGTGGCAGCGCTCAAAGCCGCCATCGACCGCGCTGCGCGTGACATCGACAGCTTGCAACGTGAGCTGGCCCAGAGAACCGTGAAACCATGACCGTGCCCGTTGCCCGATTTCTGGCTTTTGACTTGTTGGCCACGCCTGTGGCGGTGTTGCAGGGCCAGGGCCGTGTGCGCTTTGTCAATGCAGCGCTCGAAGACGCCTTGGGCATGTCCCGACGCACGCTGTACGACACGCATCTGCCCGACTATTTTGTGGACCCACAGCCTCTGATTTCGGCTTTGTCCGGGGCCCAGTCCAACGAGTTTGCCGCGCTGCGCTACGAAGCCCAGTTGCGCCGACTGCACCACGAAGACCCGTTGCCTGTGCACGTGATCGTCGCCCCGTCGGACCAGCCCCATGAGGTGATCGTCGAGCTGCTGCCTGTGGAGCAGCAAACCCGCCAGGAGCGCGAAGACCGCCTGTCCGAGCAGGCCCAGGCCAACAAGGAGCTGATCCGCAACCTGGCGCACGAGATCAAGAACCCGCTGGGCGGCATCCGGGGTTCGGCCCAGCTGCTCGAGATGGAGCTGGACAGCAAGGACTTGACCGAATACACGCAGGTCATCATCCACGAAGCCGACCGCCTGCAGACGCTGGTGGACCGCTTGCTGGCACCGCACCGCAGGCCCCATGTGGTGAGCGATGTGAACATCCACGAGGTGTGCGAGCGGGTGCGCGCCCTGATCCTGGCCGAGTTTCCCAAAGGCCTCAAGGTGGTGCGTGATTACGACATCTCGATCCCCGAGTTCCGGGGTGACCGCGAGCAACTCATTCAGGCGGTGCTCAACATCGCGCACAACGCGGCGCAGGCCCTGCAAGAGCGCATCGCACAGGGCGATGCACAGATCACGCTCAAGAGCCGAATCTTGCGTCAAGTCACGTTTGGCAAGCAGCGTTACCGCCTGGCATTGGAATTGCATGTGATGGACAACGGGCCTGGTGTTCCAGACTCGATCAAGGACCGCATTTTCTTCCCGTTGATTTCGGGGCGCGAAGGCGGCTCGGGCCTGGGGCTGACATTGGCGCAAACCTTTGTGCAACAGCACCACGGCATGATCGAATGTGACAGCGAGCCTGGTCGTACGGACTTCAAGATTTTGATTCCGTTGCCTTAATGCACACAAGAGTGACCACAGAAAGCGCCACGTTGATGAAGCCGATCTGGATCGTAGACGATGACCAATCCATCCGCTTTGTGCTTGAAAAAGCACTGCTGCGCGAGGGACTGCCCACCCGCAGCTTCACCAACCCACGTGAGGTGCTGAAGGCGCTGGAGGCCGAAGGCGAGAGCGACGGCCCGCAGGTGCTGGTCAGCGACATCCGCATGCCCGGCGGCTCGGGGCTGGATTTGCTCGCTGCCATCAAGCAGCGCATGCCCGGTTTGCCCGTCATCATCATGACGGCTTTTTCTGATCTGGACAGCGCGGTGTCGGCCTTCCAAAGCGGCGCGTTTGAGTACCTGCCCAAGCCCTTTGACTTGCCCAAGGCGGTGGAGCTGATCCGCCGCGCCGTGGGCGAGAGCCAGCGCGAAGACGTGGCCGAAGAAAAAATGGACGATGCGCCTGAGATGCTGGGTCAGGCCCCGGCCATGCAGGACGTGTTCCGCGGCATCGGCCGTCTGGCGCAAAGCCATGTCACGGTGCTCATCACGGGCGAGTCGGGCTCGGGCAAAGAGCTGGTGGCGCACGCGCTGCACAAACACTCGCCCCGCGCCAACCAGCCCTTTGTGGCCATCAACACCGCCGCCATCCCGAAGGATCTGCTCGAGAGCGAACTGTTTGGCCACGAGCGCGGTGCGTTCACGGGCGCGCAGGCCTCCCGCCGGGGCCGCTTTGAGCAGGCCGATGGCGGCACGCTGTTTCTGGACGAGATCGGCGACATGCCCTTTGATTTGCAAACGCGTTTGCTGCGCGTGCTGTCGGACGGCAACTTCTACCGCGTGGGCGGCCACAGCGCCGTCAAGGCCACTGTGCGCGTGATCGCCGCCACCCACCAGGACCTCGAGCAGCGCGTCAAGGAAGGCGTGTTCCGCGAAGACCTGTACCACCGCCTGAATGTGATTCGCCTGCGCCTGCCCGCACTGCGCGAGCGGCGCGAAGACGTGCCCGCCTTGGCCCGCTACTTTTTGCAGCGCAGCGCCCAACAACTGGGCGTGGAGCCCAAGCGCATTTCAGATGCGGCGCTGGAGCGCCTGGTCCAGTTCCAGTTCCCGGGCAATGTGCGCCAGCTCGAAAACATTTGCCATTGGCTGACCGTGATGGCCCCAGCGCAGGTGATTGAAGTCAAGGACTTGCCGCCCGAAGTGCAGCAAAGCCCCGGCGCAGCCGCTGAGCCAGCTGCTTTGCCCTCAGGCATGGCCACGCCCCACGCCAGTTTTTCAGCGTCGGATGCCGCTCAGCACGCCAGCGACCAGGTTGGGGCTGCATCGCCGTCAACAGTGGGTTCGGTCGAAGCGGGGTCTGTCACCGCCGCCAGCACTGCCGCCAGCACTGCCGCCAGCACTGCCGCAATGGGCTGGGAGCTTGGCTTGGAACAGGAGGCGCTGGCCTTGCTCAACGCAGGCCGCACCGATGTGTGGGACGCGCTGACCCGCCGCTTTGAGCGCCAACTGATCGAGGCCGCCCTCACCACCACGCGAGGCCGCCGCATCGAGGCCGCGCAAAAACTGGGCATCGGCCGCAACACCATCACCCGAAAAATCCAGGAGTTGGGCCTGGACGACGCTTGAACTATTTCCCCGTCTGTCATCCCGGACTTGATCCGGTATCCATGCCTTCGACGGTGATGGATACCCGCCTTCGCGGGTATGACGATCAGTGAGGGGCACTCCCTCTGTCTGTCATCGCGGACCCCCTGTTTGTCATCCCGGACTTGATCCGGTATCCATGCCTTCGACGGTGATGGATACCCGCCTTCGCGGGTATGACATTCAATAGGGGTCATCTCTCCTGTCTGTCATCCCGGACTTGATCCGGGATCCATGCCTTTCTGGGCGCGTGCTTCAGCACTGGCCCGGCGGTCAGGCAAATGGGTCTTGCAGCACCACGTCGCTCAGGGGTCTGGCCACGCAAGGCAGCACGCAGCCCTCGGCTTTTTCTTCGGCGGTCAGGCCGGGCCATTCCATCTCGTAGTGCACCTGGCCCGAGACCAGTTGCCCGATGCAGGTGCGGCACGTGCCCGATCGGCAGGAGCTGGGCCACTGCAAGCCGCCTTGCTCCATCGAGTCGAGCAGGCTTTGTGTTTTCCAGGCGTCAAAGCTGCCGCCGTCGGGCGCGATGCGGCCATTGAAAAAAGGGATTTCTTGGGACATGGTGGGCGAGTGTAGTGGCTTGGCTCCATGGGGTGAGGCGCTTGCACAGGTTTGCCTTGCGCGACAGCCCCGGGCGGCGAGGTGTGCCAAGATGGCCGCTCACAGAACATTTCGCTGCCCGTGAATCACCCACTGCATCAGCCCCGAACATCTGCCCCAACCCGCTGGCTGGGCCCCGGCATCGTCTTCGCCGTGCTGGCCATGGCCAGCCTGAGCTTCAGCGACGCCACCAGCAAATGGGTCATGCTCAGCGTCACGCCTTTGATGGTGCTGTGGTTTCGTTACGCGGTGCAGGCTTTGGGCACCACGGTGGTGCTGGCCCCCGTGCGGGGGCGTGCCATGTGGCGCACCGACAAGCTGCGCTGGCAGTTGCTGCGCGGCTTGCTCATGGTGTCGTGTAGCTTGTTGGCTTTTTATTGCCTGCAGCGCATGCCTGTGGCCGAGTTCACCGCCACCGTCATGCTCACACCCTTGGTGCTCACGGCCCTGGCCCGCTTTGTCATGAAAGAGCAGGTTTCGTTGCTGCGCTGGCTCATGGTGGTGGGCGGCTTGATCGGGGCCATGCTGGTCATCCGCCCGGGTGGGCAGGTCGACAGCTCGGTCGGCTGGATGGCGCTCACGGTGGTGCTGACTTATGCCGTGTTCCAGGCCGTGACCAGCCACATGACGCGCACCGAAGACCCGGCCGTGATGCAGCTCTACACAGGCTGGGTGGGCTGGGCGGTGAGCACGGTGCTGGTGTTCAACGCCTGGGTCACGCCGCAAAGCCTGAACGAGTGGGCGCTGCTGCTTTTGGTGGGCCTGGCCGCCACGCTGGGCCAATACCTGCTGATCGTGGCTTTTTCCAAAGCCCCGGCCTCGGTCGTTTCGCCTTTTCTTTACACCGGGGTGGGCTTTTCCACGCTCATGGGGTGGTGGCTGTTTGACCACATCCCCGATGCCTTGGCCTTCACGGGCATGGGCCTGGTGGTGTTGTGCGGTGTGGTGTCGGGCCGCATCCAGGGCTCGGGCAAAACCTGAACGCTCAGGGTTGGGGGGCGATGAAAGGTGACGTGGCCGACCACTCGACCGGGGCCTTGAACGCCAAAGCTTGATCGGTGAAAGGGTGCACAAAGGCCAGCTCTTGCGCGTGCAGCAACAAGCGCGGGCTCAGTGCCTTGATGTCCGAAGGGGCGTACAGCGAGTCGCCCAACATGGGGTGGCCAATGCTTTGCAGGTGCACGCGCAGCTGGTGGGTGCGGCCTGTCACGGGTTCGAGCTCGATCAGGCTGGCGCTGAAACTGTCACTGTGGCTGCTTTGCAGGGCACGCCAGCGGCTGCGGCTGGCTTTGCCGTCGGGGTGAATGATGTGCAGCGGGCGGCGCTCCCAGTCGAGCAGGATCGGGCCGTCTATGGTGCGCCAGCCGTCTTCGTCGGGCACCACGGCCGCTTGGGTTTGTTCTGGCTGCCCAGCGACCACCGCCACGTAGCGTTTTTTGACCTGCCGGGTTTCAAACAGCTTGCTGAGGCGGCGCTGGGCTTCGATGCCCCGTGCCATGAGCAGCAGGCCCGAGGTGTCCTGGTCCAGGCGGTGGACGATCAGGGCTTCGGGGTAGCGGTCTTGCACCCGTTTGGACAAGCAGTCTTGCTTGTCCGGGCCGCGACCGGGCACCGACAACAAGCCGCTGGGTTTTTCCAGCACCAGCAGGTGCTCGTCTTCGTGGATCGGGGTCATGCAGAGCGGGCCGGGCGTGCAGAGCGCTCGGCGGGAAAAATCACTTGTCCTTGACTTTGCCTCGCGGCGCCACAAAGGTGGACGGGGCCATGGGGCGGTCTGACGTGAACGTCTTGGGGGGCGAGGTGTCTTTCTTTGGCTTCTTGGCCATTTTGTTGCTGCGTTGTTCGCCTTTGGCCATGTTGTTTCCTTGGATAGACATCCCGGTTTGGGAAGCCCTTGATGTTAAAGCACAAAGCCGCAGGATCTGCGGCTTTGTGGGGGGGCGGCACCTGACGCTCCAAGAGCGGCAGGTGCGCTGCGACCTTATTTGACTTCGGTCACGAACTGCGCAGTGGGGCGGCGCACTTTTTTCAGGTTGGCCAGCCAGTCGCCTTCGGCGGCGCGGTAACCCAGGGGCACGATCACCACGCTGCGCAGACCGCGGGCGCTCAGGCCCAAGATCTCGTCCACCGCTTTAGGGTCAAAGCCTTCCATGGGCGTGGCGTCCACTTCTTCGAAAGCGGCGGCGATCAAGGCTGCGCCCAAGCCGATGTAGGCCTGACGCGCGGCGTGCTCGTAGTTCACCTCGGGCGTGCGTGCGGGGTAGTTCTTGAGCAACATCTGGCGGTAGTTTTCCCAGCCTTCGTTGGTGCCGCCGCGTTGGGCGTTGGTCAGGTCAAACATCATGTTGATGCGCTCGGCCGTGTAGTTGTCCCAAGCAGCAAACACCAACAGGTGCGAGCCGTCGGTGATCTGGGCCTGGCCCCAGGCCTTGGGCTTGATCTGCTCGCGCACGGCGGGGTTGGTCACCACGATGATTTCAAACGGCTGCAGACCGCTGGAGGTTGGAGCCAAGCGGGCGGCTTCGACGATGCGGTCCACTTTGTCTTGGGGCACCACCTTGGTCGGGTCCATTTTTTTGCAGGCGTAGCGCCATTCGAGTTTGTTCAGCAAGTCAGACATGGGGATTCCGTTGGATTGAAAGATGCGCGATTGTGCAGGAAGACGCGTTGCATTGGCGTCGCGTTGGCGCAAGCCACTGCGCCGGGCTCAGACTTGCTGCCAGGTGCCCGTGGGCAGGCCATCCAGCTTGTAAGGCCCAATGGCGGTTCGTATCAGCCGCAGCGTGGGCAAGCCCACGGCCGCAGTCATGCGCCGCACTTGGCGATTGCGGCCCTCGCGGATGCTCAGCTCCAGCCACGAGGTGGGAATGCTTTGCCGCTCGCGAATCGGCGGGTGGCGCGGCCACAGGTCGGCAGGCGGTTCCACCGCTCGGGCGCGGGCGGGCAGGGTGGGGCCGTCGTTCAGCGTCACGCCCCGGGCCAAGGCGGTCAGGGCTTTGTCGTCCACCAAGCCCTCGACCTGCACCAGATAGGTCTTTTCCATCTTGAAGCGCGGGTCGGCAATGCGGGCCTGCTCCTTCCCGTCGTCGGTCAGCAGCAGCAAACCTTCACTGTCGGCGTCCAGCCGCCCGGCCACATACACCCCCGGCAGGTCGATGTGGTCCTTGAGCCCCTGCCAGCGCCCCTCCGGGGTGAACTGGCTGAGCACGCCATAGGGCTTGTTGAAACGGATCAGCATGGGCAAGCACGTCTTGTTATCGAGCGCTGAGCGTATCAGGTCGGTTAGCATCGACCGCATGAGCACCCAATACGAATGCCTGAAAAACCCCGACCTGTACGCCGAGGCCTTTGGCATCGCCCCGCCCGAAGCCCTGTTGGGCAAAGAAGTCTGGCCGCGCCAGCCGGGGTTTTTCATCCGCAAGGCGTTTGTGCCCGGGCAGCCCGCCGCAGAGCCATCTGCTGAACCCGGTGCTGAACCCAACGCTGAACCCGCTTGCGAGGTGGCAGCGCCTGCCGCCCCCGCCTGCCCGTTGGTCATGGAGCTGGCCCAAGGCCAATTCGGTCTGGTGCCCACCTGGGTCAAGTCGGCGTCAGACGCCAAACTCCGCTCCACCAAGTTGGCCGTCACGCGCTATGAAACCATGAGCACCGCTACGGCCACGCGGGAGACCTGGCTCAAAGGCCAGCGCTGCATCATCCCCATGCAGGCGTTTTTTGAAGACGACTGGCGCAGCCGCAAAGCCGTGCCCACCCGCATCGCCCGCGTGGACGGCCAGCCCATGGGCGTGGCAGGTTTGTGGGAGCGCTGGGCCAAAGATGGTGAAGAAATCATCAGCTTCACCCTGCTCACGGTGAACGCCAACAGCCACGCCCTGATGAACCGCTATGGCCAAAACGGCAACGAAAAACGCATGCCCGCCATCCTGAACGAGGGCGCCTACGGTGCCTGGCTCAACGCCCTCCTAGACAAAGCCCGCGAGTTCATGCGCGCCTACCCGGCCAACCTGCTGCTGGCCAACCCGGTTCAGAAAAAATAAGCCCCGTCCACCTGTCTGTTGCCATACCCTGTTGTTTGTCATACCCGCCTAGAAACGTCATACCCGCCTTTCACTGTCATACCCGCCTTCCACTGTCATACCCGCGCATGCGGGTATCCACGGCAGCCGAAGGCATGGACCCCGGATCAAGTCCGGGGTGACAAATGTTTGCCGTGCCTGCGTGAACTGTCACACCGCCTAGAAACGTCATACCCTCCCAGAACTTTCATACCCACCTTCCACTGTCATACCCGCGCATGCGGGTATCCACGGCAGCCGAAGGCATGGACCCCGGATCAAGTCGGGGGCGACAGATGTTTGTCCTACTCGCCTAGGACTGTCATGCCCGCACCTCACAGCGATTGCCGATAACGCTCCAGCATCTGGGCTTGTGACTCCACCTCAATCTCCTCGCCTCTGAAGGCGCTGATCTGGTCGCGCATCATCTCGCTCATACTGGGCATTTGTGCCCGGTCGTTGTGGCGCGAGGTATCCCACAACCGCGAACGCATGAACGCCTTGGCGCAATGCAGGTACACCGACTCCACCGTCAGGCGGATCACCAGCGCTGGCGTGCGCCGCGCATCGGCACACAGCGCCAGATCGGCCGGGTCGGTGGACAACACAGCGCGGCCATTCACGCGCAAAGTCTCGTCAAAGCCCGGCACCATGAACAAAGTGCCCAGGCGGCCCGTGACGATGATGTTCTCCAGCGTGTCCAGCCGGTTGTTGCCCGGCGCATCGGGCACCAGCAGCGTCTGCGCGTCCAGCACCTTGACGAAACCAGGCTCGCCCCCACGCGGCGAAGCGTCCATGTGCCCATCCGCATCGCTGCTGGCCAGCACCACAAAGGGGGACAAGCCAATGAAGCGCACCGCATGCGCGTCGAGCGACGGGATTTCCTTTTTGAGCGAACGCTCACGGGCAGGGCCGTAGAGCTGGCGCAGGGCGGGGAGGGTGGTGATGTGCATGGATAACTTCAGTGAGATCAATTCACACGGCTTTGCCAATACGCAGGCCGACGGTGCAAATGGGCGACGGCCACGATCAGAATGCCTTGCTCATCTTGGCTGTAAATCACGCCGTATGGAAATCTGCGCAGGCGGCAGCGGCGGGTGTTGTTTGAAAGCGGATGCCAGCCTTGCGGGTGGCGCTCAATGAGCTGAATGGTGCGCAGAAACTCCACCAAAAACGAATCGCCCAAGCCTGGCGCTTGTTCCCTGTACCAATGGATCGCCTCTTCCAGCTCGACTTGAGCGGCGGGCAGCAGCCGCACACTCATGCTGATTTGGCTTGGTATTTGGCAATGACCTCGTTCAGTGGGATGGCTTGAACTTCGCCCCGGCGGTAAGCGCTTAGGCGGGACTCTGCCTCTTGTGCCCATTGCCCATCCAGCGAGCTGTCACGCTCGTCCAGCGTGTCCAAAATCTGATCGACCAAAGCCATGCGCTCATCGGGCGGCAGTTGTGATGCTTGATCGCAGAGTTGTTTGGCGGTGGGCATGGTGGACTCCAAAGGTCAGAGGCAAGTCAGTTTAGCGAAGTTCAGCGCTCAAGGGCATTCAAGCCGCTATCCAATCGATGAATAAGTGTCGGATCTGAGCGCCTGGCTGTGAGGGCTAAAACTCCGACCCGGTTTACCCAGAAACGATGGAATCGAGCTGAACTTTTGAGTGTGGGCAGGGCTGTTTGCAGAGTGTCCCAAACCACGGTTTCTCATAGCGGGCGGGCTTCTTGCACCACCGCATCCCGAAACTTGGCAGGCAAGTCTTTGGGCGTGAGCACATCCACGGACACACCCAACAGGGTTTGTAACTCGTCTTGCAAGCCACCCAGGTCAAACAGCGTGGTGCCGGGTAGAGGGTCAACCAACAAATCCAAGTCGCTGCCCTCGACGTCGTGGCCATGCAAAGCCGAACCAAACACGCGCGGGTTCGACACACGATAACGGGCTGCGGCTTGGCAGACGGCGTCGCGGTGTTGGCTGAGTGCTTGGGAGGGGCGCATGGGGTGTAGTTTAAAGCGATTGACCAGCGCTTCCCACCCAAGGGGGGTGACTTAAAACCCCGACCCCGGCTCACTCAAATAAGCCAGCTCCTCGGGCGTGGACTCGCGGCCGAGGATGGCGTTGCGGTGGGGGTAGCGGCCAAAGCGCTCGATGATGGCTTGGTGGCGCTGCTCGAAGCGCAGGGTGTCTTCGTTACCCAGCTGCGCAAACAGGAGGACGGCTTGGGTGTGCACCAGGGCGGACTCGCTGTGCATGTAGGGC
>JACCDK011104096.1_pt1 | contig 10824 bp, 9 predicted proteins | sample 7445871 | NCBI WGS metagenome assembly JACCDK01 (sample SAMN15323436, study PRJNA562643) | freshwater metagenome | isolation source: river surface water | place: USA:Blue River Watershed | collected 2017-08-15
GTTTGCGTGGGAAACATTGTTGCCGACCATCGGCTTCTTCCCTGTGACTTGGCATACTCTTGCCATGACACGCTCCTTAAAATGCGAAAAGAAAGATTGTAGCAGGTGGCGCAAAAGTATTCCACTCATTCGAAGCTTATTTCCTTAGTTTTTGAAAAATAATTTTGAAAATAAGTGTAAAAAGTTAGTGCCCACTACTGTTTTAAGGCATTAATTTCATATCTGCTAAAGAAATTGTCCCTTGTTTTGCCACAATGCAGTGATCTAAGAGTTGAATGTCAATTAATTTCAATGCCTGATGAAGTGCATGGGTAAGATTTAAATCATCTTGGCTGGGCTGCAATTCCCCACTGGGATGGTTGTGCGCAATGATCAAATAACTCACATTTCTTATTAAGCATTCTTTGGCTATTTCTCGAATATGAACAGTGGTCTCAGAAATGGAGCCCCTGAAAATCTCATGGCTATTAATTAATCGAAGATGAGCATCCAAATACAGGCAAACAAACACCTCATGCTCCTTGTGAGCAATCAAAGTCATCAAATAATTTTTAACTAAATTGGTAGATGAGAGAACATTTTGCTGTTGAAGTGTTTCCAAATAACTGCGCTGAACAAGTTCGTAAATGACTTTGAGCTGTGACCACTTAGACACTCCAATCCCTTTGAATTTCTGGAGTTCCTGGAGATTCGAATTGAGGATAGCGCTGAGCGAGCCAAATTGATCTAGTAGCTTTTTAGATAATTCCAAGGCATTTTCACCGCGACTACCGGTTCTTAAGAGAATAGCTAAGAGTTCTGCATCATGCATATCGCCAGGCCCCTTTAATAGAAGTTTTTCTCTGGGGCGGATATCCCTTAAAACCTCATTTTTTATTCTTTGGGCAGATTTCTCAGGGCTAGTTAAAATGGCGCTATGACTAATACAAATATGGCCAGCGGTGCCGTAGTTACCGCAACATCGTTCTTGACATTGAACTACCGGATTGTTCTTCCTGAGGGTGGTGATTTGATCAATACTTTCGAAGACAAGCCCGCTACTCTCATGATGGGCACAGGACAATTCTCTCCAAGCCTTGAAGAAGTTTTGGTTGGTATGGCAGATGGCGAAAGAAAAACTTTCACGCTTGAGCCTGAGCGTGCCTTTGGTGTGAAAAACCCAGATTTGATTAGAAAAGTTTCTTTGGCTACTTTGAAAGAAAATAGTTCTCCAGAAGAGGAATATCTTCCTGGCGACATGATCGAATTCAATGCACCTAATGGCGCAACATACTCTGGAACTTTGGTTTCGATTGATGATGACTCTGCGATGTTTGACTTCAATCATCCATTGGCAGGTAAAACGATTCAATTTGAAGTTGAAATTATTGGCATTCTTTAATAAATGACAATCGCTGATCAAACGTCTGTTCAAAATACCGGGGATGTTGCTGGCGAAATTCTCTTGGCTCAGCCAAGGGGCTTTTGTGCAGGCGTTGATCGAGCCATCACCATTGTTGAACAAGCTCTTGAAAAGTTTGGTGCGCCGATTTATGTGCGTCACGAGATTGTTCATAACGCCTACGTAGTGAATGGTTTGCGTGAGCGCGGCGCCATCTTTGTTGACGAGTTGAGTGAAGTACCTGCTGGTAATACCGTGATTTTTAGTGCGCATGGTGTGGCGCCTGCAGTTAGACAAGAAGCCGAAGTGCGTGGCTTGAAAATTTTTGACGCTACCTGCCCTTTGGTAACGAAGGTGCATGTGGAAGTTACAAAGATGCGCAAGGAAGGTATGCGCGTCATCATGATTGGTCATCGTGGTCATCCTGAGGTTGAAGGCACCATGGGCCAGGTGCCTGATGGCATCGAGCTTGTGGAAAACGTTCAAGATGTTGCTGCTTTGAACGTGCCAGCAAATAGTCGCGTTGCTTATGTCACGCAAACAACTCTTTCAGTGGATGAGACCCAGGAAATCGTTGATGCATTAAAAAAGAAATTCCCAGATATCGCTCAACCCAAGAAACAAGACATTTGTTACGCAACTCAAAATCGCCAAGATGCTGTCAAGTTCATGGCTCCACAAGTTGATTTAGTTATTGTGGTGGGAAGCCCTAATAGCTCGAACTCTAATCGCTTGAGAGAATTGTCTGAAAAGTTAGGCGTTATTTCCTACATGGTGGATCATCCCGATCAAATGGATCCAAAGTGGTTTGAGGGTAAGAAGCGAATAGGCTTAACTGCAGGCGCATCAGCACCTGAGAGTTTGGCTCAATCGATCATTGATCGCATTAAAGAAATTGGCCCTAGAAATGTTCGAGTGCTGGATGGCATTATCGAAAACACAGCATTCCCATTGCCTAAGGGTTTGTGATAAATCAAAGAACAATCAAAACACAATTAAAGCAGAAACAAAAAACGCCTCAATAGAGGCGTTTTTTATTACTTCAATTAAAGAATTAAATTCAAATAATTAAATTGATTTAATGATCTCTCTCAACATATCTACCATTTGTTTCAATTCTTCACGGCTGATGTTAAGTGCTGGCATGAAGCGCAGCAAATTCGGACGAGGAGAGTTTAGTAATAAACCAATAGGCTCTAGGTTGCGAGCACGCTCAACAATTTCTGGGCCAATGTCACGATTGAGGATCAGTGCTCTTAAAAGACCTTCGCCTCTTTCGCCTTCCAGGCCTAACTCCTTGCTTAACTCAAGAAGTAACTGACTTAAGTATTCGCCTTTAGCGATGACTTCTTCCAAAAATCCTGGAGCAAGCAATTGATTGATAACACTGCAACCAACTGCCGTCATTAATGGGTTGCCGTTATACGTGCCGCCTTGGTCACCTGGCTCAAAACAAGCCACTTCATCAGTCGCAAGAAGCGCTGCAAGTGGCACGCCGCCACCAATGCCCTTACCAAGGGTCATGATGTCTGGAGAGATGTCATACAACTGGTGAGCGAAAAGCTTACCGGTACGACCGCAACCAGCTTGCACTTCATCCACAATCAATAAGATTTGATGCTTCTTAGTGAGTTCGCGCAATTGCTTCATGAATTCATGGGTAGCTGGAATAACGCCACCTTCACCTTGAACTGGCTCAAGCATGACAGCAACAGTTTTATCGGTGATGAGTTTTTCAACGGAGGCAATGTCATTTAACTCTGCTTTAGGGAAGCCTGGAACCTGAGGTGCAAACATGGTGTCCCAGCCATCTTTACCAGAGGCGCTCATAGTCGCTAGTGTTCTGCCATGGAAGCTATGATTAAAAGTAATAATTTCATAGGCTTTGTTTTTGTGCATCTTGCCCCACTTGCGGGCTAACTTGATCGCACCTTCATTGGCTTCCGCGCCGCTATTGGCAAAAAACACTTTATTGAAGCAGCTGTTGTCTGTTAACAAATTAGCCAGATCAATCATCGGCTGATTGTAAAAAGCAGGACTTGGATTAATGACCTTTCTGGCTTGTTGTTCAAGCGCAGAGATGATGCCTGGGTTGGAGTGCCCTAAACAATTCACAGCCCACCCCTGAAGGAAGTCTAAATATTTTTTACCATTCTGATCAACTAACCAAGAACCTTGGCCTTCAACAAAAACCAATTCAGGTCGCTTAGTGATGTACATCACTGAGTGGGTATCAATACTTGCTTGTTTAGTTTTCTGGTTCATTTTATTTAGACAATTTCAGAATCAATTAAGAGGCTGTTGCGGTCGCGGCAGCTGCTTTTTTAGCTAAATCAGCGGCAGATGTAAATGCATCAGAGTAGAACTCATCTTCTGGAAGCTGACATTTTGCTACGAAATCATTTTTCGCTGATTCGACAACAATCGGAGCTCCACATGCATAAACTTGATAGCCAGACATATCTGGATTGTCAGCCATAGCCGCTTGATGAACAAAGCCAGTTCTGCCAGTCCAGTTATCTTCCGGTAATGCATCTGATGCTACAGGAATGTATTCAAAGTTAGGAATTTCTTTGGCCCAAGACAAACATAAGTCATGTTTGTAGAAATCTTTAGGTCGGCGTCCGCCCCAGTAAAGCTTGATTGGACGTTTGATGCCTTGATGGCGAATATGCTCCACCATGCCTTTAACTGGAGCAAAGCCAGTACCAGATGCAACAAAGATAATCGGTTTATCAGATTCTCTAAGAATGAAGCTACCAAGAGGACCTTCAAAACGCAGGATGTCTTTTTCTTTCATCATCGTGCCAGATTCTGAGTTACCGAAAACAAAGTCGGTAAATGAGCCACCTGGCATATGTCTGATGTGTAATTCAATCGGGCCTTCTTCATGAGGTGCGCTAGCTAGAGAGTAGGCACGACGTTTGTCTTTGAGAAGGAACTCAATATATTGACCTGCTAGAAATTGGAATTTCTCGGTTGCAGGCAATTGCAACTTCACGATCACTACATCATCAGTAACACGCTCTAAGCTGTGAACACGGCAAGGAATCTTCTTGACAGCGATATCGCCGGCGCCTTCAACTTCTCGAACGTTAATCACGAGATCTGATTGTGGCTTAGCGCAACAGAAAAGTGCTGAACCATTAAAGGCTTCTTCAGCAGATAGTGCTTTTTCATTATGATCGCCATGAGTGACTTGACCAGATTCAATCTTGCCCTTGCATGAACCGCATGCGCCATTTTTGCAACCGTAAGGTAAATTGATGCCTTGTTTAAGGGCTGCTTCTAAAACAGTTTCGTCACTATTGGCGGTAAATGTTTTTCCGCTAGTTTTGAGGGTAATTTGGTAAGACACTGACTTTCCTTTTTTAAAGCATTACGATTAGCACATGCAACGATTTGGTAAACCTAGAATATTAATCATTGGCTGCGGCGATGTCGGACTGCGCTTGCTACCTATTCTAAAAACCAAGTACAAGGTGTTTGCCCTGACTTCTTCTCCAGATAGACTTGACGCATTAAGAGGGGCTGGGGCTACTCCCATTTACGGGGATCTAGATCATGCACCTACTTTGTGGCGTTTGCCGCAGTTAGCCCAACAAATTGTCCATTTGGCCCCGCCACCATCTCAAGGACTCATAGACACTCGTACACGCAACTTATTAGGGATTTTATCTCAGGGAAGCAGTTTTATCCGGCAACTGACCTATATCAGCACAACAGGGGTCTATGGGGACTGTGGCGGCGCTGTCATTGATGAAACCCAAACGCTGCAGGCTAAGACTCCTAGGGCTATCAGAAGGGTCTCCGCTGAGACCCAAATTCGGTCATGGGGCATTAGCCATGGCGTCAAAACAGCTATTTTAAGAGTTCCTGGCATTTACGCTGGCGACCGCTTACCAATTGAGAGAATCAAAAAAGGTGCTCCGGCCTTGGTTGCCGAAGAGGATGTCTATACCAATCACATCCATGCTGACGATTTGGCTAGGTTAATCATGTATGCCATGAATCGATCCAAGCCGCAGCGAGTGATCAATGCTTGCGATGATAGTGATATGAAAATGGGCGAATACTTTGATGCGGTGGCCAAAGCGTTTGATTTGACCCCATCACCACGCTTAACAAGGTTAGAGCTTGAGAAAGTATTAGAGCCTATGACTCTCTCGTTTATGAGTGAGTCTAGGCGGATACAAAATCAACGTTTAGATGAACTTCGATTCCGCCTAAAGTACCCAACTGTAGAGAACTTCTTAAGTTCTACTTCCAGTTATCTTTAAGGCCTACACAGAAATTAAAGACAGGGTTAGAGCTGGTGTGATCAATTCGATCAGCAACAAAGTAACCATGGCGCTCAAACTGAATGCGTTGCTCAGCTTGTACATCAGCAATACTTGGCTCTAAATAAGCAGTTAAAACTTCTTTTGAGTTTGGATTCATGGCATCCAAGAAATTCTTATCGCCACTATCAGGATGAGGGTCTGTGAACAAACGATCATAAATGCGAACTTCTGCTTTGATCGCACTTCTAGCATTAACCCAATGTAAATTGCCTTTGACCTTATAGTTGTTCGATTCTGGTGTGCCGCTCTTACTGTCTGCAAAATACTGGGCATGCACGGCAATCACCTGACCGTTGGCATCCGTATCGTAACCTGTGCACTCGATCACAAAGCCGTGGCGCAAGCGAACTCGGCTGCCTGGTTGACCATCTTTCGGTGGATATAGTCGGAAGAAACCTTTAATCGGTTCAACCATAAAGTCATCAGCTTCAATCCATAGCTCTTTACTGAGAGTAAATTCCCGGCGACCCCAATCCTCATGATGAGGATGCTTAGGTGCAGAACATGGTTCTTCCGCTTGGTCATCAAAATTATCAATGATTAATTTCAATGGCTTTAGCACTGCAAAAGCTCTTTCAGCCTTAGCTTCTAAGTCATCTCTAAGGGCTTGCTCAAGAACTGACATATCAATCCAGCTATCAGCCTTAGATACGCCAATGCGTTCGCAGAACAAACGAATACTCTCAGGGGTAAAACCACGTCGACGAATACCTACAATGGTTGGCATACGAGGATCGTCCCAGCCATCAACGCGCTTCTCTTCCACTAATTGAAGCAGCTTGCGTTTACTTGTAATGGCATACGTCAGATTTAATCTGGCGAACTCATATTGCTTAGGCAGTGGATCCTTAAAGACACCACATTCCTTGAGAGCTTCCAATACCCAGTCGTAAAGAGGGCGATTATTCTCAAACTCCAAAGTACAAATGGAGTGAGTAATGTTTTCCAATGCATCAGAAATGCAATGTGTGAAGTCATACAGTGGATAGATACACCACTTATCACCGGTGCGATGGTGGTGAGCATGTCGAATACGATAAATAACGGGATCTCGCAAAACGATATTAGGGTGCGACATATCAATCTTCAGTCTTAAGACGTGCGCACCATCAGGGTATTTACCGGCCTTCATATCTCTAAATAATTCGATATTTTCAGCAGGGCTGCGATTTCTAAAAGGGCTATTGGTTCCTAGTTGGCCAAAGTTGCCACGATTCTTATGAATCTCATCGGCTGTTTGACTGTCGATATAGGCTTTACCTGCTTCAATCAGTGCTTCTGCAAAGGCATACAGTTGATCAAAGTAATCGCTGGCGTAGTGTTGGTGCTCAACCCCATTTTGAACCCAATCAAAACCTAACCAGCGAACAGCATCAATGATGCTATCAACGTATTCAGTTTCTTCTTTGCTTGGGTTGGTGTCATCAAAACGCATATGGCAGCGAGCGCCATTAGGGGCGTTTGCATAATCTCGAGCTAAGCCGAAATTAAGGCAAATACTTTTAGCATGACCAATATGGAGGTAACCATTAGGCTCTGGTGGGAAACGTGTAATGACGCTTGGCAGGGCTTGGCCAGCCTGATCTATACGCTTGGCATGCTTGCCGGCGGCTAGATCAGCATCAATGATTTGGCGCAAAAAATTCGAGACCTCTAGGGTCTCGAATTTTGAAGGATTTGGGTTCTTCTTTTCAGACATACCCATATTGTAGATTTATTCTTCGACGAAGGCTTCTTCTCTGGTTTTCTTCACGGCTGGAAGCATCACAATAACTACAAGTAACGCAGCAGCAATTAAAAGACCTAAAGACAAAGGACGTGTTACGAATACAGTGAAATCACCTCTAGCAAGCAATAGGGCACGACGGAAGTTCTCTTCCATCATTGGTCCTAAAACGAAACCTAGAAGCAATGGCGCACCTTCGCAGCCTAACTTAGCAAACAAATAACCGATGATGCCAAATACAGCTGTTAGGTAAATGTCAAAAGTTGTGTTGTTCACTGTGTAAACACCGATACAGCAGAACACAAGGATCGCTGGGTAAAGATGTCTATAAGGAATTGTCAACAATTTCACCCAAACACCAATCATTGGCAAGTTCAAAACGATGAGCATCAAGTTACCAATCCACATTGAAGCAATCAAACCCCAGAACAAAGCAGGGTTAGATGTCATCACTTGAGGACCAGGTTGAATGTTGTGAATTGTCATCGCGCCCACCATCAAAGCCATCACAGCGTTAGGTGGGATACCTAGTGTTAGCAATGGAATGAAAGATGTTTGTGATGCAGCATTGTTAGCTGATTCAGGACCAGCTACGCCTTCGATAGCGCCTTTGCCGAACTCAGCGCTGTACTTAGAAGTTTTCTTTTCTAATGAGTAGGCTGAGAAAGAAGCTAAAGATGCACCGCCACCTGGAAGAACGCCTAACAATGAGCCGATTGCTGTACCACGCAAAATTGAAGGCATCATGCGCTTGAAGTCTTCTTTACCTGGCCATAGGTTTGTTACCTTGTCCAAGAAAGTTTCGCGATGTTCTCTTTGTGAAAGGTTTGCCATGATTTCAGCAAAACCAAACATACCCATCGCAACAGCAACGAAACCGATGCCGTCTGTTAATTCAGGGATGTCGAAAGAGTAACGAGCTGCACCAGAGTTAACGTCTGTACCGATCAAGCCTAGCAAAAGACCCAAAACAATCATCGCAATCGCTTTGATTAATGAGCCAGAAGCCAATACAACCGCACCAATTAAGCCTAAGACCATCAATGAGAAGTATTCAGCAGGACCGAATTTAAAAGCTAGTTCAGAAAGAGGTACTGCGAAAGCTGCCAAAACTAATGTTGCTACGCAACCTGCAAAGAATGAACCGAAGCCAGCTGTAAACAAAGCAACACCAGCGCGACCACGTCTAGCCATTTGGTAACCGTCAATCGCAGTTACCACGGAGGCTGACTCGCCAGGGATGTTCACCAAAATAGCAGTGGTTGAAACACCGTATTGAGCGCCGTAGTAAATACCGGCCAACATAATTAAGGCAGCTACTGGAGGTAGTGCATAAGTAGCAGGCAAAAGCATCGCAATCGTTGCAATAGGGCCTAATCCTGGCAATACACCAATCAAAGTACCTAAGACGCAACCGATCAAACAGTAGAGAAGGTTTTGTAGGGTTAGAGCAGTAGCGAAACCCAAGGCTAAGTTATCTAATAATTCCATTTAAATACTCCTGGGTTTAAGCAGTGAAAAAGCTTGGCCACACTTGGAACTGAAGTTTTAAACCCCAGATAAAAGCGATATAAGCAATAACGTTAAGGATCACAGCGTTAACAATGGTGCCTTTCCAATGAAATTCATGGCTGGCCATTGCTGAGATAAATACTAAAACTAGTATTGAAAGCATTAAGCCTAAGTAAGCCAAAACAACACCAAAAATCACCACTGAGCCAGTTACCCATAAAACTGATGGCCAGTGCCACTGTTCCACTTTGTCTTCTGCAGTTTTAGCTGCCATTGCGCTCATCGTAATAATGGCGCCAAGGAGTGCTAAAAGCATGCCAAGCCAAAACGGGAAGAAGCCTGGTCCCATTTTTGCAGCTGTACCCATGTTGTATGTAGTTGCGATGTACGAAAAGGCTGATCCAATAGCCACGAACATCAAGCCGGAAGCAAAGTCTTTTTGACTGCGAATTTGCATCTTAATTCCCTCTTATTTTTATAAAAAATGTCACAAGTTGAGAATTGTAAGCTTTCTTAAAGGTTAAAAGACAACTTTATTGCCTAGGGTTTACACCAGTGGCGCGGCTCTGAGTCATAATTACGTTCATGAAAGTTACTCAAATTCGCGAAAATTTTTTAAAGTTCTTTGAATCCAAGGGGCATCAAGTTGTCTCGTCTAGCCCAGTTGTGCCGGGCGATGATCCAACCCTGCTATTTACAAATGCAGGTATGAACCAATTCAAAGATGTCTTCTTGGGCTTTGATAAGCGTCCGTATACAAGAGCCACAACTGCTCAAAAATGTATTCGTGCGGGTGGTAAGCACAACGATCTAGATAACGTTGGCTATACAGCGCGTCACCATACATTTTTTGAGATGTTAGGAAACTTCTCATTTGGCGATTACTTTAAGCGTGATGCGATTAGTTATGCCTGGGAATTGCTCACCACTGTTTATAAGTTGCCAGCGGATAAGTTGTGGGTGACTGTTTATGCGGAAGATGATGAGGCGTACGACATTTGGGCCAAAGAAGTGGGCGTACCAACTGAGCGAATTATTCGTATTGGTGACAACAAAGGTGGACGTTACGCTTCTGACAACTTCTGGATGATGGGTGATACAGGTCCATGCGGCCCATGTACAGAAATTTTCTATGACCACGGTGAAGACATCCCGGGCGGCCCTCCAGGCAGCCCTAACGAAGATGGCGATCGTTACATTGAAATTTGGAACAACGTTTTCATGCAATTTAATCGCGATGAAGACGGTGTGATGCATCCATTGCCTAAGCCTAGTGTTGATACGGGTATGGGCTTGGAGCGTATTGCTGCAGTTTTGCAGCATGTGCACTCTAATTACGAAATTGATTTATTTGTTAACTTGTTGTCAGCTGCTAAAACTGCAGTTGATGCGGTGAGCGCGGCTCCATGTGATGCCAATAGCCCATCATTAAAAGTGATTGCCGATCACATTCGTGCATGTACTTTTACAGTCGTTGATGGTGTGATTCCTGGTAATGCTGGCCGCGGTTATGTATTGCGCCGTATTACTCGCCGCGCGATTCGCCATGGTTACAAATTAGGTGCAAGAGCCCCATTCTTCCATCAGTTGGTAACAGCCCTCGTTAAAGAAATGGGTGAGGCTTATCCAGAGCTTAAAGCAAATGAAGCTCGAGTTACTGAAGTTCTTAAGCAAGAAGAAGAGCGTTTCTTCCAGACTATTGCAAATGGTATGGAGATATTAGAAACAGCACTTGCTTCTGGCACTAAAGTCATTGATGGTGAAACTGCATTTAAATTGCACGACACATTTGGTTTCCCATTGGATTTGACTGCAGACGTTTGCCGCGAACGCGATGTCACCGTTGATGAAGTTGGTTTCGA
>JACCDK010915481.1_pt1 | contig 10821 bp, 11 predicted proteins | sample 7445871 | NCBI WGS metagenome assembly JACCDK01 (sample SAMN15323436, study PRJNA562643) | freshwater metagenome | isolation source: river surface water | place: USA:Blue River Watershed | collected 2017-08-15
AACTTCTTCAGTTGCTGATTTTCCTCTTCAAGTTGCCTGAGTTTACGGAGTTCTGACACACCCATCTATACATTTTCTTCCAGTTAAAGAAAGTGGCTTGGCAAATTCCCATTTGGCGAGAAATCTCATCCACCCGCGTTCCAGTCTCGAATTGTTTGATCGCAAAAACAATCTGAGCTTCATTAATTTTGATTTTTCATGGTAACAAGTAAGTTTTTTTTCTGTTTTTTGTTACCCTGAAAACTCTAGTTTAAATCAGTGCAATTTTGTGGGAAGAAGTCAATGCTAATTTAATATTGACATTAAGATTTTGGAATTTACTAAATCTTTTGGTTTGCGAGTTGTAACTTTGACTTATCAAATGTAGTTTTCATCAAGTTGAATAATTTTTTAGTTACTGGTGGCTCTGGATTTTTGGGTAAAACTCTAATTTCTCATTTAGTAGATAAAAGAATTTATAGAATGGGTCGTTCTCATTTCGATGATGTTAAATGGGATATGGCTTCGGATTCGCTACCTGATTTAGATATTATTGATCAAATAGACAGAGTTATTCATATTGCAGGTAAAGCCCATTCAGTTCCAAGAAATACAAAGGAAGAACAACTATTTTTTACGGTAAATTATCATGGTACAATCAAATTATTGCATGGTATAGATAACTGGGTATTAAAGAATAATTCGATGTATCCGAGGCAATTTATTTTTATTAGCAGTGTATCGGTCTATGGATTGGATGCCGGCGAAAATATAAGCGAGGATTATCCCTGTCAACCCCAAACTCCTTATGGGAAGAGCAAATTACAAGCCGAGGAATCAGTATTGGAATGGGGAAGGCAACATGGAATAGCCATTTTGATATTGCGATTGCCATTGATTTGGGGCGAGGAAGCACCGGGTAATTTGGGGGCGATGGAGAAAGCAATACGAAAGGGATATTATTTTAGGATTGGTAGTGGAGAAGCGGTGCGATCGATGGTTGATATTCATGAATTAGCTGTTTTCATGGCTAATCTCAAGGGTGATGAGCAAGGTATCTACAATATGGTAAGTTGTAATGTTAGTTACAATGAGATAGAGCAATACTTTGGGAAAAAATACAATCGACGGATTAAGGTGATTCCGAGGGGTTTTGCTAAATTTTTAGCGAAGATTGGCGATCGAGTATCTACTTTTCCTTTAGATTCTTATCGTCTAAATAAAATGGAAAATTTACTTACTTTTGATAGTTCATTAGCAATTGAAAAAATTGGATGGATTGGGACAGAGTTGAAAATATAAATTTGTAAGGATGAGATTAATTGTAAAAATTCATGGAGGGTTAGGAAATCAATTATTTCAGTATTGTTTTGCTAAATATTTAGAGAAATTGGGAACAGTTGTTATTCTTGATACTTCTTTTTATATTGAGAAAGAAAAACAAAAATATCCAAGGGAAAATGAATTGAAATTAATATTCCCATACATGAGTTATGAAAATGAAATTTTAGAAAAAAATTTGTTTTCAAGAAAATTGTTAGCAATTGCAAAGAAAGGCGGATTAATTTCAAAATGCGCTTTTTTAATGAACGACGTTTTTGGCAATTATTTGAAAGAACATCTTTATATAAAGAAAACTATTAAACTTGGACGTGCTTTTTGGTCAGATAAAAAATCAATTTACTTCGATGGATATTGGCAAGACATTGTATTTGTTAAATACGGAATTGATTTGATAAAACACGAATTTAAAAGGCAATGTAAGGAAATGATTGTTTCAAATGAGGTAGTTGCCATGCATATAAGAAGAGGTGACTATTTAAATATATCTGTTAACGGTCAAAATGATATAACATTAAAAATTCAATATTATGAAGAGGCATTAGCTTTTTATAAAATGAAAGGCTTGAATACATTTGAGATTTTCTCTGATGATTATGTTTGGTGTCGAGATAATCTACCTAGATTATTTCCTTATGTTAAGTTACAATTTAATTCATTTGGATTATCAGATATAGATTGTTTATATTACATGTCTAAACATAAACATATAATTGTTGCCAATTCTACTTATAGTTTATGGGCATTTTATCTTTCGGATGCCGACGATGTCATCTTGTCGAGTGATTGGATAAATATGAATAAAAGAATAGGTAATGATTTATTAGGCAAACATTTCTTAGAAAAAGGTACTATAATCAAAAGAATTTATAATCAGTAATTATTGATTATTATTTAGTTATTATTCTGAATTCAATATTGATTTACCAATGATTTTATTGTATGGAAATTTAATATTAAACATTTTTTTGTGGTTGTATGCATTTGTGCATTGTAGATTAATAAATTTGAGATTATGATATTTAGTTTAATCAACGAGTTATTGGATGTTCGATGGGTGACAATTTTGTTGGTTTCTTGGGTATTATTGAGGGTGTATTTTCGAGTGGCGGTGAAATTTTCGGTAGTTGATACTCCGAATGCTCGAAGTTCTCATCAATCGGTAACTATTCGTGGAGCGGGGATTGTATTTGTATTGGTGTTTTTAATGGGGGTACTCAACGAGACGCTGGGTGGCCGTATTTCGGATTCGTTAAAAGAAGGAATTTGGGTTGTAATTGGATTTTTGATAATTTCAGGTTTGAGTTTTTGGGACGATATCCGACCGCTATCTCCGAGTGTTCGGTTGGTTGTTCAGGTATTTTCGGTACTGTTGATGGTCTCGGGTTTTTTGGTTTTAGGCTTGTGGTTGATTCTCGCGGTTATTGTTATTGTAGGAATCATCAATGCATACAATTTCATGGACGGGATAAACGGGATCACTGTGTTGTATTCTGCGGTGTCGGTCGGTGGTGTTTTGTTGATTCGTAAGCAATTGGGTTTGTACGAGTCGTGGTACGACAACTCCATGCTGAATCTGTTTGGTGCCTTTGCTGTATTTGCATTTTTTAATTTGAGAGTTCGAGCTGTCTGTTTTGCTGGGGATGTAGGTTCCATAGGCATGGCATTTTTGCTTTGTTATGGCTTGTTGAAGGTAATTGTGGAGACGGGTAACTTGGGGTATATGCTTTTATTGGGAGTTTATGGATTGGATTCGGTGGCGACCATTGTATTTAGAAAACTTCGAGGTGAATCATTGTCGGAGGCCCATCGAAGTCATTTGTACCAATACTTGGCGAACGAGAAAAGGTATCCACATGTTTTGGTATCTTTATTATTTGCTTCGGTGCAATTGGTATTGAACTTGGTACTATTAGAAGAAAATTGGGGAGTGACTTGGTTATTTTTTGCGGTAATAACAGCGATTTATTTGGGATATCGAATAAACCAAGAAGGTTGGAACCGATTGGTAAAGAAATATTGATGTAATTTTGAAAACGATGCGAATAACCATAGTTGCGGGGGCGAGGCCTAATTTTATGAAAATAGCCCCGATTATTCGGGCTGTTAAACAGCGGCAGTTGTCAGGTGAGGAAATAGAGTACCGTTTGGTGCATACGGGTCAGCATTACGATAAATCGATGTCGGGTAGTTTTTTTGAACAACTGGGAATTCCCGAACCTGATGTAAATTTGGAATGCGGTGGTGGAAGCCAGGCCGAACAAACCGCTGCTATTTTGGTGGCTTTTGAGCGGTATTTATTGGAACATTCGTGCGATTTGGTGTTGGTTGTGGGAGATGTGACCAGTACGATGGCGTGCAGTATTGTGGCTAAGAAATTGGGAATTCAAGTAGCCCATGTAGAAGCTGGAATTCGGAGTGGTGATATGGGAATGCCGGAGGAGATTAATCGACTGGTAACGGATTCCATATCGGATGTGTTTTTTACTACGTCTGAGGTAGCGAATGAAAATTTGCGAAAATCGGGGGTTGCGGAATCCAGGATAGTTTTTGTTGGGAATACCATGATTGACACGTTGTTGCATCATCAAGAGGATTTGGTTGCTCCTAAGTTTTGGGAACGCGAACAGTTGAAATCAGGTGAATATTTGGTAATGACCCTGCATCGACCATCGAATGTGGATAGTAAGGAGCAGTTGACGGGTATTTTTGAAGCAGTGGATTCTGTGTTGGGTGACAAGAAAGTGGTATTTCCGGTACATCCGAGAACGCGAAAGAACATGGAGCAATTTGGCATTTATCCGAAATCGGTGATTTTGGTCGATCCTATGGGGTATTTCGAGTTTAATTATTTGGTGAAACATGCCAAAGGGGTCATTACGGATTCTGGAGGGATTACGGAAGAGACGACGGTGATGGGAATACCCTGTATTACGATGCGAAATAGCACGGAACGACCTGAAACCGTAGCTATTGGGACAAACGAATTAATTGGAACCGACCCCGAACAATTGAAGATTCATTTACACAAGTTATTGGACGGTGATTGGAAGCAAGGAAGTATACCGCAGTTGTGGGATGGAAAGACCTCGGAAAGAATAGTTGACTGGTTTATAACGAACAATAATGCTATTTAATTCGTTTGAATTTTTACTGTTTCTGCCAATAGTTTTTCTGCTATACTGGTTTGTTTTTAACAATTCATTGAAATGGCAAAATGCGCTGGTTTTAGTTGCTAGTTATTTTTTCTATGGTTGGTGGAGTTGGAAGTTTATGGGATTGTTGATGCTAAGTACTGCCTTAGACTATGCCTATGGATTTTGGGTTGCTTCGCCCAATCGAAAGAAAGCGAAATTATTTCTTTTGCTAAGTATTATCAACAATCTTGGTATACTGGGTGTTTTTAAGTATTACAACTTCTTTGCGCTCCAGTTTCAAAAAGGATTTGAATTATTGGGATTGCATACCAACCCTGTTTTATTAAACATTGCGTTGCCCATAGGTATATCTTTTTATACCTTTCATGGGATGTCGTATGTATTTGATATTTATCGCGGACAGCAGAAACCAGTCAGCAATTTTGTAGATTATGCTGTCTTTGTAAGTTTTTTTCCTTTGTTGGTAGCAGGTCCAATTGAAAGAGCAAATCATTTATTACCGCAAGTTCAAAAACCCAGGTTATTTAGTTACAATCAAGCTGTTGAAGGATGTCGATTGATTCTATGGGGAATGTTTAAGAAGGTAGTAATTGCAGATTCTTTAGCTAGCACAGTAGATGAAATATTCTCTAATTACCATGAACACAATGGAGTAACTTTAATAGTCGGCGCTATTGCTTTTAGTTTCCAAATTTATGGTGACTTCTCTGGTTATTCTGACATTGCGTTGGGTACCGCTAAACTATTTGGATTTGAGTTATTAAGTAACTTTAAATTTCCTTATTTCTCTAGAGACGTTGCCGAATTCTGGAGACGTTGGCATATATCATTATCTTCCTGGTTTAGAGATTACTTATATATTCCATTTGGTGGTTCAAGAGATGGCAAATACAAAGCAATACGCAACACATTTATTATATTCTTGGTGAGTGGTTTTTGGCACGGCGCTAGTTGGAATTTCATTGCATGGGGCTTTATCCACGCCTGCGGCTTCTTGCCACTATTGTTACTTAACCGCAATCGTAAACACGTTACCGATGTAGTTGCTCAAGATCGCAAGCTCCCCAATTTGAAAGAACTCTGGCAGATGTCAACCACTTTTGCCTTTGTTACCTTTGCTTGGATATTCTTTAGGGCTGATGGGATACAAATAGCCATGAGTTACATAAAGCAGATTGTTGTTAGTTTTTATAATAATCCATCTCTTTTAATCCATCCATATTATATTCTAAAGTGGAAAATGGTGTTTGTTTGCATCTTCTCGGTAGTTCTTGGGGATTGGTATTTAAGAAGGGATGAAAGAAAATTAAAACATTTGAATAAATACAATATTTTGCTGTACGTAATTCTATCAATCTTAGTTTACTTTAATTTTCAAGAAGACACAAACTTTATATATTTTCAATTTTGATGAAAAAATTCATTACAAAATTTATCTATTATCAACTGATATTAATTTTCAGTTTGATAGTATTTTTATTAGCCATATTCAAATTACAAAAAAGTGATAAAATCTGCTTTTTAAGTAATTCAATTTCTTTAAATGCTAAATTAGCCTTTTTGAAGAAAAATCAAAACACACTTTCAACTTCAAAATATACTGTACTTGGTAGTTCAATGAGTCTTAATAATATTGATTGTTCACTATTGTCAGAAAAACTTAGCGCCAAAGTAATTAATATATCTGCTTGGGGCATGAAAGTAATTGATTTTGAAAAACTAATTCCACTAATTAATGGCAATTCTAAGATATTGATTAATTTAAGTTTTGTAGATTTGAAAAGCACTGATTTGGTAAGTTATTTTGGATTTCCAAGTAACTATAAACTAGAAAATTTAAATAAAGGACTATACTTAAAAAACTATTTGTCACAAATACAGGAAATTCAATTCTATACTGAAAAAAACTCAAACCAAACTTATCAATGTTTACAATTTGACAATTGTGGCAGCTTGCTGTTGGCAGCAAAAGATTTTAAATTTAGACCAAAAAGATGGGAAGATTCTCCTAAAATTCCAACCTCTAAAGAGATAGAACAATTTATAGATCAGTTAAGAATATTTGATAATTTCGAAGTTTTTTTATTTTTTTCTCCAGAGAGGGTTTTTTATAGTTCACAATCTAAATATCTAAATATTCAAAAATTAAAGGGTATTGTAGAAAGTAAGTATAAGAACATTAGAGTATTTAATAATTATAATGTAAGATATCAGGATTCTTTATTTGCAGATTGTACGCATTTTAATATTAATGGAGCTAAACAATATACTCAGTTAATTTCTGGACAGCTTTTGTTGAATCGATAGAAAAATTCAAAAGGATTAAAAATTTAAATCATGTGGTTTGATAATTTACTCACAAAGGTTTGTGGCTTTTTAGTAATTATTAAACAAGTGCATGGGTGGGGCATGGGAGATATTGTAGAACTTTGTTGTGGAATTTGTGCATTTGGCACGAAGATTGACGCAAGAAAAACAATAGACAAAACATGCCAGTGTGGGCCGAAATATGGGTAGTGAGGTTTCTGCAAAAGAAATATCTTCCAACGTGGTTGATTTTGGTCTTGGATCTTTGTTTTGTGGTTGCGGCGTATTTCTTTTCGCTGCTGTTATTAACCAACTTTAGTTTTCAAATTACTTTATCGTTTCAGTCGCTATCGGAAATCGTTCTGATCGGCAGTTGCTATGCTTTGGCGTTTGTGGTAAATAGAACTTATATCGGGGCTTTTCGGCATACGGGGGTTAAGGATTTACTGCGCTTGGCCTATGCTACGGTGTTGGCGGCCAGTTTGGTGTTTGCTTCGTTTCACTTGTGCGTAAGCATGGGTGTGTTGGAACGGAAAACACTGACGATTGCCATGATATTCTTGCACGGAGCTACCTTTTTTATGTCGGTGGCGGGCATGCGTTTGTTTGTTAAGTTGATGTATTCCCGGTATGTGTTGGGTAAAACTCGCAGGAAAGTGAGTGGGGTGATTATTTATGGGTCGGGGGCAACGGGAATTGCGGTGAATAATGCATTGAAGCAGGATAGATCGGCTTTCCGCGAGGTGGTGGCCTATATCGACGATAACGAGAAAATTCAGGGTAAATCCATTGATGGTATTCCGGTGGTGTCGTTTGAGAAGGGGTTTAGTGAAGAATTTTTGGGGAATAACCGGGTGGATGGGGTAATTTGGTCTATACAGCGTATTGATAGCAATCGGTTTTCGGAGGTGGCGGATAAGTGTATTGATTTGGGATTGGATTTTCAGCGGGTTCCCAAGATTCAGGAATGGATCGATGGCAATATTTCGGGTTCCCAGTTGAGAAAAGTAAAGATTGAAGAATTGTTGAATCGCGCAGAAATTAGTCTGGAAAACGATTGGTTGAAGCAGTTTATCGGCGGGAAGAATATATTAGTGACGGGCGCGGCGGGAAGTATCGGTTCGGAATTGTGTAGGCAGATATTGTATTACCGTCCGCGGTTGTTGATCATGATGGATAATGCGGAGACGGCGATGCACGATATGGTGTTGGAATTGAGTAAATCGAAAAACTACGAAAACAATGTGGTATTTGTGGTTGGGGATGTTACGCGGACCAATCGGGTGGAAGAGGTGTTTCAGTTGTATCAGCCCAATGCGGTATTTCATGCGGCGGCGTATAAGCATGTGCCCATGATGGAAGCTAATGCGAAGGAGGCGGTGCGGGTGAATGTGGACGGGACGCGGGTAGTGGCGGAGATGTCGGTGAAGTACCAGGCGGAGAAATTTGTATTTATCTCCACGGATAAGGCGGTGAACCCTACCAATGTGATGGGGGCTACTAAACGTGCGGCCGAGATGTTGGTGCAAATGGTGTCTACCCAAGGGAAGACGCAATTTATAACTACACGGTTTGGAAACGTATTGGGATCCAACGGTTCCGTGATTCCTTTGTTTAGACGTCAATTGGAAAACCGTGAGAATTTAACGGTAACGCATCGGGACGTGGTTCGGTATTTCATGACCATTCCTGAGGCTTGTCAGTTGGTGTTCCAAGCGGCCACCTTGGGGAACGGGGGAGAGATTTTTGTGTTTGATATGGGCGAGCCTGTGCGGATTTACGATTTGGCGGTGAAGATGATCAAGTTGAGTGGATTAACGCCGGGGAGGGATATTGATATTGTGGAAACGGGTTTGCGTCCGGGGGAGAAGTTGTTTGAAGAGTTGTTATCGGACAAAGAGAATACGCTGCCTACGCCGCATCCCAAAATTATGGTGGCGAAGGTGCAATCGTTGAAAGAGCGCGAGATTCAGAAACAGCTGGAGACGTTGTGTTACCAGGCTTGCAACGGCGCTTCGGATATGGAATTGGTGGGTACCTTGAAAGGTTTGGTGCCTGAGTTTAAAAGTCAGAACAGTGTTTATTCCCAATTGGATTAATCCAATTCTTGGGTAATGTAGGATCGCAGCGGGTCTGCGATATCGCGGTTTATTCTTTTTACTGCGAAAAATTCAATAGCATTTATTTGTTCGGAAGTTAGGTGGCGCAGCTGTTGGTTGTGCTGGGTCCATGCGTTTTTATCGTTGGCGCGGATGGCTACTATTTCTTCTTTGGAAATATTGAGACCGTTGGCCCAATTGACATAACAGTAGGGAAAGTTGCGTGGATTTTGAATTTTATCGGCGGCAAACGTTGGGAAAATGACTTCTTCAAGAGGGTTTGGGTGAATTACGGTGATGTTGAGGTTACGCAGTACTTTTTCAATGAAAGAAAATAGTTTGTAGCGGATGCTGTTTTTGGAATGGTAGCCAATGGAAAATAGGTAGGGGAAATCGAAGGTGTTTTTGGGTGTGAGTCGTTGGCACAGGATTTCTATTGCGTTTTTGTGGTAGAAAGTACCTTCGAGTTGGCTGGGAATGACGGTTGAGAGGTGGTATTTTTTCATCAATCGGCGAAAGAACAGATGTTTTTCCAAATTGACTTTTTGTTGGGCTACGGGATTGTGTTGGAGAGGTGTCCATTGATCAAATCCGGCGTCGTGGTTGAGTAGGTATTCTTGGAGACCGTATTGGATGAATAGGTCGTTGGAGGCATGCAGGGCGATGTAGTGAAACGGAATGTGGTGGTTGAGGGCGTATTGGAAATTGGAAAGGTGAATTTTGAATTGGCATCCATCGGCCCAACCGGTGTAGAGTTGTTGGGGGTTGATGAATACTTGGGGGTAGGTAAGGGGTAGTTGTTTTATTTGGGCTACTTCCTCGGGGGGCATCTGTTTGGAGATGTGCAGGAGGATGGAGGCACCGGGGTTGTATTTGAGGAAGTTTTGTATTTGGTTTTCCACCACGTCGGGTTTTTCGTGCACCGGAATGCTGAAGAGTATCATGGTTAGGAATGGGGGGGTTGAAACTGGAGTAATTCTTCGGGGGTTCCGAGGATGAAATTTTGTTCTATGGGGTGGAGAATGAATTGTTTTCCTTGTTGGATGAGGTAGTTGTACATGGGTGCGATGTAGAATTCGTTGTTGTAGCGGAGGTTGTTATCGCGGTGGTGGGTAAAGGTTTCTATGAAGTGGTGGGTATGGGTAAAGTGGTAGAGTCCGTTGAGGGCTTGGTTGGAGATGACTATTTTTTCGGCGGTTTGGGTAACGATGCCTTGAGCGTTGGTTTGGGCATAGCTGTATTTGGGGGAATTGGAGGTAAACGTAGCCAGGATACCGTCCGATGCATGGGTTTTCAGGGTATGAGCAAGAGTCGGGGAAATGAAGGCCGTATCGGCGTTAAAAATGAGCAATTCTTGGGCATGGTCCCACAGGTGTTGGGATAGGAATACGGTTTCGGCTTGTCCGTTGGTAGGTTGGGAGAGTTGCAGAATTTGTGGGTTGAGGTGGTTGTATTTATCCTCAATGAATTTTACCAAGGGATATTGCTGGCAGTGATCCTGAAGGGCAATGATGATGAGGTTGCTGCACAGTTCCAGGGGTAGGGAATCTATACTCCATTCCAGCAGGGTTTTTCCGTGGGCTGGGATTAGGGGTTTGGGAAGGGCATAACCGGCATTTTGGAAACGGGATCCCAGTCCGGCCATGGGAATCACGAAGTTCATGGTTTGGTGGTGGATTCGTTGGAGCTGGGTAGGTTTTCGGGGAGGGGCATGGTTTTCCAATTGTTAAATCGGAATGCATTGTCGTCTATGTACAATTCGGCCCAGGGTTTTCCGAAGTAGATTTCGTCGTAGGGGATGTTGTGTTTGGCTAACCAGTCTAAGGTGATTTTCCCCACTTTATTGATCACTTGTCCTACGTTACCGTTGCAGGTTTTCATGTGTCGTGCCGTGTGAATGATGATATAATGACCTTGATTTTTCAGGTTTTGGAGGT
>JACCDK011797260.1_pt1 | contig 10821 bp, 13 predicted proteins | sample 7445871 | NCBI WGS metagenome assembly JACCDK01 (sample SAMN15323436, study PRJNA562643) | freshwater metagenome | isolation source: river surface water | place: USA:Blue River Watershed | collected 2017-08-15
AAAGTGATGCCAATTCGTTTGCCTTCTTTCTTTAGCTGTTTGATGTGGTTAAAAATCATGATACTTCGCTACGGCCACCGCCGATGTCTCTAGAGTTTACATATTGACCGCTGTACTTTTGTATGGCCTGTTCTTGTTCCCAAGTTTCCATAACAACGTGTCTACAGATATTTTGGAACCAGCGGTCCACAATGTCTGCGTCAGTGTCTTCAGGTTTCATCATGTAGCCTGCTTTGACCAGTCGTGCTACAAAGATTTCATTCCAGTCAAGTTCAAACGCACCTTGATGTAGATTGTTGGGGTCAACATCCATTTTGAGCACAGCAATGTAAGGTTCGCCTGCTTCGGTAGCAATTTCTTTTTCAGTCTTGGTAGGTACCTGGGCAACAGGCACAGTTTCAACAGGTGTTTCTTCAACAGTTTTTTTCTTGAACCAATCAAACATTATTTGCCCCATCCATTGCCCCAAAGGTCGACATGCAGTCGGGGACTGTACCAATAGCCACGTTTTAGTGCTTCGTCTGCTACGTGAATACGTGTGCCATCGTACACTGATACCACACCACCTAATGGCATAACAAACACAGGGCCCGCAAAGCCGCGATTGCGATAGTCGTCAACAACTACATCAAGTTCTGTAAAATCGTCAATGTGACCTACAACAAACTTCAAGTATGTCACACCATACGATTCGTAATCCCACACAACATCAGGTTTGATAGCATCCTCGTATACTTCACCAGATACAGTGAGCTTGGGACTCACTGAGAATGTAATCTCACCAAACCAGTTGTGTAGATATTCTTTGAATTCACGTTGCAATGGTTGGGTGCCGTTGGTTTCAAATGTGATGTGTCGCAGGCCTTTTTCCGCCAACAAGTCCAGCAGTTCTGGATAAGCACGTTGCCAACCTAGTAGCGGTTCGCCGCCAGTGATAACCAAATGCACTGGATTGCCATTAGGTTGTACCCAGTTTCCGTTGGGCAATAATGCAGCCATTTTTTCTACAAGTTCTTGGGCTGTGTATGTTGGGCTTAAATGTTTGAAATCTGGGTGCCACGATGCGTAACTATCACATCCTGTGTTAACAAGTGGCAGTTCTTCAAACGTCTTGTACAAGTGGACATTCTTTGCCACTTCGTCTGCCTCTGTGCTCTTTTCGCCAGGCTTGCACCCAAAACCTGAACAGGTAAAGTTGCAACCAAACATGCGGAGGAAAATACTGGGAACGCCCACATAACGGCCTTCGCCCTGTGCTGAATAAAATAGTTCACTTACTTTGAATTTCATAATCTTGATACCTTTGTCATTCCCGTCTTCTTGGGATTCTTATTTAGATTGATACTCTCTTCACGCATTATAACACGAGTAGATTCTTTTGTCACCCAACCTGGCAATACTGCATCTAAAAAGGCCAAATGCTCTTCTGGACTAGGATGCGGATCGCCGTTGCGATCTGGCCAACCCGTTGGGAACAGTGTTTTTTGATAGCTTGGCCCCATACTACGAAATACATCTTCGTATAGTCGCATAACATCTCTGTGCTCGCTGGTGTTGTCGTCTGCAAAGGGCATACTGGCAATTTCATTCATAGAAATAAATTTCCATGTTATCCCTGACCTGTTTTCTAGCAATGTTTTAACGCCTTTGATAAACGCAAAATCTCTTATTAGATAACCTCTATCGTCTACGTGTGTTTTTAAGTACTCAGGATTGTAAATTGGACACGAGTACATGTTGCCTAATGTTTGCCATTTACCTTTGACATACCAATCATCTCTGTGTATTCCAGTCCAACATACAATCACTGTATCGCCAGGGCCAAAGTGATTACGCTGATCACATTCCATTACACTGTTAAAGATATAATGATTGCCTGCGCCTGCTTGCCCCCAGTTTTCAAAATAATCAAATTCGGGGGCAAGGCAGTCGGCCCAGGTGCTCCAGCGATAGTTTGTAAAGCTGCAACCAAATGCAAACAGTCGTGTCATCAGTCAGCTAGTTGTTTTACAGAGAACGAACCTTGTGCTTTTGCTGCGCCTTGACCACGCTTGGTACCTTGAGAATCTTCTACACCAATTAAATCAACTGTGGCTTTACCAAAGTTGCGACGACGTGCAAAATAGAACAATTCCAAGAAGCGGTTGAAGCTCATGGTCTTGTCTTCAGGGAAATCCAAATGATATGCTGTGGCAGTTTTTTCAAGTGGTTTGTTAAAGCTCAGATATTCCCAGATGTTGTAATCTAACTCAAGGTCCATTGGATAGTTGTTTCTGTCTTCGTACTTGATATAGTAGTTTCTTTGCAACTTCATTAAGCTAGCCAGTAAATCAGATGGCAAGTTATAACGCTGCAGGAACTTTTCTAAAAAGTCGTACAATTCGTCAACTTTGTTTTCTTGGTGCATGTTCATTGACGTTCTGTGAATAATATTCCAACCGTGTATTTCCACACCAATTTTAGGATGGTTGATCTTGCCTGTGGTCATCCAGTTAGAAAAATACTGACGAGCCTCTCGTTCTTCTTTGGCCAACCATTCGTTGGTCATGGCGTACTTAAACAAATCATCGTAGTAATCAGCATAGCTGATGCCAAGGTACTTGTTGATGAACCTAGCCGCAATAGTGGCAAAACCATTGATATGGAATGTTGTTTGGAACCAACTAAAGATCTGCGCATCCAGCATCACTGGTGTTGGCATGTCTTTGGTGCCTGTGATAACGTCAATGCTTTCTTCAATATGCTCAACACTGTAGCTGCCAGCAAAGTAATCTGTAACAGGTTGGCTGGTAATCTTAAACAGCTTTTTCTGCAACAAGTTCATCTCTGCGTTTTCCAGCAACTGTGCCTGGAACACAGTGATACCAGTGTGTTGGTTAAGGTCATACAACTGATAGAAGTTTCTCTTCCAAGACTCCAGTGACTCGCCTGGCAAGCCAAGAATCAGTTCTGTGTATGCAGGAATGTTGCGTTGGTCGCACAATTCAAACACTTCGTTGAGCTTGTTCATTTCCATGTTTTTGCGACGAATGTTTTCCAACACATCCAAGTCCAAGCTCTGCACACTCAAGGTCAGGCCTTGGTTGAAGCCACGACTGTTAAGCAGTTTCTTAACAATGTCAATGACTTCCTTCTTTTGATTCTTTGCCCAGGCCACAGAGAATGTTCTTGGTGAGCCATACTTTTCCTGACACTCAATAATCTTGTCTGCAATCAACTCGTCGCGCTCTGGAAACATACCAAAGTTAGCGTCAGTGATTGAGATCCAGTCAAAGTTGTGTTTGGCCATCCACTCAAGTTCGTCAAACACACGTTGCAGTTCAAACTTCTTGACCTTGTTGTATGTTAAGCTACCCCAGTCACAGAATGTGCAAGCAAACGGACAGCCACGGTTTGTTTCTAGTGTGCCTTGCCATGTTACTTCAGGGTGCTTGGCAATCAAATCATCAAAGATACCTGACAGGTATGGACTTGGCACCTCTTCTAGGGTTTCAATACGTTCTGCATCTTGTGTTTGTACAGCCTTGCCTTCTCTGTTGATCAGCAATCCCGGTACTGATTCCCAGTCGCGAGATTCAAATGCTTTCAACACACGCTTGAAGGTAATTTCGCCTTCGTAGCAAATCACAAGGTCCATAAACGGATTGTCAACAAACAAGTTCGGATCTGTGATAGCAACTTCTGGACCGCCAAACACAATCAGCACATTGGGATTGAGTTCTCTAAGTTGGCGGGCCACTTCGTAATTGTATCGGTGATTCCATACATAGGTACTAAATGCAACTATATCGTTTTTAGCCAAACGTTCAACAGTGTCTTTTACTACATCGCGTTTCCAGATCCAATCTGTGACTTCAAAGCGTTGCTCGATTTCAGGATCTGCCAACGAATAGCTCCACACCACACCTGCCGAATACGGCAAGTAATATGCATTGAACTCTTTGGGTCCTTGTTGAAAGTTGGGCTGCACCCATGCTATTTTATGTTTCATGGGTTATTTACTCGGTATAAGATGTTTGTGTGGACTTTCAAACTGTACCATTTGACTATTGATGTCATTTTCTGCTAATCGTTGCCATGGATCTTGAGTACCTTTCCAGATGTTCTCAAAAAACTCAGTACTCATTCCAATGCTTTTCATGTGTGCTGCTAATTTAAAGCAATCTCTATGACGTAGGTCTATTTGTTGCACACTGTGAAAATCATTGGGATCCGTGGGCTTGCCCTCCAACATAGGACGATTGGCAAAAATATCGTCGTTGTTGTTACCTGTGAGGTCAAAGCGATCGTGCAGCACGTCTACTTCAATGCGTTGATAGATATCCAGCATGTATGCCTGTTGGCTTACCCAACCATCTTGTGTAGGGTGAGGACTGATGTACCCCAACAAGTCATACCATTTGCGAGGCACAATAGGAAAAATTGAGTAAGGGTGCATGTTGTGCGTTTTGAAGCTCAACAGTTTGAACTGCCCTTCGTAGCTCATGATTGTGGTATCCCAACCTTGACTCTGCATCACAGCATCATCATTCCAAATGACCAACCAACGTGCGTCAGTTTGCTTGGCCATGGCATTGTTGTACTTGTGCAAATTCACATAGCCCATGCGTTGAAAACGCATTGCTGTGTAGGCTACCTTGCGCTCATCGAGCCAAGGTTTTAAGTTGCTGTTGAAATATCCAAACCCAACATCGTCGTCATTGTCGAATGCAAACATCAACTGAATATTGTTGACATTGTCAGCTAGCTCTACTAGAGTACGAATACTACGACCTAGTGAATCGGTGCGTCCTCTAGTTGCTAATAGGATAGCGATATCGTATTTTGGTTCACTCATGCAAATAAATCCTCATTCCATTCTCTATGGCCTTCGCGGAAAGCCATGTTACTTTGTGTTTCGCGCACTTCCACACGATAGCACCATAGTCGTTGTGCTTCGCCTGGGCCCCATAAGTCAGGTATATAAACTCCATTGACATACTTGTATAGCATGTCTGCCAAGCCTTCACATCCTAGTCGTGGTAAGATGGTGAGCTTGGCCATTTTCTTTTCTTGCAGTAATTTGTATGTTTCCAATTCAGGATCATCTTGCGCCACCAGCAACGTGTGGTCAAACTGATCTTCTAGTGTCTTCTTCAATTCTTTGAGACCACCATAGTCAGCTGCCCAGTTGCGCACATCAAGATCGTCTGTGCCAAAATAAAACTTCATTGAAAAACTGTAACCGTGAATTAAGTTGCAGTGACTGTCGGCACGCCATTGACGATAAGCGCAGGGAAACGCATCGTGATATTCTTTGGTGCTGGTATATTTGTATTGTCTTGGTTGATTTGCCATATTGTCCTCCTATGTATTATAGCATAGGCAGCAGAGTTTGTATAGCGGGATGATGCCGGACAGGCCGCTTAAAAGGATATTTATGGGCTAAGTGCCCGGATGATTTGTTCTTTAGTGCCATACCAAAAGTATTCCTTGAACTCTTCTATTTTAAAGATATAACAAAAACGATTTAGAATATTTTGAAATCCTTCAGTGGCACTCAAAGATACAAGATACTCAATTTTAGGTCTTGGGGATACTTGATAAAAACTTAATTTATTATACTGCTCGTCATGGGAGAGGTCAAACTGATTGACATAACTCAATGCCAACTCTGGTGTGTACATAAAGAACGAAGTTGGGTGGTTGCCAGCGTCTACAATGTTACTGATAAAGTCAAGGCTAGCGCAATAAAACTCTTGGCGATCTTTGTCAAAATTAATATCTCCTCCGGAGTAAACACAACATCCGCCTAGCTGATGCACATGCTCGTATATTAAAAATATAGGAGTTTGATGAAAGTTTTTAATTTGCGTAGACTTAGGAAAAAGTCTCAACACCTGTTTAAAAAACTCTTCAGTGGTATAATTTAAAATCAATGGTTTGATGTTGTTGGTATAACACCAGTATTCAGCATACCAACTTTCAAGTTTGTTCCAATCTGCAATTTTAAGTATCACTGGGGTAAAAGGAATTTTGTTTTTAAGTAAAATCCTTGCTGTGAGCTCGCTGTCAATACCACCGCTGAGTGCCAGATATATCGGTCGACTGCCCCATTCTTTGTATAGTAATTGAGCAGCAACATCGGCAGCATCGTCGAAGTCTTTGTACAACGTTGTTGCCCGACGATTGAATCTTAGCTGAAAGTTTACACCGTGTGGGTCAACAGAGAACCAATCATTGTGTCCCCCGGGCATCCATGTCATAGTGGAAGATACCCTTTGTTGAAGAACTTAGCAAAGCATACACGGTTGGTATCTTTGCTGCCTCGATTGTGATTGTCGTACTTGTGTTCGTGATCAATGCCAAATGTCACACATTGACTAGGTACTAGATTATATTCTTTGCACCATGTTAATTGTTGATCACGGTAGTTTTGATAAATTGCATCAGGATGCTGATGTTCAAACAAACGTAATCCAACTGCGGCTCCAAACTTGTTTACATAGTGTGTGTTGCCGTAGATGTTAAGGCCGTCCGTAGTGTCTCGACTAAAGCGAATACCAATGCGCATGCCATACACTGGGAATGGCTTGCTCAAACTAAAGCACACATCTGTGATAGCAGGGTGGCTAAAATCAAAATTGTGTTCTGCACAAATTCCAAAGAAAGCACAGTCAAACAACACAGGAATATCTAAGTCTGCACAGTCGTCTAACAACTCTTGTGTGTGTTTTTGATTGCCTGTATCAGCAAATGGGAAACTGCAAACTACTGCATCTCCCGCGGCAAGTGGCTCGTCATCAATATACGCCCAATTATATCCATTGGCTTTCCAACTTAATTCGTGGTATAGATATTCTCCACGATAGCAACGAAATCTACGTTGGTGATTGCGAATGTAGAACTTGTCAAAACTTTCTGTAGTGCCTTGTGCATACTGAACACTAGGAAATGCATCAAGCCCAGACACTTTGTTTATTTCAGTGCTGTTGATCCAATTTTGGTAGCGTTTAAGAAACATAGGAACAACGTGGTCATCTTCTAACCAAGCAGTGCCAGCAACTTGCCGAGTGATCTCGTGTACTAATTGATCTTTATTGGGATCGTTGACGCAGTCAGCTGGTGCTGTTGCAATGCCAATTAAATTTGCTTGTAAAGGTAGTGTCATGTTGGTAGTTGATAGCCGCCAGACTTGTAATTTGCCTGACCAAAAATAACACTGCGAACCCCACCCACTGGGTCTGCGCAGTCTCCGGTTTTACGGGGGATTAAATGTATATGCGGATACATCACTGTTTGTCCTGCTGCGGTGCCGCAATTGAATCCAATGTTGAACGCCTCCCATGTACCTTCTTCAACCATCTTTTGACCATGGTAGTATGCAGATTTAAAGCAATCTTCAATCAAAGCACGTTTGTTAACCATTGGCACAAACAACAGGTGTCCTTTGGCCACCGGAAATCGATCTTGAAAAACAGCAACATGAAAGTCGCTGAGTTCCTTGACTTTTAAGTCCCAAGGTGCCACGCCTGCTTTTGCGGCTGCTTCTAATGTTTTGTATTTCATATTTTAGTTAGATGATATTGTGAATGAGGATAGTGTTCTTGCAGCCATTCCAGCAGGCCTGGTTCAACTGGCAATTGTATATCACCAGTGCGGTTAGAAATAACAATCATCGTGGGGCAAACTCTTGTTGCAGTTTGATGTTGTCAAAGAACTCTTTCTTCACAGACGGATCAGTTTTGAAAGCTCCGTTGAGAACAGTTGTCTGCGTGAGACTACTGTGAGCCATAATACCACGATTCTCACAACATCCGTGGGTAGCTTGGATGTATACAGCCACATCCGTACTCCCAGTGGCAGTTCCAATTTCTCGTGCAATATCCATGCAGAGTTCTTCTTGGAGGGTTCCACGTCGGGCACACCATTGCGCAATTCGGGTGTACTTCGATAAACCAATGAGTTTGGGACCAGCAATGATTCCAATATAAGCCACACCCGTAACAGGTTGGTGGTGATGCGAGCACATGCTCTTAAGCTCCGAACGCACCACCAACATACCTTCGTATTTTCCTTCTGTGTCATTTGGAAACGCCGTTGCATTAGGGCTCTCCTCATACCTGCCAGCCATGATTTCATATACATACATCTTTGCTAAACGTCGAGCTGTGCCCATACTATTCGGATCATTGTGTCGATCAATAATCAAACTGTCTAGCACACCTTCGAACTTGGTTGTTAGTTCATCTACTAACATGTCTTTTTCTTTGTCAGTGATGTACTCACTGATGTTGTCTCCAGCCCAGAAACGCTTGTCTGCGTCTGTTAGGCGTTTGCGAATTACTTGTGATAGGTTCAAACTGTTGTCTGTCATTTTAGTCCTTGATAGTGATTGTTCTTAAATCTGGATACGGTACGTGTTTTGGTGCTGGGCAAAATTCCTTAAGACCTTGTAGCAGCGCAAGTCCTTGAACTGCTTCTTCTGGTGTGGGCGTGTAGTGATAACCAACTCGAAATTCCTTTTGCTCTTGCCATGGCTTGATATTTAGATCGCGACCATCATACCTCATACAAATAATAGCATCATATGCTTCTTTGTCATCTAGTAGTATAGCACCACCACGGCCTATATGTAAAGGCTTAGTATGCCCAAAACTCAAACATTGCATTTGTCCCGGGCGATACATATTCTTTTCTAATCTACGTGCTGAATCCCAAATACGAGTTTTTCTAAACTTGTACTCTCCAACCCATTGTTCAGGATTGCCAACTTCATAGTAGTATTGAATTTTGAGTTTGTGCATCAGCATGGGAATGCTCAGGTACGTAAATGGAGTAAATGCACAGAACTCAACACGATCATGCCTCAAGCAGAGCTCAATAGCATGAGTACAGCAATCGGTCATAATTGCATATGGAGCACCAGTAAATTCTGCCAGCGCATCTTCAAATTGTTTGATTTTATCGAACATCGTCTCTATCCGGAAAGTAATTTTGCATAGTTCCTTCTCGATGCAAATCGCTGGTAACACAATGGATTCCTCCATCCCAGAAATATCTGTGCCTAAATGGAACTACGTGCGGAGTAATACCGTAACGTGACAGTGCGTCAAATACTTGTTTATTGTAGTTAAACACTATAACATTTTTAGGATCAATGATCAACATGTTTACATCAAACACTGTTTCTTCCACGTATCCAGTCCAATGCCCTAACCAAGTTTCCACTACATCTATTACTGCCTGATCTTTTTCGAAGCCAGGGATCCACCACTTGCCACGATTTTTTTCTTTAAGCTGTCTAAATGGTGAAATTTTATTCCAACTCTGCCCAGGCAAGTATACTACTTCCCATCCAGGAAATGTATCTTTGTACGTTGGTACATCAAGTAGACTAATGATCAATCCTGGACACACTGGACAATATGTTGCATCACTGTGTCCTCCTGTGTTAACCACATGATTTCTTGTGTAAGGAAACTCTGAATCAAATGCTATTTGCAAATCGTCAGTGCTTTGATCATATGCATTTGTTCCAAAGTACAAATCTTTACCTATTCTAGAAATCATAGCTCCGTTTATTTGATTGTGTGCATGACTCTTTATAACATTTTTTTGAGATTTTATTTTATCAAATATATCAGTATAACATTGGTTGATTAGAAGATTTTTAAGATCAAATCTATCCACACACTCCTGTTGTGTTGTTGACGGAAGAAAATTAAAATCATCAAGAGATTTGCAATCTGGCCACGCTGGATCTTTGATGCTGTTATAGAATTTTACAAAGTCAAAACTTGCATTTTCGTAGAATGTATCGCCTATCATAACAGTATAGTCTCTTGGTGTCATAGGAGGCGGTACATACTTGTTGTTAACAAAAGGAACCTCTGGAAGATTTGGCCGTAAGACCTCAACACCAAATTGTTGTAATTTTTTGATAATGTTTTGATAGTCTTCTTCGGTCTCTATTGCAATTTTTTCAAATAGAGATCTAACGTGCGGAACAGTGATCCAAGAATAAAACTCAGGAGGATAGCTGCGACCAACTACGCATACCTTCAACGGATCCCAATGCTGATAAACTGACCAAGTCATCTAGTATACCAATTCCATGCGTGTTGGATCATAGCATCCAAATCATGATGTCGCCATGCACCTGCTACCAAATCAAATTTAGCTGACGTAGCAGTTAATGTAGCAGGATCTCCAGGCCGGGCAGCACCAAACTGAATTTCAGGTCGCTTGCCAGTGATAGACATTGCACGTTCTATCACTTGCTTGACACTGTGTCCTTGGTTGGATCCGAGGTTGTAGACGCCTGCAGGGATTTTGTGATAGATTGCCAAAGCGTGGGCTCGGGCTATATCATCCACATGCACGTAATCGCGAACACAAGTACCATCACTAGTAGGATAATCCACGCCGTAAATTTTAAAGATTCCGTCATCTCTTGTGGCCTCTAAGAACTTGGCCATCAAATGTGTGGCACCTGGCTCTTGTCCATGTCTGCCCATGGGGTCAGCACCGCAGGCATTGAAGTAGCGAAAGCTCACATAGTCAAGACCGTAGGCTCTGTGATATGACTGCAACATCATATCAATCATATACTTGCTTTGGCCGTAAGGACTTACAGGCAATTCGGGGAATGATTCATCTATAGGAGTCATCACAGGTTCACCATATGTTGCGGCACTAGAACTAAAAATAAATTTAGTGCGTGGCAAACTGCGACGAACGATGTCTAAAAGTTTCAGCGTCTTGACCACATTGTTGTTGTAGTATTCTGCGGGATCTTGCATACTGGGACCCACAAGACTGGTGCCAGCACAGTGGACA
>JACCDK010211499.1_pt1 | contig 10820 bp, 6 predicted proteins | sample 7445871 | NCBI WGS metagenome assembly JACCDK01 (sample SAMN15323436, study PRJNA562643) | freshwater metagenome | isolation source: river surface water | place: USA:Blue River Watershed | collected 2017-08-15
AATTAAGGACCGATATACAAAACATTAATATTTCTTCAGGAATCACAAGCAATTCAGAAGCTTTACTTAGAAGAAGGTTTAAACGTCCGAAACGAGAATTGGAATTAAAATATATATTGAATTACAGTAAAAATAATACAACAGGTCAGTTATTGAATCAGGCACAATACGATTTTGCCGGTAGTTTAGATACCACGTTCCGTCAAGATAAAACCAATGACAATGGATCAACCAATCATTACACTATTCTAACATTCACAGAACCCATTACCAAGAGGATTAAAATTCAAACCGAATATTTATATGAGTTTGGCAATCAATTACAGGATAAAAGAACCTATGACTTCGATATTAATACCGGATTGTACTCCTTGGAAAACACCCTTTTCTCCAATAATTTCGACAACATTCGACAACAACATCGTGGTACTATTGTTGGAATTTATGAGGACAGAAAACATACATTGACAGGGGGAATTGGGTTTAGGAATATAGACATAGACAATAGAAATCTCATTACAGACTCAATAACTCCGCAGAACATAAGCAATTACCTGCCGCAATTTAGTTATCAATTCAAACCAAGTATTAGCAAGCGTTTTAGTTTATTTTACACTACGAATTCGCAACAACCAAGTATTAATGATTTACAACCTGTGCCGGATAATTCCAATCCGAATAGAATTCAAGAAGGTAATCCTGATTTAAAACCAAACTATGTTCATAATGTACGAATAAATTTCAATACATGGTCGGCATTAACGGGACGTTATATTTGGAGTGGTTTTACGGGGTCCCTTACCAATAATGCTTTTGCCAATTCTACTAGTTTTGACCCGTATGGACGAACCATTTCGAAAACTGAAAATGTAAATGGAAATATATTTTCTAATTTGTTTGCTGGATTTGGATTGCCATTATTCAATAGAAAGTTTGAAATCAATCCTAATTTGAATGCATCCTACATGCGTTACACGAACATTGTAAACAATCAAGAAAACATCACACACAACCGCAGTATTTCAGCAGGCACGGAATTCGAATTAAAACTTGATTCCTTACAGATTACCGTTGGAGGGGATTATAGTTATACCAGTCCAAAAAGTTCACTTGCTTCAGCATCGAGTACTCCTTTTATGATGCAAACCTACAAGGCAGATATTGAATGGCAATTACCATCGCATTTTAAGTTTAAGGCTGATGTAAAGTATGTCATTAACTCCAACAGGGCAGTTGGATTTAATAGAAATATTTTTGTTGTAAATACGGAAATAAGCCGCTCATTCCTCAAAACAGAAAATTTGATAATTACAATATCTGGTAACGATTTGTTAAATCAAAATTTAAATCTTCAGCGGCAAATTAATGGAAATGTTGTCACAGATAATTACACAAAAATTATTTCTCGATACTTTCTACTGCGTTTGACCTATAAATTCAATAGCAATAAATCGAAAGAAGATGAGTGGAAAGGTTGGCATTAATTGTAAAAAAGTTTTTATGAAATTACTTACAGGGTTATTTATGTTTTTTGTTTGTGGTAACGTTTTGGCGCAACACCAAACCTATGGTAAAATTACCTTTGAGCGTAGAACCAATCTGGAGAAGAGGTATACCGATCAACGAATGAAACGGATGATCAATGACAACAATAAAATAAGGAACGAGGCGTTCACTTTTTATTTCAACGACACAGCATCTGCATTTGTTCCTATTCAAGATAATAGTCCTAGCGAGGTAAGTTGGATGACTTCTAAAAATGCTTATTATCAAAATTTGAGTGAGAATAAGCAATTGACTGTCTTGTCTCTCTTTGGTCAATTTTTGTACATTAAAGATAGTCTTCCACAGCGCAATTGGAAAATCACAGAAAACACCAGAAATATTGCAGGATATGATTGTCGCAAAGCAATTTATCAGAAAAATGATAGTACTCGTATTTATGCTTGGTATGCTACAAGTTTAATTCCTTCTGTTGGACCTGAAGGATTTTGTGGATTACCCGGAACTATTTTAGGTGTAGCCACCGAAGATGGTGGAATAATCTATTTTGCTAAAAAAGTAGAATTTATCCAACCGAAAGTCGAGGAATTACATGGTAATATTGGTAAAAATAAAGCCATTACTATCAAAGAATTAAAAGCAGATATAGAAAAGAAATACGGTAGTCAACCGTGGGGAAGGAGAATGTTCGACGACCTTTTCCGTTGGTTATAAGCTAAATCCTTCTTCATTTTACGGATTTTATTAACTTTGTCGCCTGACGAATCAAACCTAACTGCATGTGGCAATGGATTGCTAATTTAATTCTTAGAAATCGCTTTATAATTCTGGGCGCTATCACATTGATTACCGTTTTTCTCGGTTATCATGCATTTACCTCTTTAAATCTAGATAACAAGTACGGTTTAGCCCTTCCTAAGGATTCACCTACTACTGAGAATTATAAGAAATTTAAGGAAATGTTTGGTGAAGATGGTGGTACTCTCATCATTGCGTTAGAGTCGGATTCATTGTATACTCCCCAAAATTTGAAATTATGGAGAGACATGGGGTCCGAAATCTTAGCCAAATCTCTTGGAGTAAATTCGGTAATTTCAGAAGCTACATTAGTTACTTTAAAAAATGATAAAGTACAACGCCAGTTCGAATACCCGCCTACACCCATTGTTACCGAGGACAAACTTAAAACGCGGGAGGGAGTTAAGAAAATTCGAGATGAAATAAGAAATAATCCATTTTTTAAAAATATTCTATACAACAAAAAAGAAAATGTTTCCTTAATGCTTATCGGTCTTGAAGAGGAATATTTGACAGATAAGGACAGTTGTAAATTAGTTCTCGATATAGAACAGATTGCCAAGCGTTATGAACAAAAACTTGGTAAAATGCATTTTTCCGGTTTGCCCTACATTCGAGTAGTTATTGCCAAAAGAATTCAAGGAGAAATGTACCTTTTTATTGGTTTCTCTATATTAGTAACGTCGATTCTCCTTTACATATTTTTCAGGTCCTTCAGAGTAGTAGGTATATGTTTAACCGTAGTGGGTGTAGCTGTTGTTTGGGCTATGGGAAGTATCGGATTCATCGGTTGGAAATTATCCTTTCTAATGGCCTTGATTCCGCCATTAATGATCGTAATAGGAATTCCAAATTGTATTTTCTTGATGACAAAATTTCATCAGGAAGTTAAGGAACATGGAAATAAAACAAAGGCACTCTCTCAAGTAATTCAAAAGATTGGAACGGCAACGTTTCTAACAAACTTCACAACAGCAATTGGCTTTCTTACTTTTGCGTTTACAAATTCCGAAAAACTCATAGAATTTGGACTTGCTGCAAGTATGAATATTATGATGGTGTTCATACTTTCATTATGCATTTTACCAATTTTATCTTCGTTCTTTAAACCACCAAAAAACAGACATCTCAAGCATTTGGATCGGAAGTTTGCAACAGGTATGATAAACTTTATTCTTTTCATTACCCAAAAGAGAAGAACAGTAATTTACCTGGTAACAGTTGCAATAGTAGCTATAAGTGTATTTGGAATGTCAAAAATTATTGCTACGGGTAACTTAACCGGAGATTTACCTCAGAGCGATAATATATTAAGAGATGTAAAATTTTTAGAATCGAATTTCGGTGGTTCCATACCCTTTGAAATCATGATAAACTATCCAAACAAATCATGGTGGAAGAGAGAAACGCTTGATAAAATTGACAATGTCCAGTCTGCCTTATCGAGGGATACTATTTTCTCTAAATCTGTTTCCGCGGTGGATATTATCAAGTGGATAAACATGTGCTATTACGATAATGATTCAACTGAATATCAATTGTACAACAGTAGAAACAAACTAGTCCAACGTGATTTATTACGATACATTAAAGATTTCAGTAAGCGATCTGATAACGGAAAATACTCCATAAAAGAATTGATAGACACCAATAATCGCGTGATACGTATTCGTTGTCAAATACAAGACATTGGTTCGTATGAAGTATCAGATAAGGTTAACCAAGTTAAAGATACGATCGAACGAATTTTGAATCCCGATCGTCAACAATTGGAAAATTATTATAGTCAAATTAGCAATAATGCCAATTATATAGATAGTTTTTATGCCTATTATCCAGGAGTGTATAACAATTTTCGTGATTTGTATTTTGGAGACAAAGACGAGCTTAAATTAAAATTTGAAGAGGATCCTCAATTTGCAAGACAAGTAGTTCGTAAACCGGATTTTCAAGAAAAATTGCGTGCAGCTATCAACCAAGAATACTTCACCTTCGATATCACCGGAACCTCAGTTGTGGCATCGGAAGGAACGAAATACCTGGTGAATAATTTAATTTCAAGTATAATCTTTGCCGTTGTTTCAATAGCTGTTTTAATGGCCATACTGTTCAGGTCATGGCGAATGGTGGTTATTTCCATGATTCCAAATTTGGTTCCGCTATTTATTACCGGAGGAGTAATGGGATTTTTAGGAATTCCATTAAAGCCTTCAACATTGTTAGTGTTTAGTATTGCATTCGGAATTTCTGTAGATGACACTATTCACTACCTTGCCAAATATAGGCAAGAATTGAAACAGCAAAAATGGGATCCTAAAGAATGTGTTCTCGTAGCTATACGCGAATCTGGATTGGGAATGTTTTATACGTCAATTGTATTGTTTTTTGGCTTTTCGGTATTTACCTTTTCTCAATTTGGAGGTACTCAAGCGCTGGGTTACCTGATTTCTTTAACGCTAATTTCTGCGATGATTTGTAATTTAGTGATATTGCCGTCACTTTTACTAACACTTAATAAATGGATAACAACAAAGTCATTCAAAGAGCCTTATTTTGATGCGTACGATGAAGAAAGCGATATTGATTGGAACGAACTTCAATTGAGCACCGATAGGGAGGAAGAATCGCAAAAAAATATTTAGTATGAAAGGAATAATCTTAGCCGGAGGATCTGGGACACGTCTTCACCCGCTAACTCTTGCGGTAAGTAAGCAACTTATGCCTGTGTACGATAAACCGATGATTTATTATCCTTTATCAATTTTAATGAGTGCTGGTATCCGAGAAATTCTGATTATTTCTACTCCGCATGATTTGCCGAATTTTGAAAAACTTCTTGGAGATGGGGATAGCCTCGGTTGCTCTTTTTCGTATGCCGTTCAAGAAATTCCGAATGGTTTGGCTCAAGCTTTTGTTATCGGCGAAAAGTTCATTGGAAAGGACAAAGTTGCACTTATTTTAGGGGATAACATTTTCTACGGCGTTGGCATGGATGCTTTATTAAAAGAGAACAATGATCCCTCAGGAGGAGTTGTTTATGCTTATCATGTGAGTGATCCTGAACGTTACGGTGTTGTTGAGTTTGATGCGGAAATGAAGGCTGTTTCAATTGAAGAGAAACCAAAAAATCCAAAATCGAATTTTGCGGTTCCTGGATTGTATTTTTATGACAATTCAGTAGTTGAAATCGCAAAAAACCTAAAACCATCTGCTCGAGGAGAATATGAAATAACAGATGTGAATGCTGAATATTTAAAACAAGGAAAATTAAAAGTTGCAGTACTAGACAGAGGAACAGCATGGTTGGATACGGGAACATTCTCTTCGTTGATGCAAGCCGGTCAATTTGTTCAGGTTATAGAAGAACGTCAAGGGTTAAAAATAGGGTGCATTGAAGAAGTTGCTTATCGAAATGGTTTTATTTCAAAGGAGCAACTCAAACAAATCGCCCAACCGCTTGTTAAAAGCGGTTATGGTTCGTATCTCCTTAATCTGATCAAGCGTAAATGAACTCGATATCCAATTATATCAAGCAAATAGAGTCCGAACTTAGTAATTTTGAACTTCCGAAACATCCTGAAAATCTTTACGATCCCCTCCGCTATTTTTTTGACTTAGGAGGAAAGAGGCTAAGACCTGCACTTACCTTGATGACAGCCGATAATTTTGGAGCCAAAGGTAATAATGCACTTCATGCGGCAATGGCTGTTGAGTTATTCCATAACTTTTCGCTAATTCACGACGACATAATGGATGAGGCACCTTATCGAAGAGGAAAGGAAACTGTTCACACAAAATGGAATAATCATATTGCAATCTTATCAGGAGATGTTTTGTTTGTAAAGGCATATGAATCACTGGCAAAGTGTGAAGCAAAATACCTGCCTGTGCTTCTTAATTTGTTTAACAAAACAGCAACAGAAGTTTGTGAAGGCCAGCAAATGGATATGGATTTTGAAAAGCGTTTAGAAGTATCCGAAGAGGAGTATATTGAAATGATAAGACTGAAAACCAGTGTTCTTCTTGGGTGTGCATTGCAATTTGGAGCAATTGTTTCAGGCGTAGACAAATCAATACAACAATCTTTATATAATTTTGGCCAATATATAGGTATTGCTTTTCAGATTAAAGATGATTTACTTGATTTGTACGGAGAGCCAGATAAAGTGGGTAAACAAACTGGAGGAGATATTTTGAGTGATAAAAAAACCCTACTCAGTATCAAAGCTAAAGAATTAGGTTGCGATATGAATAAAATTACATCTGTTAGCGATCCAATTGAACGCGTGCGGGCAGCTCAACAAAATTTCAGATCGATAGGAGCAAAGGAGTCAGTAGAGCATAAAATGGTAGAGTATTACGACAAAGCAATCTCCTCTTTGAATTCGCTTCCTGAAACTCACCAAAACATTTACGTGTCATTTGCGTCATTTCTGATTGAAAGAGTTTCGTAGTTTTTGTATTTAAATATCCATTTTAAATATCAAACAATAGGATTTTCAATTTGTTATTAAAAATTATATCACTAAATTCGTGCACTTAAAATTTAATTAACATGAAAAAGATTTACGTATGCTTAATTGGATTATTTGCAATCGGTGCAGTAAACGCTCAAAAAAGCGTATCTGTTTTAGATAGCAAAAAAAATCCATTCATTCAAGAAAAAGCCCCTAAAGGCAAATTTGAACAACCCAAAGGTGTGACTATTTGGTCAAACGATTTTTCGGTTCCAGCTGATTGGGCAACAGCTACATTTGCCAATGGTACACCTCCTCACACCGCAGGTGAATGGACCATCACTACAAATGCTAGTGCAGCTCCTGTTACCGCATTAAATCCTGCAGCATTTACATCTGTTGCCAATGGTTATGCCATTATTGATTCTGATGCTGCTGGTGCAACTTCTAGTCAAAATGCTGTGATATACACTGCAGCTCCGATTAATTTGTCAGCTAACCCACAGGTTGTGATGACTTTCCAACAAACGCATAGACGTTATGCAGAGTCAACTTATGTTATTTACAGTTTAGATGGTGGAGCTACTTGGGGGGAAATTGAAGTAAATGCTAATCAAACGGTTAATACCAATACCACAAACCCAGCGCAGGTTCAAGTAGATTTATCTTCTGCAATCGGAGGACAAGCTGCTGTTCATATCGGTTTCAAGTACACAGGTCAATATGATTGGTTTTGGGCTGTAGATGATGTGAAGTTAATGACACCAGATGATTACGATTTAGCTATCGTTGGTGCATATTGGGGTTCTACAGGTTTCTGGGGTGCTCGTCTACCATACTACCAAATTCCTTTGGCGCAAATTGCCCCAATCGATTTCTCTGGTGTAGTTTCTAATCTTGGTGCTATCACTCAAAATGATGTAGTATTCACTGCAGCATTGGCAAGCGGTGCCTACACAGGAACTTCTGCTCCAGGTACATTAGCAAACGGAGCTACTGACACATTGGATGCAACAACCCAATTAACACCTCCATCAACTGTTGCAAATCATGTGGTAAACTTGTCTGTTTCTTCTTCAGCGACTGATGCTGCTCCTGCAAACAATGCCATCACAAACGCAGCAACAATATCTGTAAACAATAACATTTATGCTAGAGATTTGGGAACTGTGGCTTCTGGTTCATACAATCAAGGTCAAGGTTTCGAGGTTGGTAATATTTTCGACATGTATGCATCAGCTGATTTATCTACCATAGATTTATTCGTAAATGCTGCTGCAGTAGCAGGTGCTGAAATCTATGTTAAGTTGTATTCTATCGATGCTGCTACAGGTGATTTCGTATTTGTTGACGAGTCTGCACCTTACACCTTAACTACGGCAAACTTAGGTCAAACCATTTCATTGCCGTTGAGTGCTCCAGTTACACTTAATGCTAACGAATCTTATTTAGTAGTCGCTGGTTCAAATGGTGACGGTGGTGCTTCTAACGACCTAGTAGTTGGTACAGCGGGAGTTTCAGAAGCTCAAACTTCTTTCTATTTAGACTTAACTGACAACACATGGTATTACACAACTTCAACACCAATGGTAAGAATGAATTTCTCTCCAGCCAATGTTGAAGAAGTTAATGCAGTTAATCTATCGGTTTATCCTAATCCTGCTTCAGATGTAATTACGGTTTCTTCTGCATTGACAGAAGGAACAATTAAAGTAACTGATGTTGCTGGAAAAGTTGTTAAAACTGCTGATTTGAATGGTTTGTCTACAACAATTAATACTGCTGGTTTCACCAATGGTGTGTACTATGTAACTGTTTCTAATGGAACAGCTACTTCTACAGAGAAAGTTGTAGTTAAAAAATAATTTTCTTTTAATTAAGAAGAAAAAGGGTCGGTTTTTCCGACCCTTTTTTTATATTTGAGTAATTCTAAACTAAAATCAATTATGAACAAAAATTACTTTTTACTTTTATTTGGAGTAGGATTATATGGAAGCGCACTTTCTCAGATGACTCCTTCAATTTATTCTCCAAAAGATAAATATGCTTCTTTTGAAACGAAAATTAAGCAAGCAAAACCAACGTATCCAAAAGGAGTAGTTATTTGGTCGAATGATTTTTCGAATGGAAATGATTGGACTTACGACAACACGTCTGTTCCATTTCTTGATTGGACGATTACCAACAATGCCGACACAATTCCAGTAACGACATTGAGCCCTGCTGTTTTTACTACAGTAAATAATGGTTTTGCCTTCATAAATTCTGATGCGCAGGGCGAAAGTGGAGTTCAAAATTCTAATATGACGTATTCCGGAACTATCGATTGTTCAGCATATTCAAATGTGAGTATTGTTTTTGAACAGTCTTACAGAACCTATTTGGATACTCGAATTATTCGAATTAGTAACGATGGAGGGACTACTTGGACAGACTTTATAGTTACGGATGGTTCAGAGCCAACTGCACAGAATTCTCCAAATCCGGATGTTTATTCCATCAATATTTCCTCGGTAGCAGGTGGTCAATCTAATGTTAAAGTTCAAATCAATTATCAAGGTAATTGGGGTTGGTATTGGGCTATTGACGATATGAAAATAATTGAAACAGATCAGTATGATTTAAAATTACAAACAACATCTTTTGGTACTGATGGAGCTTTTGGAGCACGATTAGCCTATTTCCAAATTCCTAATGCGCAAGTAGCTCCTATCAATTTTGGTGGAGTTTTGAAAAACATTGGCGTTCAGAATTTAACAGATGCGGGGTTTACAGCTACAATTAATGGCAGTTATTCAGGAAATGGCGGACCTATCAATTTAGCTGCAGCCACAACAGATACCGTATGGTGTTCCAATACATTTACACCTGCCTCTACGAATGCTACCTATTCGGTTGCAGTAGCAGCTACAACTGCGCAAACAGAACCAGATGTTACGAATAACACCTTACCAAATATTAATATCTCTGTAAATGATTATATTTATGCAAGAGATAATGGTCAAATACTTGGTGGTATTAGTAATTCCGGTCAAGGATATGAAGTTGGACACATTTTTGACATATTCCAAACGGCTACTCTGTATGGAATTGATGCTGTTTTAAACGCTTCTACAGAAGCAGGTTCAGAGATATTCGTTAAATTATATTCTATAGATCCTGCTACAGGTGATTTTGTTTTTGAAGATGAATCGGCTCCGTATATTGTTACAACTGCTGATTTGGGTCAAAAAATTAGTCTTCCATTATCAAATCCAGTTTTGTTAAATGCCAATGAAGCTTATCTCGCTATGGTTGGTTCTTATGGAGATGGTGGTACAACTAATGACTTGGTAACAGCTTCCTCTGGATCTGCGGCGCCTCAGACAACTTTTTATTACGATTACACAGATCAAACATGGTATTATACAACCTCTAATGTTATGGTCCGAATGAATTTTGATCCTTCTCTTGCGAGTATTGATGAACATGAAGGGGTGAATGTTTCCATTTATCCAAATCCTGCAAATGACTTGATTAACATTAAATCAACCTTGTCTGAAGGGAGTATCACAATTTTTGACATGACAGGTAAATTATTGATTAATCAGCAGATTAGTGGAGCAATGAATTCAATAAATACGAGTGAATTGAAAAATGGGATTTATAATTTGATAATATCTAACGGTGAAAAGACGTCGTCAGAGAAATTAATTATTCAGAAATGAAATAAATAATGATTTTTAAAATTCAAAGGCTTCCATCGGAAGCCTTTTTTATTGCTTACCATTTTTTATTTCTTCCACAATTTCTGGATTGAGTAGGGTAGAGATATCTCCAAAGTTTGAGAAATCACCTTCCGCTATTTTTCGAAGAATCCGTCGCATGATTTTTCCTGATCTTGTTTTCGGTAATCCACTCGTGAATTGAATTTTATCCAATTTTGCAATAGGGCCAATGGCATTTGAAATGAGTTGATTAATTTCTTTCTTCAATTCTACTTCGTTAGTAGTATCGTTTTTTAGTGTAACGAAACCATACAGTGCATTTCCTTTAATATCATGCGGAAATCCTACAATTGCT
>JACCDK010100543.1_pt1 | contig 10819 bp, 9 predicted proteins | sample 7445871 | NCBI WGS metagenome assembly JACCDK01 (sample SAMN15323436, study PRJNA562643) | freshwater metagenome | isolation source: river surface water | place: USA:Blue River Watershed | collected 2017-08-15
CAACTGTTTCTTGTACATCTACTTTCTCAATTCCTGTTTTTGCTGCGATTTCAGCAATGATTTCAGCCTTAGTCATTTTCTGTATATATTTTAATTTTGATTATTACTTCTTTAAAGGGCTGCAATTATAGGGTTTTTAATTCATAATCAGAAATAAAAAATAGAAATTCGACTCTTTTTTTGTCTAAAGCGTGTAAAATTAAGTAATTGATAATGTTATAGTTATTATTCTTGACTCTATTTGAAATTTTAATATAATTTAGAGCCCACAATTAAAGCATGAGTATTTCCGAAAAATTGATAAAATGGTACAATGCCCACAAACGTGAGTTACCATGGCGTAATACCAATGACCCTTACAAAATTTGGTTATCTGAAATAATACTTCAGCAAACGCGCGTAGAACAGGGCTTACCATATTACTTGCATTTTATAAATACTTATGCGGATGTAAGTGCTCTAGCAAATGCACCCGAAGATCAAGTGATGCGCTCTTGGCAGGGGCTCGGCTATTACTCTCGTGCGAGAAATTTACATTATGCTGCAAAGCAAATTCAAAACGAGTACAATTCTGTTTTCCCAAATACCTATAATGAAATTTTAAAACTAAAAGGCATAGGTGAGTACACCGCTGCCGCTATTGCTAGCTTTGCCTTTAAAGAAGCTAAGCCAGTATTAGATGGTAATGTTTATAGGTTTTGTGCGAGGTATTTCGGATTGCACCATCCGATAGATGAAACAAAATCTAAAAAAATATTTTATGAAGTTTTAAATGAAATGATTGATCATCAAGCACCAGATATTTTCAATCAGGCTATAATGGAATTTGGTGCAATACAATGCAAACCTGCAAATCCGAATTGCATTGAATGTACTTTTTCTAGTTCATGTTATGCATACAAAGAAAATAAAGTATCTGATCTGCCCATAAAAATTAAAAAACTTAAGCGACGCTCGAGATATTTCAATTACCTCATAATTGAAACGGAAAACAATTTAAAGCCTATACAAAAAAGAACTTCGAAAGATATTTGGCAACATCTATATGAATTTCCAATTATCGAAACTGAGCAATCATTAGCTGAACCTGAGTTTTTAAAGTACACTGAATCACAAAATTTATTGAGTGAAAAGGCTGTCTTGATTGAAAAGAGTGCAGAAATCAAACATGTTCTCTCACACCAAGATATATTTGCGAGATTTTGGAAGTTTAACGACCCCTCGTTTCTGAGTCAGAATGAAGGAAAATACCTATTTATTAAGGATGAAGAATTAAGGGATTTTGCATTACCTCGCTTAATCGAGTTATTCTTAGAAAAATAATTCATAAATTTATATCGTTAAAAAAAGATATCATGTCAGGAGTAAACAAAGTGATTTTAGTCGGACATTTGGGCAAGGACCCAGAAGTTAGACATTTAGAAGGGGGAATAACGGTGGCGTCATTTTCACTGGCAACTACAGAAAGAATTACCAACAAAAATGGTGAGCGTCAAGACCTCACCGAATGGCACAATATTGTAGTGTGGAGGGGATTAGCTGATGTGGCTGAGAAGTACTTAAAGAAAGGCAGCCAAATTTATTTAGAAGGTAAAATTAGAAGTCGCAGCTGGGACGATAAAGAAGGTGTAAAGCGTTACACTACTGAAATTGTTGCTGACACTTTTACTATGCTCGGCAAAAGGGATGATAATGCGAATTCGTATAATTCTCAAAATGGTATGGCGGCTAACAACACTTCGCTTCCTACGACATCTGAGATAGTGAGTGAATCGGATCCCGACGATTTACCGTTCTAATGGTTGAATTAAAAAAATAAATTTTGGAAACACAGACGGAGCCTTACCCTTCGACACAAGCAGTTGATCATTTGCAAGCTTTGCAAATTGATCAACTGTTTGTATATATTGGCATTGCAATTATTGCAATTTTCTTACTAGCTATTTTAGCTGCAGCCGAAAAAGCCTTTTTATTAATCAGAGAAAAAGATATTGCTGAACTCAAAAAATCTGATGAAGAAATAGATCAAAAATTACTCAACTTAATCGATGAACCTATTCGATTGCAAGCTGTATTTTCAATTATCAATACCTTTTTAACTGTATTAATTGCAATAATTTTTAATTCTATTTTACATCATTATCTACAAGCTTATCTAAGTTTCGATGTTGAAGTAATCATCTATAGTTTATTAATATCTCTTGCATTAGTAAAATTAGCAACCTTTATTCCAGGTATCTATTCTAGTAAACATTATTTAAGCTTCGCTAAGTGGAGTTTAGCTTTGATAATTTTTCTAAACTGGGTGTTGAAACCACTTATCAAATTATATTTTATTGCATATAGAGTTATTAATAAAATCATACCTGAGAAATATAGAATATCTGTTGAAGAATTCAATAAACTCAACGACTCTGAATACATCAATGAAGAGAATGAAGAGGAACAATTAATTTTAAAAGGCATTGCAAATTTTGGAAACATCTCTGTTAAACAAGTAATGCGAAATAGAATGGATGTTGTAGCAATTGAATTAGATACAGAATATAAATTAGTCGATCAAAAGATAAAAGATACTCGTTATTCACGTTTACCCATTTTCGAAAATAATCTCGATAACGTTAAAGGTATTCTATACGTTAAAGATTTATTGATAAATAAAGAGAAGCCCGACTTCAATTGGCAGTCTTTAATTCGCCCAGCGTATTTCGTACCTGAACACAAAAAAATTGACGACTTGTTAAAAGAGTTTAGAACTAAACATACACATATTGCAATTGTAGTTGATGAGTATGGCGGCACTTCTGGTATCGTAACACTAGAAGATATATTAGAAGAAATTGTAGGTGATATATCTGATGAATACGATGAGGCAGATGATGAACTTAGATATTCAAAACTTGATGATTATAATTATGTCTTTGATGGCAAAACGCCATTGAATGATATTTACAGATTGTTAGATTTAGATGAAGAAACTTTTGACGATATAAGAGGCGAAGCTGATACTATCGGCGGATTAGTTTTAGCGATTGCAGGACGTTTTGTTTTCAATAAAGAAAAAGTACAATATCAGAATTTTGTTTTCACTGTAGAATCTGCAGATCGTAGAAGAGTGAAGAGAGTGAAAATGACAATAATTTCAGAAGATGAAAAATAATAATTACATCATACATCTATTTACATTTATAATCATTGCAGTATTTTTTTCTGCATGTTCAAATAGTGAGTATGTACCAAAGCCGCGTGGATACTATAGAATAAACCTGCCAGAAAAAGCTTATATAGATTATTCTTCAGCTTGTAATTATTCTTTCAAAATACCAGTATATGCTGAAGTTCGTGACGATAGTTCACGTGATTCACAACCTTGTTGGAAAAATATTGTATATCCTACTCTCAATGGTAAAATACATTTAAGTTATTTCAAAATAGAAAATCAAAAAATGCTTGGCTCCTTAATTGAAGATTCAAGAAGATTAGTATTTAAACATACTGTAAAAGCAGAAGGCATACAAGAAAGTAAAATCAGTAACGATAAATCAAAAGTTTACGGCTTGTTTTACGATATCGAAGGCAATGCCGCATCATCTATTCAATTCTTTGTTACCGATAGTACCAACAACTTTTTACGAGGCGCGCTTTATTTCTACGCCGAACCCCAAGCCGATTCAATAGCACCCGTACTTGAATTCGTAAAAAAAGATATCATGGTAATGCTAGAAAGCTTTAATTGGAAATAACTCTAGTTACTGGTTACTAGTAACTAGAATTGGCTAATTGACAATTTGGCTAATTATTTAAGATGTACTTCCTCAACCTGCAGCACTTCTTTAGTTACGTTATCATGCACGAACGCTACTAAGTAAATATGTTTATCGTTCCAACTTGGGTCTAGAACTTTAGTATAAGTCTTTGTGATTTTAGTGCCAACTGGTATGTTAGTACTAGCTGATACTTGTTCGCCCCAGGTGCCGTTTACAGAGCCTCTGAGAACGTGACGATGAACATAGTTCTGCTCGTCATATGCAACACTTGTTGGTGAACATTGTGCGTAAAATAATTGCCAGTTAGTGATACTATCTTCAACAACATATAATACTACATGATGATTACTATTACCTGCTTCTAGATATTCTAAATTAATATCTGCAGTTACAGTTCTTGAACTTGAATTATAAGTTTGATCTATTTCAATATCTACTGCTGGTTTTAAAGTATCAACTTTTGAATCACCATCTGTATCTAGCAAAGAACTTACTGCTGATGCCCAACCTGAAGGGTTTAATACCAAACTGCTATTATATTGCTTACGATTAATTAAACCTCTTGGCAATCCAACTGCATCAACTTGAAAATATGCATCTAACTCATTACCAGTTTGCGTCTTAAAATCATAACTGAATTTACCACTCGTATTCGTTCTTGCGAAGAAACCTACATGTGTAGCAACAACAATTACTCTTCCTTTGTATAGGTTTGCAAGGTTGATAGCTTCTTTGGCAGCACATGGGCAGTTGCCACATTGGTGACCTGTATAATCTTCTAAAAGTATGTTTCTAACCGGACTACTAGTACTATCAATATCTAATTGCTCATCATAAGGTCCTTCAATTATATCGCAGCTACTAAATACTACGATGAACGAGAATATGATTAAAATATATTTTTTCATTTTATTAAAAACTAGTTGTTACAGAAATACCTACACCATTCGCTGCCGGTATTAAACGACATACACCACCTACACATAAATAACCTTCACGTTGCTTGCCATATGATAACGCAATTCTTGTTGAGTTACGTATATATCCGAATGTACCAGTGATATAATGAACTTCTCTTTTAGAGTTCTTCGGATTGTTATAGTTAAATTGATCGAACACAGCAAAGAACCAATGAGGTGAAACGGTATACTCTAATAATCCCATTGCCCACTGACCTTCGTCTTGCTTAGTATACATCTGTTGTGCCTCAGCTCTAATAGTATTCTTCTTATTGATTTTATATTGACCTTCTAAGATCCAGATATGAGTATATAACATTCCATAACCTGATAATCCTTGAACAACATCTTTATTAAATACTTGATACATATATGTACCAGAACCTTTCCATTTGTTACTGAATTTCTTTGTAAGTACTACTTCAATATCTTCATACATCAATACCTTACCTTTAGAAATTCCATTCAACTCATATCCTAGTCCGCCTGTAATTCTAGTTGTATCTAAACTACTAACATGTGAATATTGCACACTTAAAAGTGTACCATATTTGCCACCAAAGGTTGAGCCCTTTTTGAAGTTATATGATACCTCAGCTTGATATCCGAATTCTCCATTAGGTTGTGTAGCATAAGGGTAAAATGCTGCAAAAGCATATGTGTATTGTTTTGTAATTGCAGGTAGGTAATTAATTAATAAAACGTTACCATCCGCATCACGATTAGATTTAAAATCCATATTATCTACATACTTAGCAGATGTCATAATACTTAATGGACCATCTGAATAAGTTGCAGAAGCAAACAATGCAGAACCAGGTTTATAGATATAACGATTCGTAAAAGATGGATCGTTAATCTTGTATGCGTATTCTGTATAGAAATTTAATTTCGGAGTGATTACGTTTAAACGACCTGCGAAAGCAGCAACGTTTTCTGGTAATATTTTTAATGGATTTTGATCAGCTTGATATTTACTAACTACTGATCCACCTAATATATATGAAGTTTTACCATTAAAAATATTAGAGAAAGTTTCATTTAAATTTATTTCAGCATCTAATCCTCTTACAATACCTTCTCCTTTTTCAAAGAAAAATCTTTGTTGTCCGATTACTGCTTTTAAATAAACTCCTTTAGTAGGTTTGTATCTTAAACGTATACCATCCATCGCATTATCTATACCTAAACCGCGTTCTTCATACGATCTAAATATCAATCCAGTTCCAAACTGCTCATAGAAATTACCTACCGTAAACTCTAATCCGTCTAACTCATACGATGCATATCTATAAGTAATACCACTACCATTATAACGAGGGTCGAAGCCTAATAAAGGCTTCTGATATGATTCATAACGAATACCTGCTTTAAAATTTCCACGAGTATAATTGATGTTTGCAAAACTATTCATACGAACACGTTCAGGTACATCTTGTGCACCTATAATTGTGTCTTCAAAATAATTCTGTGCATCAAATTGAAAGTTACCATGAATTTCACCAGCTTGATATTTGTTCTCTTGTTCTTGTGCAAATGCAAAATTTATAGAGAACAGAATCAATAACAATAATAAAAGCTTTTTCATTTTATTTTATTGACTCTCCTTTGGCAAGTTTTTTTACTAATTCAAACAATTCTTCTTCATCACCAGGGGTGTAAGAATTGTGTTGCCAAACTATTTCACCTTTACCATTCACTAAAAATGTATGAGGAATATTATTAACGTTTAAAGCTCTTTTAAAATCACCATTCGGATCTAAATATATTTCATATCCCCAACTTCTAGAGTTTACAAAAGGTTGAACTCTTGCCATGTTTCTAGAGTCGTCAGTAGACACTGCAATAACTTTTACGCCTGTTTCTTTTTGCCATTCTTCATATTGCTCAGAGATAGCCGTTAATTCTTGAACACAAGGCTTGCACCATGTAGCCCAAAAACTAATTATGATTGGTTTGCCATCATTTGAAATGCTAGAGGTATTGATATTTTCTCCACCAATATTTTTTACTTCAACAGATGGTATTTTGTTTTGTGCAATAGAGTAACTGTAAATAAAAATTACAGCTAACATTAATAAGATTTTTTTCATTGTGTTTGTGAGTATTCAAAATTAAAAAAACAGCCAATTTAACATTGGCTGTTTTTAAAAATATTGTATTGATAAAAATTATCTTGTTAATACAACTTTAGCAGCAACTGATTCAGTTCCTACTTTAATGATTGCTTGGTAAACACCATTAGCAATAGAAGCATCTGCATTCCAAGTGAAGAATTTAGAACCACCTAAAGTAGAACCTTCAGTAGTTGTATAAACTAAACGACCTGTTAAATCATAAACTTCTAAAGTAATATCGTTTGATAAAGCTGGCATTTTAACTTCAAAGTTCACCTTACCATTTGATGGGTTAGGGAAAGTTGATACTTCAAATGTTTCTGCTTGTTGTGTAGCAACGCCTGTTGCGAAATTCACTTCGTTTGCATTGTAAATTTCACCTGTGTTAGCATCACTTACCCAACCAATAACGTGTAAGTAACCTGGATCAACAGTTGCAGGTACTGCATATTGATAGCTATAAGTATGTACTGAGTTTGTTGTTACAGTAGCAGGAATACTTGATTCTGTACCAGCCCAACCACCTAAAATAGCTCTTGCTACATGGTCATAAACCATTTGGTTTGCAGGAACTGGTGAAGGCAAGTTATGGTAATTACCCATAGCACCATTAGCACCACCTGAATAGTAGTTAACTTGTGCATAACCTGAAGCTGTACCAGTTACATCATCTTCTACAATTACACAGTTGAATCTTAAATCACCTGATAAATCAGTAGCGAATGTTGCTGATAAAGTAATATCCATCACTCTTGTAGTAACATTGTAAGTTGCTTGTACACCTACATCACATGGAGTGAACCCGTTAATTCTAGCATCATATTCTGTGAAGAAATCTGAAGGATCGAATTCACCGTTCTTTCTATCTACTAAACCACTTGGGTAACCACCAATGAAACCAGCGATACCAGCATCATAATCAGCTACTACCATAGGGTCACTATTGTGAACTGCAATTAACATTGCTGTTGTAGGGTATGTCTTGTGTAATGAATCCATAAACACTGTACCTCTTGGGCACCATCCGCACCATGTACCAGTAGCTTCCTCGAAAACAACTCTTTTAGTTGGATTAAATGCTAAAGCAGCGATAGCAGCAGATAAAGTATCGTTTGCTTTATTAACGTCACCTGCTAAATCAACCCAAACTTTTACTGGCCATCCACCTGCTGAAGGAATTGTAAATGGGGTAGCATGTGTGAAATCATATGTAGCACCTGAAGCAATGTTTAAACCAGTTTTTGTATCAGTTTGTACTTGACCATTTGCTAAATATTTTAAAGTTAAACTTGAAATTGGAGCTGAACCAATGTTTAATAACTGTCCTGAAATTGTGATCGCTTGTCCAGCACCACCATTTGTAGGGAAAGTTAATTTTGACATCTCTGCATCATTTGCAGCTTGAGTTCCATAAACAAATCTGTAAAATGCATTATCTGTATGTGTGTCTGCATTGCCACCATTTGTAACTACTGAATTAGTGTTTGGTGCACCTGAAACTTGGAATGCATTGGATCCATCAACTTGAATACCTAATGTTAATGACAAAGGTGTTAAGTAAGTTCTTTGGTCAACAATGTAAATATCATTTGTACCTTCTTCTAAAACTATACCCCAGTACGTCCAGTTTGTACCTGCTGAACCTGGTGCTGAAAATGAACAAAACTGAATCCAGTGCTGACGATTTGGAGCTGATCCGAATGTCTTGTGTCTGATAACATCATTCGCACCTGCTGCAGCTAAACCCCATACCATGATAGAATTATCAGGTATTGATGCACTTGGTAATGCTGTATTTGTAGCTGTTGGTGCTGTAATAGCTGATGTTGTAAAAGTTAAAACACCAGAAGTTGATACCTTGTATGATGACACAGCTGTACCATTAAACAAAAATGTGAAATCAGCTGGTAAAGCTACTTCTTGAGACCATACTGGAGTCGCACTTGTAGTCGCAACAACTGTCCAATCTGCTAAACCTGGCTGTTCAATATCTGTATTTAATCCTTTAGGGTTCTCACCTGCGCTTAAATACGGTAAATAATAATATTGTGCATTAGCAATGTTTACGCAAAGCACAATAAACAATAATGTAAAGAGTTTTTTCATTTTATTTTGTAAGTTTGTTCTGTGTATAATTATTCAATTTTAACTAAAAATTATACAATTAAAAAATTTTTCTCTTATACCAGCTTAATTTTTGGTATGATTTTCGTTATTTTACATTAATTCAATATATTATTTATGAAAAAAACTCTACTTTTTTTGTTGTTAGGCGTTGTAACATCTATAGCTAGCGCTCAAAACTTACAAATTACGAACCATTCAAGTACATATACCTATAATGGCTCTTCTGAAAAATTATCACATGTTAATGTGCATGTTAAAAACAATGGCTCTACAAGTACAAATATTTTTGCTCTGAGAAAAATACAATCATTAACACCCGGACATTTAAGTTATTTCTGCTTCGGAGTTACATGTTACCCACCTAGCGTTAACAAATCTCCTGATGTATTAACTTTAGCTGCTGGTGCTTCTGATACTTCTATCATCACATACCTTGATCCTCTTGGAACTGTTGGTGCGAGTATCGTTACTTATTGTGTTAAAAATACACAACAAACTGATTCAGCATGCGTGACCATTACTTACGACATGACAGCTACAGGTATAGTAAATAACTCTCACTTAAAATTTGTGAAAGTATTTCCGAACCCTGCTGAAACTGAATTGAACTTAGCATACAATACTGAAAAGAATTTCAACCAAATGGAAATTCAATTATTAGACATCAATGGTCGCTTAGTTTATTCTGAAAAATTAAACAACAAAGATGGTTTAATTAAGATGGATGTTTCTGAATTTACAGCTGGCATATATGTATGCAACTTAGTTGCAGATGGAAGAGTGATTGCGAGAGATAAAGCAATCATTAAATAATGCAAAATGCAAAATTCAGAATTCAGAATTAATTTTGAATTCTGAATTTTGCATTCTTAATTTCTACCCGGCGAGTGATGCAAATACGCCGAAAACTTCCTCCCTGCATCTGGTTTACGATCATAAATAATATCTACCAAAGGATCTAAATTTCTAAAATTCGATCGCTCATTATTACACAATATTATTATTGAATGTCGGTTTTCTAAATCACGCATAAAAAATGATTTAAACCCATTCCACCAACCTCCGTGATAAGGAACGATAGTACCATCTTCTAATTCAAACGTCCTCCATCCGAAGGCATAATTAAACGGACCTTTTAGTGTTTTACTACCTGGTACATACATTAACTTCACAATACTATCTGATAAAAACTTATCTGAATACAATACACGATCCCAAATATGCATATCGCCTGTTGTAGAATAAATACCCTTATCACCTGTAGCTCCATCTAAATAATCGTGGCGTACTTTTGCTCCCCATTTATCATATGCATCTACGTATTTAAAATCTCCTAAATGATTTACATCTAATACATAGGTATGCTTCATACCTAATGGTCTAAAAATTTTCTTTTCCATGAATTGCTTAAATGTCAAACCACTTACTTTTTCTACAATAGCCGCCAACAATACATAACCAGTATTACTATAATCCATTCTTCTATCTGGGAAAAAGTAAATTTCTGGTTTATGTTTAATCATTATTTCAACTACCGATTGATTAGTTAATGGTGTTTTTCGATCAGTAAACTTTTCAGTGAAATAAGTATAATTCCCTAATCCGCCTCTATGTGTTAACAACAACTCAATCGTAATATTTTTATACGGGAAAGCTGGATAAAATTTTTGTATGCTATCGCTCAAATTTATTTTACCATCTTGTACTAACTTCATAATTGCAGCGGCAGTAAATTGCTTACTAACCGAAGCTAATTGATAGATAGAATTATTTTTTAAATGCTTTTTCTTTTTCTTCGGATCTTGGTAACCAAAAGACTTTTGATAAAGTATATGTTCATCATAACTTA
>JACCDK010555348.1_pt1 | contig 10819 bp, 9 predicted proteins | sample 7445871 | NCBI WGS metagenome assembly JACCDK01 (sample SAMN15323436, study PRJNA562643) | freshwater metagenome | isolation source: river surface water | place: USA:Blue River Watershed | collected 2017-08-15
GGGTATGTGGGTGTGTGTTCAATGGTTTTTACTTTGTAGTAAACCTTGGCACCCACTTTGACATTGGGAAATATGATGATTTTGTGTTTTAGGTCAGAGAACATGGTTGCCCCACTGGCCAAGTCATCTTCAACCGTGCGAATGGCGTTATCAGCTACTTTGATTTTTTGACCATCAGGCAAGATGGTGTATGCCTCAAGGACTTCAACAGTTTGGTGATCACTGCTAAAGGAAATGTCTGCTTGTGAGCGTGACTCAACAGCTTGCTGGCTTTTAATGAGTATCGTGAGTTCTTCAATTTCTTCTGAACTGCCATCAGCATTGATTTTGACGTGAACAATTTGGCGTTCAACTGAAGATAGAGATTCATATTCAGAGGCATGCACCAGGCTGATATTAGCTGCGAAGATAGCAATGAGTGCGAAGAGAATTTTTCTCATAAGTCCTTGGGGTTTGGATTGTTGTTGCTTATTTTGTTTGTGAGTTTATCTAATTGGCGTGACTGATGCTTTAGTAACTCACCCTTCCAACAACTTCACCAGCATGCGTACCCTTTAAGTAAGCAGCGTGAAGCTTAGGATCAAAAGCAATCCAATCACAAGGCAAGGTTGAACCACCCAAGATCCCCTGGAATATACAAATATCTTTCCATACCTTTTGACCATCTTTTTCCACCGTAGAGGTGAAACCAAGGTCAGTCCAGTAATTAATGAGGTATTCAATGTCTGCTGGGCCCATTGCCCCATCTCGAAAGAGATGCTCGTCATGCCACACCCTTCTTCCAAGAGCATCAGCATGATCATCCAAGCATTGGGCCCACCCTCCAGGGTATTTTTGCTCGATAACTTTTATGGGCACGATGAAATCAATGAATTCAGTTGCAATAGCCATTGTTTTCCTTTCTAGATGTTTGAAACAGATTTGGTACTTCTCAAGAATTTGAGAATGAATTGTTTTCTTCTTTTAAGGGGTCGGTCATATTTGGTGGCTTCTCTAAGTAAGAGCTCTTGGTCATGGTTGATGACTGGAAAGCGGTTCATCAGGTTGGGCACACCAATCAATACGGCTGTATCACGTGCAATACGTACGTAAAGATCCGTTTCAGGGCGGAAATGTTCAAGATCATTGGCATAGATTTGTATGGGTAGTATGAAAGAGATGATGGTGGGTCCAATTAGCATATTTGGCATTCTGAAACCTCACTAGCTCATCCAGTGAGCTTTGACCCAGATATATTTCTAATCATGAAACTTGAAGAGATATTCATCAGTATTCCCAAACTTGATTTACTTGATGAAAACGATGCAGAAGCACTATCTGAGCATTGGAATTATTGGGCTCTCGCCATTTACGACGAAGCTGAGTATTACTACTGGGCTAAAGGCGTGAGCCTAAAAATCAGTTCTAGCGATTTGATTGAGGTCATTAAATACCCATTCTTAACTACAGAATCTATGGCCTTTAAATTACACCAACAAATTGAAGTCATTAAGAATTTGAGTAATGTTGGACTCACAAAAAGTACTGGCTCATAAAATGAGCTTGTGGCAGTATATCTTTCAATTAGTCTAATTTCAAAAGAAATCTATGAGTCAACTTGAGCGCCTTCAGAGAATTAATCATATCCTCCAAGAGCGAGGACTTGTTCCAGTTGAAGATTTTCTATCAGAGCTTGAAGTTAGTCTTCCAACTTTCAAGCGAGATTTAGTTGAGCTGAGAAATACATTTAATGCGCCGATCATTTATGACCGCTTCAGCAAAGGGTATCGGTTTGATAAACCAAATGCCGGTAAAAAATTTGAGCTTCCTGGAATATGGTTTGATGAGAATGAAGCTACTGCACTAGTGATGATGCATCACCTACTCTCCAATTTAGATCAAGGTGGTTTGATTGGTCCACATATTGAGCCGCTAATGGTCAGAATTGATTCGATCTTAAGTAATGGAGCTGCCTCAAGCAAAGAATTAAGAAAAAGAATTAAAGTAATTCCTGCGGGAGCTAGGCGAACATCATTAAAAAACTTTGCTGAGATTGGAGCAGCTCTTCTGAAAAGAGAGAGGCTTGGAATAAGCTATTACGCTAAGACCTCCAACACAACAACTGACAGATTAATTTCTCCCCAAAGATTGGTTTATTACAAAAATACTTGGTACCTAGACGCTTACTGTCATCTCAGGAAAGAATTAAGAAGTTTTGCGGTTGATGGTATTCAAAAGATTAACAAAACTGACTTTAAAGCAATCGACACATCTGATAGAGAATTAGATGAAAACTTTACAGAAAGTTATGGCATTTTTTCTGGCAAGGCTACACAAAGAGCAAAGCTTCGCTTCACTCCTGAAAGGGCTAGATGGGTATCTGTTGAGGAATGGCATCCAAATCAGATAAGCACTGTAGATAAAGATGGCTTTTATACATTGGAATTTGACTATAACCAAGATCCTGAGTTAGTAATGGACATTTTGCGCCATGGATCAGAAGTTGAAGTCATAAGTCCGCCATCTCTAAGAAATAAAGTTGCCAATGAACTTAAAAAAGCAGCACAAAAATATTAATTAAATTATGAATAAACCATTTATTTACGACGAAAAAACTTCTAGCTTGTACAGTCCAGACGGTAAATTCCTTAAAGAAATATTCTGCCCTAAAGCTGTTAATTGGAATCAGCTTATTGCCGATGACCCATCTGATAGATCGCGCGGCTGCAGTCGTTGCTCTGAGAGAGTCATAAACTTAGATGCTATAGAACCCATCAAAGCAGAACTGATGATTGAAGATGATCATAACCTTTGTGTTTACGCATCCAAAAACTCTAAAAATGTCATTTTCTTAAAAGATATTAATAATCCAGAGAATCCTCAAAAGCCAGCTCAGGATATGTTTGACTTGAGTGAATATCGATATGACCTGCCTATCATTAGGACTGTTAGAAACATTGCAGATATTAAAAGAGCTATCCAAATGGGTTATTGGGCAGATATCCGATTAATTCAATATAGAGATAAAGAAATTAAACAGAAGTTTGCTGTATTTCAACACTCCGAAACTGGTGAGATAAAGGTCACTGGTGACTATCGCTCAATAATTGGTAGTAATTCGGATCTCACCAAAGAAATATGGCAAGAAGTTATTCCATTTACATACTACTATGCAAACTATCAAGAAGAGCCTGTAGCAGCTTATTTAATCCCGAGAGATTTAAAAGATAAATCAGAAGTTTTTGTTCCAGATCCTATTGAAGATGTTATCGGAAGTACCTGGAATCAGGGTGATTGCTACAGAGCAACAAATTTAACTGGCAAGCTAATAAACAAAAAAATTGTGATTGATACGAAATCAGTACAGCGCAGTGACTTTATAGGCTAGAGAAAAAGAATCTCAGTCAAAATCTACTGCGTAGATTTTGACTGAGTAGCTGATCAAAAAAATAACTCTAAAAATTTGCCTTAATCAGCTTTATAACGTAATCAAAATATTCATCACAATGAAGTTTTATTTGATAATCACCACTGCCCCAATGCCCGACACTTGATACATCACGGAACAATTTTTTTTCATCCAACAACATCCCCTTCTTAACATTTAAAATAATCTTAATTGAGGTTGTCTGAGTCTGAATACTTAAAATATTTTTATTGTCTTTATAAAAAACAGTAATGAGCTTTTTTTGAACTGGCTTTAAATTATGTTTTGTAAACAATAAATTACAAAATCTATCATGAAGCACTATACCACTATCTTTTCTATCAGAGGCTGATATCGAACTAGCCAAAATATTATTGGCAATCCTTCCAAATATTTCATTTACTTGACTCATTATTAATAAGCCCTCCCTAATGGGTAGCAGCTTTTCTTAAGTATCGATGAAAGTGATATTAATCTAACTTATTGATGCAAATATTTTAACTTCTAGCTCTTCATTAAGCTCCTGAATTTGCTTTTCAAGTAGCATCTTTTTATCTTTATTTGCTTTTACTTCAGAGCCTATATCATCCTGAATCTCAATTGGAACATAATCAACTTCCAACGCTCCAAAATCAGTTTTATTAATAGAAAGTTTAGATACGCCTTTCGCCAATTTCTGAACAATTTCTTCGCGTAGAGTATTAAAGTAAGCGTGGTAATAGTCTAAATTGACAGGATATTTTGATCTAGCTTTAGGAGTTAATATGAAACATAAATCGCTAGCTATAAACTTTCCACTAACCCTATGAACTCTTCCAAGAGATCCAGATGCGCCATGAGCAAACACTAAAGCTTCACAATCATGCGTATATTCGTTGTGTAAACTCCATTCTTCTGCAGCTGTAATAAAGTTGTATTCACCATCCGATGCCTTTGTACTTTGTAATGTACCTTTTTTAATATCAAATAAATCTATCACTTTGACAGACTCATGAATACTTAACTCTCGACCGCTAGCGATGTATTTATTTGCAAATAAACTGCATTGACCAGTAATAGTATTTTTTGAAATGATTTTATGTGGAACATTTTCAGATGTAATTGGTTTTTTCTCTAAAAACTGTTCGATCATTTTTAAAATTTCAGGGAGATCATTCTCTTGAATTTTTCTTCTTTGCTCACCCCTCTCAAAGCCATCGTTCTCCAATCTAATGAAGAGAACTTCATCTTTTTTATATTTCTGCCTTTTGTCAAAAAATAAAATACTAGTTTTTGCGCCAGCATAAGGTTTAAAAACAAAACCATGAAGTGATACTACGCAATAGAGTCCATTATCTAAAGCCATCTTTCTTAATGAAACATTAAAATTACTTGGATTAGCTACTATGCCATCCGGAACAACGACAGCACCTCTTCCATTCGTTGAGAAATGCTCAATTATGTAATCAAGGAATAGGGCCTCAGATTTTTTGCTTTGAATTGAAAATCTTCTATGGGGCCTGATCCCTCCCTTTGGCGTCATAAATGGAGGATTAGCCAGGATTACATCGTAATACTCATCCCACTTATCATCACTAGTTAGAGTGTCATATTCAAAAATATTAGGGCTCTTGAAGCCATGTAAATAAAGATTAACTAATGACAACCGAATCATATCTGGGGATATGTCATATCCGTATATATTATTTGATATCTGCTTTCTCTCTTCTGGTAAAAGTAAGTCTCCAATATTGCTCTTCGTATTAGATTGAAGGATATGCTTATATGATGAAACTAAAAATCCAGCTGTGCCACACGAGGGATCGAGAATTGTTTCACTCTTTTCTGGCTTAACCACGTCAACCATAAACTCAATGATGTGACGGGGCGTTCTAAATTGCCCAGCATCTCCTTGACTCCCCATTATTGATAGTAAATACTCAAAAGCGTCTCCAAGCTTTTCTGAGTGGTCATATTGGAACCCATTAATTTCTTTTAGAAACATTCTCAGTGTTTCGGGGTCCTTATATGGAAGATAGGCATTCTTAAATATATCTCTAAATAACTGAGGAATATTTGGGTTTGTGTTCATACTCTGAATGCCTGCTGAGTATAGGGATAGCACGTCAAAACCACTTAAATGAGGCGCCTGAAAATTAAACCACGAATATTTTTCATAATCTCCGACGAAGAAGTTTTTATTTCCGCCAAGACTTAAAGATTCACTGTCCATGTCATCCATGAACTTATACACAAGGGCTATTGTTATTTGCTCAACTTGGGATTTTGGATCAGGAACTTTACCTACAAGAATATCCCTGCAATTTTCTAATTGTTTTTTTGTATTTGTATCTAGCATGTTTTTATAAAAATTGATTTAATGAGATGTAATCTTTAATATAAGTTGGAATTTTTTCTCTCCACTCAATCGGGATAGATTTAAAATCAGTTATTGAAAACGATGGATTTACATTCAATTCTGCGTAATTTTTTGAATCAATAATTGACCTAAGACTCGAGTCACTAATATAAGCTTTGAAATAGTATTTCATTTGAGAAAGGCACTCGTGTTCGGTTGGCTGCAGCGCAAGTACCATTTTCTCAAACTCGTCTTCAATAATTTCATTTTTTGATTTGAAGCTAGGTATAAGATTTAGCGAACGCTCAAGAAACTCCCTAAGAGAAATTCGTCTGTCCGCTTTCACTGATTCTCTAAGATTTTGAAGGTTGAAATATTCTGAAGGTTTATTAAGTATATTATTTTGAACATAATCTATTGCAAAATCCCAATCACCTGCATTGATCGCATCTACAACAATTGACTCGCCCTGAATTGCTTTTTGAAAGCGATCGAACAACATCCGATCTATCTTCATACCCTCCAATCCAATTTGTTTTTCGGACTGAGACTGAAGACTATCTTTAGACTCATTTGTATACTCTTTTATAGAACTTTTATCTATGGGATCGATAGGCCTTAATTTATTAACTTCATTAGGCAATTTAATTATTTCATCATAGTTAAATTTATCTTCAAAATACTCACAGTTAGCGAAGAAATCAAATAACTTATAAACATTTTTTTGAGTCGATAAAAATTCTTTTTGAAAATTATTTTCACTCAGCTGCTCGTAAAAGTTGTGCTTTCTAGTGCCCCTTCCCTTAATCTGAATAAATTCAGATGGTGAAAATATCGGTCGCATAAGAACTATATTCAACAAATCCGGACAATCATATCCCGTTGTCATCATGCCAACCGTTACAGCAACCCTTGCTTTACTGGTTTTATAACCATTAACTAATTTTGAATGGCCTAAAAGATTATTGTTTGAAAAATTTACCGTATAAGTCTGAGCATATGGAATACTAGAAGTTATTTGTACTGCAAAATCTGACTGATATTGCCCCGGGAAATATACCTCAGCAAGCTGATTAAGAATCTTGGTAACCTTTGCAGCATGAGACTGATTGACTGTAAAAATAATTGTCTTTCCAGTCTCCCCAGAAATAGGATCTTTCAGTGCATTTTCAATAAATGTTTTGCAAAATATCTCGTTGGTCGAATCTGAAAAAAAGTTTTTCTCATACTGTTTATGAGTAAAACTATTTTTAATAATTATGCCTTCATCATTATTAGAATCAACCGAAACTGAGTAGCCTTCATCTGATAAAAGTTTAGTTGTTACATCTGTTCTGGCATCAACAACCAAAGGATTTATTAGGACCCCATCCTTGACCCCATCGAGCAGAGAATATCTGAAAGTAGGCTCCCCATCTGCACAGTCGAATGTCTTATAGGTATCTAAAAGCATTCTTCTTTCGAATTCTCTTTGTTTATTTGCCCCCAAAGATTCCGCGCCTTTTAAGTAATCTTTTGGTGTGGCTGTTAATCCAAGCTTATAGCCTATAAAGTACTCAAACACTGATCTTGAGCTTCCATTAACCGATCTATGTGCTTCATCAGAGATAACCAAATCAAAGTCTGTAGGAGAAAAAAGCTTGAACTTACTATTAAATAAAAGTGATTGAACTGTAGTAACAACAATTTGAGCTTTTCTCCAATCGTCTTTATTCTCTTTGTAAATTACAGATGTGTAATCATTTTTCAATAAAAATTTAAATGATTTTTGAGCTTGATCTTCAAGCTCGATTCTATCTACTAAAAACAGCACCCTATGTGCGTTGCCCGTCCTTAAAAATAACTTTATTACTGCAGCTGAAGTTAAAGTCTTACCAGTGCCAGTAGCCATTTCAAATAAAAATCTTGATTTTTTATTTCGGACAGCATTTTGCAAGGCTTTAATTGCATCTACTTGATACTTTCTTAATAAGCGAAGTTTATTTCTATCCAATAACAATTTTCTTTGCACAACATCATTCCAACCAGGTTGGCTTTTAAGGTCTGGGAACTGAGTTAATGCAATATATTCGTCATCCACGACTTCTGAGACTAATTTTTCAGGACTTGGTTTATATGTTTTCAATACCTCCACTGACTCAGGACTAGGAAAAGAGGTTATTAAATAGGGATTTCCAGATGTTATGTCCCAAAAATAATGTAGATTGCCGTTAGATAAAATTACATACTTACAATTAAGAGATTTAGCATACCTTCTTGCCTGCTCTTTACCAACTAAGGGGTCTTTATCTTCTGCCTTTGCTTCCAAAACTATCATTGGATGTAATTGTTTATCAAGAAGAAGATAGTCAACATATCCTGACGGGGTATTTTCAAAATTATCCCCTGATGAATTAACTGCCTCTTTGGATAACTTTACATTTGGTTCAAGCTGTATATTTGCTTTTGTGTTGTCATTATCAAAAAAGCTCCACCCAGAATTAGCAAGTAATTCATTTATTTTTATCCTGGATTTAGCTTCTTTATTTTTCATCTCATTTAGCTACCAAAAAACCTGTCTTTTAATTATATGTCTATGAAGGGCGTATTTAAATGCTTATTTACATAATCAAATTAGCCAAAGTAGGGATCTAAAATTCTTTAGATTATCGTGAGCTCCTTAATACCCTATAACATTCATCCAACTATTACTTTATGCAACACCAAAAAAACCCCCAACATTGCTGCTGGGGGTTTGTAACTACTGGTGGGCCCTCGCGGACTTGAACCGCGGACCAAAGGATTCCGGTTTGTGTTGCTTTCACAACTCCCTGGACTATGCCTTCACCAAATTTGGCACTATTTACTACGCAACACTTGCCCAGAATATCTGACCTTAGCCCTAGACTGTTGTTTAAAAAGACACAATTAATCCCTATTTTTTGAGGCAATTAATTGAACTAAGTCATATAAATCAGATGGGTCAGCATTAGCAAACTCGGGCAAGGAACTAATCTCAATGCACGCATCTTCTACTGAAAAACCATTATTAAGTAGCAGATCAAATATTGTGGATTCGATAATATCCTTGCCGTCAACAACAATGGACTTAAGCATATCACCGTTTCGATATGCTGTATTTCTAGCATTCTCTATGAGATCAGCCACATTTTGAATATCTTTTCCAAAAGACTCTCCTTTTTTAAAGGACACTTCAAATTCTTCATCTTGTTCTAAAACCAACGATTTTTTAGTTCCTAAAATTATTATCTTTACATCAGATGTACATACGCTCACTTTAGCCCCTTTGCAATCATTCCTCAATGGCATATATGCCATTGAAATACCCCTTACTAGACCAACGCCCTTCTTGTCCTATTGGATCCCAGCAAGTGGTCCTAACCCTTCTTCCCTTTAACTCCAAGGCTTTATTCGTCACAGAATAGGTAGGATCCCAAGTAGCTAATTTCATGTGCTTCGTAGATCCATCACCCATTATCAATATTGTGCAGTCGGAACCAAAGTAATCCTGATGCTCTTTCACATCAACTAAAGTATCTGGCAAAGACAAAGTAGCAGTCTTGCCTTGACTTTGTGCCAGGGCTAATTCCTTTTGATATCTTTCTTTTTCTGCAGATTCAAGCTCTAGCTTCTTCTCTAAAACATTATTCATTTCTAATGCAGTAGCTAACTCTTCTTGAATCTTATTTTTTTCAGCAATAATTTTTGCTGTATTTTCTTCAATTTGGTCTACCATAATCTTGATAGATTCTATTTCTGCTTGACTCATCTTCTTAGCCAAGAGCTCAACAACATCTGAATGCTTTTTAATTTCACCTCTAAGATAAAGAGGGTGATATTTCACTAAATCTTGGGGCGTTAACTTGCCATCTTTCCTTAACGCTCGGATAACCTCAGAGAGCGTATATTCCGTATCACGATCATCATTTCTCCATGCTGTAACGAGCGTACTCTGCGCCCTACCGTTGTCTACAACCACGAAATAGCCATGCATTAGGTTTTCAGAATTCGGGAGTTTTATTTTTGCCTCATAAATAAATCTATCTTTATATTTTTCGTCGGGCTTAATCAATTTTTCTTGAACAAGCTCGAGCACAACATCATCTGAAAAATGATAACCAAATCTCAATGGAAGAGAATCACAATTTGCATGCCCTCTTTTTTCAACTAGAATTTTTATTGTCATGTGATGATTCGCCGAGAACTGTTATGAGAATTTATTTCTAAAAATTATTATCACTATGCCCGTTAATATGAGGAAGTGTCAATGCTTCTCGCTTTTAGATAGTTTAGCTGGGATTAATTACTATTTTTGCTCACTAAGATATTTTTAGATAATTAAATTGCTTAATAAAAAATTACTATAATCTATTACTAAATCTGCTGGTCGCGAGAGCATCAACCGTTACTTTAAGTAACGCTCAAATAAAAAAGCCACTCCGAAGAGTGGCTTTTGTTCTTGGTGGGCCCACCAGGACTTGAACCTGGGACCAAAGGATTCCGGTTTGTGTTGCTTTCACAACTCCCTGGACTATGCCTTCATCATATCCATTGCTGGACTTAGATGGGTGCCGTCTAGTCTCTACACGTTCAAAGTATTTCTACTAAGCTTCGCTCGGCGTTGGCATATCTTGCGACTTAGCTTTCACCGAATTTGACACCATCCCTTATGCAGTTTCCACGCATAAGGCACAACTTAACGCTATGAGTCCTCTGCTCTAACCAACTGAGCTATGGGCCCTAAAACTGTTTTTAGGTACTGCTTTTACTGCTAAAACCTTCATTTACTACACACCACGAAAAACTGCTTGGTGTGTAGTTTATGTGTAGTGAATTTAAACCAACTAAACCACCACTAACCACTTGAAATCATTGAGGTCTGAACTGCTAGGCCCCTAGGGTTTCTTTCTTATGAGTCCTCTGCTCTAACCAACTGAGCTAAGGGCCCGTATGGATCAATCTTCCTCTAAGAAGCTCTTGAGTTTGTCGCTTCTGCTTGGATGACGCATTTTACGCAAAGCTTTTGCTTCTATTTGACGAATACGCTCACGTGTAACGTCAAACTGCTTACCCAC
>JACCDK010245595.1_pt1 | contig 10818 bp, 7 predicted proteins | sample 7445871 | NCBI WGS metagenome assembly JACCDK01 (sample SAMN15323436, study PRJNA562643) | freshwater metagenome | isolation source: river surface water | place: USA:Blue River Watershed | collected 2017-08-15
TAGTTGTTAATGAAAAATGGTGGTGGTCATTTTGCTCCGAAATTAGGTGGTCATTTTGAATTGGAATCAGGTGGTCACTTTAAATTGAAATTGGGTGGTCAATATCACTGGAATTTACAATGTAATATAGATTAATCAATTTTTTTCAATGTACTAAATGCAAGAAATGAAGGTAAAAAAACAAAAATATTATTACCTAAAATAACATCAAAATTAATTTAAAATCACTAACAATACAATTATCGTACAATTTATAAAAATAAAAAATCGTAAATATCTAAAAATTAGATAATTACGATTTTTATTTGTGGAGTCGCCGAGAATCGAACTCGGGTCCAAACAAGCAATCAAAGAGCTTTCTACACGCTTATTTTCTGATTGAATTTTCGATATTCTGCTTGGCCAGAAACAGCCACAAAATACTTATCTTCTTTAATTTTCGTAACAGCCCCAAAGCTTCACTGTTCTTAGGTTCGTATTTACGATTCCCCTTGGTCGACCGCCACAAACCAAAGCTTTCGAGGAGAATCCTGCTTTCCTACCTTGTAGGAGCGTGGCTAATCTTACTATGATTCAGATTATGCAGCAAGAGCGTAGTTTCCTTCGCCGTTTAAATTGGTGTTATTTCGGATTAACGAGCTGAAAAAACAAAGCTCGACGTGCTTACTGTTCAATTCCACTCGCTGTCAAAACCAGTCGACCCCAAATGGTATTCATGGCTTAGCAAAAACCATGCCTGCAAATATACTAACAATATAAGTGCCTTGCAAAATAGTAGAAGAAACTAAAAATGAAATACAAGCTATTCCTCTTGCTCCTCAATTGTTTTAAAAGGATAATCACCAAAAAGGGGTGCTAATTTTTTGGTTTGATAGGTTTTTTTAGTGTACTTGTTAGAAATAACAAACATGGTTACCTTTTCTTTTTTCAAATTAATATAACACGAAGTATTGCCATGCCACCAGCCGTTATGGTAATAAAATGGTTCGCCTTTTTCAAATTCCATCATGCGAATTCCCAAGCCATAATTGCGCTGACCCTTTCTCTCATTACTGTATCCGTGGTATACTTTCTTAATTAACTCCGGATTTAAATAACAAGACGAATATTTTGCCATATCAAATTTTAGTAAATCTCTTGGGGTTGAATAAATGTTTTTATCTCCATACACGCCATCCAAATATTCCACAGCCAAATCCATGTTGCCTTTATATGAAAGTGAAACTTTACCATAATGTTTTGAAGTTTCGTATACAAAGGTATTGTTCATTCCCAATGGTTTGAAGATCATTTCTTGCATGGCATCCGGGTATTTAAGTCCGGTTACTTTTTCAATAATTAATGCCAACATGGCATAATTTGTATTGCAATATGCAAATCGGGTGTCTGTTTTTGATTCCAATCCAATGTGTCGGTCATTCATTACCGAGATAATATCGGCATTGGTAAGTTCTTTTTTTCGATCCCAATTGCCATCTTCATAGGTGAAATAAGCATAATTTCTCATGCCACTTCTATGGTTAAGTAGTGTAAGTACGTTTACATCTGGATAGGGAAAGTTTGGTAGAAATTCGGTTACCTTTTGTTCTAGCTTAATTTTTCCGGCATCTACAAGCATTAAAACTGCCGTAGCTGTGATTACTTTACTCACCGAAGCAATATGTAAAGGAGTGTCTTTGGTGATGGAATCTTTTTTATATCGGTTAGCAAAACCATTGTAGTTTTCGTATAGAATTTTACCGTTTTGAGCAATCAAAAAACTAACATTGTCTTCCTTATTCCATACTTTATGAAAGAAGTTGTCAATTCTAATTTTTTTGTCATTGCAATAACTTGCTGAAAGTTCTGGCATTTTGTCTTGTAAAGGTTGCAAAACCGGAATTCCATTAGAATTTGTTTTTGATTCGCATGCTTTGCTACTCTTTTTTTCTTTGTAGCTAACTATAGATAATATGCTCAATCCAAGCACTAGGATGCCGTAAAATATATATTTAAGTTTCATTTATTTGGGGATAAAAAAGCAAATATAAATAATACTATTTCTTGCCAAAGCAGATTTTAAGAAAGCTATCAACATGTTTTTCACAGTCTGAAAAAAGGGAATTCTAAATCTTTGTTTTTCAATAATTAGAGTGTTTTTGTTAAAAATAATTTTTAGAAGATTTGTTTTGTAAACGATTTCGTTAATGGTATTTTTGCAAATCAAACTAGAATACCCTACAAATGAAATTTGGAATCGTAAAAGAAAGAAAATCACCACCCGATAGAAGAGTTGTTTTTACCCCACAAGAAATTGTTCGTTTACAAGAGCACTATCCCGAGGCAGTTGTAAAAGTAGAATCTTCTGATATTCGAATATTTACCGATGAAGAATACACTGATTTAGGGATTACCGTAACCAACGATTTGAATGATTGCGAAGTGTTGTTTGGAGTGAAGGAAATTCCTGTGGATGCCTTAATTCCGAATAAAAAATATTTTTTCTTTTCGCATACCATTAAAAAACAACCTTACAATAGAAAATTATTGCAGGCAATTTTAGAAAAGAACATCGAACTTTATGATCATGAAACTATTGTGGATGCTAATTTTCGAAGACTAATTGGTTTTGGGCGATATGCCGGAATTGTTGGGGCTTACAATGGTTTTAGAGGATTCGGAATTAAATTTGATTTATTTAATTTGCCGAAGGCAGAAACTTTAAAAAGTCAAGCCGATTTGTTGGCACGATTAAAAAGACAAACACTTCCAAACTTGAAAATTGTTGTAACCGGTTTTGGTAAAGTAGGAATGGGCATCAAAGAAATGCTGGACGGAATGAAAATTAAAGAGGTTGGTGTTGATGATTTTTTAAACAAAAATTTCTCTTCTCCCGTTTACACTCAAATTGATGTATTGGACTATAACAAGAGATTAGATGGGAAGGTTTTAAATAATAAAGATTTTTATCAAAATCCTCAAGAATACACTTCAGATTTTGAGCGATTTACAAAAGTTTCAGACATGTATATAGCTGGTCATTTTCATGGAAATGGCGCTCCCGATATCCTTACTAACGAAATGCTTAATGCTTCCGATTGTAAAATAAAAGTGGTTGCAGATGTATCTTGTGATGTTGCCGGACCAATTGCTTGTACGCTTAAAGCATCAACCATTGCCGATCCGTTTTTTGGTTATTTGCCATTCGAACACAAAGAGGTTTCCTATACACATCCAGGTTCAATCATGGTAATGTCTGTTGATAATTTGCCTTGCGAGTTACCAAAAGATGCTAGTGAAGGTTTTGGAGAAATGTTCATGGAACATGTTATCCCTGCATTTTTTAACGGAGATAAAGACGGTATTTTACAACGTGCAAAGATTACTGAAAACGGCAAACTTACCCCTCGATTTCAATACTTGCAAGAGTACGTAGACGGAAAATAAACAGCAATTAATTCCCATTTTCCGAATTAAGAAAAGTTTTCGTTAACAACTATTTCAATCTAACTATTGGCGGTTTAGATTATAAATGTATTTTTATGATCTATAATTTATTATGCCTAATTATTACCAAAATTTATGAGAAAACTAAGTTTATTAGTATTGTTTTTTTGCACCATTTCCAATGCGCAAAACATTGCATCACCCTCCAAAAATTTAATTCTTAGCTTCCAATTAACAAAAGAAGGAACGCCAAGTTATTCTGTTCAATATAAAAATAAGACCATAGTTTCAGAAAGTAGTTTGGGGATAAAATTAAAAGAAACCACCAGCCTTGAGGCTAATTTTAAAATTGATAGTATTGGTCAGAAAAGCGTGAATGAAATATGGCATCCCGTTTTAGGTGAGCAATCTAATGTGAAAAACAACTACAATCAATTGAAGGTTTCGCTATCACAAACGACTACAAATAGAAGATTAAATATCATTTTCAAAGTGTATGATGAAGGAGTTGCCTTTCGATATGAATTACCGAAACAATCTAACTTAAATTATTTTATTATTTCCGACGAAAAAACGCAGTTTAACTTAACGGGAAATCATAAAACATTTTGGATTCCAGGAGATTTTGATAGCCAAGAATATCCATACACAGAATCTAAAATATCAGAAATAAATACCGATAATATTGACCGAAATAACGGAATCGGATTAAAATCTATTGCTGGAAAATATATTGTGCAGTCGCCTTTGATGATGAAATCGGCAGAAGGAGTTTATGTAAATATTTTTGAAGCAGCCGTTGTAAATTACCCAGTGATGCATTTGGATGTAGCTCCAGAAAAATACCAATTTACCTCGCACTTAGTTCCGAATGCTATTGGAGATAAAGCCTATTTGCAAGCGCCATGTGTTTCACCATGGAGAACCATTATGATAAGTGATGATGCGCGAGATATTGTGAGTTCAAAAATGATTTTCAGTTTAAATGAACCTTGTAAAATTGAAGATACTTCGTTCATTAAACCAATGAAGTTTGTTGGGGTTTGGTGGGAAATGCACATTGGAAAATCAACTTGGGATTATGCCGGTTCTCAAAATGCTCAAAATGCAGCCGATGGTCAATTAAAGCCTTCCGGAAAACACGGAGCAACCACTGGAAACACGAAGCGTTATATAGATTTTGCCGCCAAAAATGGATTTGACGGGGTGCTAGTAGAAGGTTGGAATACCGGCTGGGAAGATTGGTTTGGAAACTGGAAAGAAAATGTATTTGATTTTGTTACACCCTATCCAGATTTCAATTTGAAGGAGGTTAACGATTACGCCAAAGCAAAAGGAGTTAAAATGATCATGCATCATGAAACTTCGGGTTCAGTGGCTAATTATGAGCGTCATTTGGATCGTGCATTTAAATTGATGAAAGATTATGGTTATACCGCTGTGAAATCGGGTTATGTGGGTAGAATTATTCCAAGAGGGGAATTTCATGATGGACAAACGATGGTAAATCATTATAATTATGTGGCTCAAAGAGCCGCAGAAAACAAAATTATGGTTGATTCTCATGAGAGTTCGCGCCCAACGGGTTTCAACAGAACCTATCCGAATTATGTGGCTGCAGAAGCTGCCCGTGGAAACGAATTTAATGCTTGGAGTGTTGGAAATCCACCGATGCACGAGACCATTTTGCCATTTACAAGATTACTAGGTGGACCAATGGATTATACGCCAGGTATATTTGAAATTAAAATGAGTCATTACGATAAATCAAAAACAGAGCAAGTTCATACCACTTTAGCTAAACAATTGGCTTTGTATGTGACCCTGTATTCTCCTGTTCAAATGGCTGCCGATTTACCAGAAAATTACGAGCGTTACCCAGATGCTTTTCAATTCATAAAAGACGTTGCAGTGGATTGGCAAGACTCTAAATATCTAGAAGCAGAACCAGGCGATTATTTGACGGTTGCGCGTAAAGAAAAAAATGGAGAGCGCTGGTTTTTAGGTGCAATTACTGATGAACATGCTAGAGATACACAAATTAAATTGGATTTTCTTTCTCCAAATAAAAAATACAAAGCTGTTATTTATCAAGATGGGAAAGACGCTGATTGGAAAAATAATCCAAAAAATTACGACATAAAAGCGATTGAAGTTACTTCCAAATCTAAAATTAAATTACATTTGGCTAACGGAGGCGGAACTGCAATTAGTTTTCAACCTATTAATTAAACCAACCAACCTAAAAATTAAATTATGAAATCAGAACAAATTAAAACCAACTGGGCCCAATTTATCCCGCTTGTTACCGTATTCTTCTTTTGGGGATTTGTAGCAGCGAGTAACGATATATTAATTCCCGTATTTAAAAAAGCATTCGATTTAACTCAGGGCCAAAGTCAATTGGTTTCAGTAGCATTTTATATTGCTTACACTGTAGGATCATTAATCTATATGTTGATTTCACTTGCTATCGGTAAGGATCTAGTAAATAAAATTGGATATAAAAACGGATTGGCTTTAGGGCTTACAATTTCTGCATTAGGAACTTTATTGTTTTATCCTGCGGCAAATTTGCATTCATTTCCATTAATGCTTTCTGGTTTGTTTATTGTAGCTTTAGGCTTTTCATTGCAACAAACAGTTGCTAATCCGTTAGCGATTGCTCTAGGACCAATATCAACAGGTTCCCAAAGATTGACTCTTGCGGGAGGGATTAACAATTTTGGAACAACCATTGGGCCGCTAATTGTGAGTTTTGCCATTTTTGGTGCAGCTACTTCAACCAATACCGAAATGAGTATCGAAAGTGTTAAAATTCCCTATCTAGTTTTAGGGGTAGCTTTTTTAGTTGTAGCAGTTTTACTTAAAATGTCTTCTTTACCAGAACATCCCGAAGCGATTGAAGAAACTGTAACCGAAGGTAGCTCTTCAAAAACTTCAGCTTTGCAATATCCGCAATTAATTTTAGGGATGATTGCCATTTTTATTTATGTTGGTGTAGAGGTTTCTACAGCTAGTAATTTACCAGCCTATATGGAAAAGAACCTAGGATTATTAACTCAAAATATTGCACCTTACATTTCTTTGTATTGGGCTAGTTTAATGATTGGAAGATGGACTGGTGCTGTTGAAGCATTTACTGATAAAATGGATCTTCAAAAAATATTACGATTTATAGCTCCGTATCTAGCTTTTGGCGTTTTTCTTGGTGTAAATGCAATCGCTAAACACGATTTAACACCGTTTTATGTTTATGGATTTATTATTTTAGTACTGATTCTAGCCGATATTGCAAGTAAAGGAAACCCGGCACGCATGTTGGTATTATTTTCTGTTTTAGGAATCGTTTCTTTAGCGGTTGGAATGGCTACAAGCGGAATGGTATCGGTATATGCTTTTATTAGCGTTGGATTGTTTTGTAGTACACTTTGGCCTTGTATATTTACTTTAGCAGTTAGTGGCCTAGGAAAACACACGAGTCAAGGAAGTAGTTTCTTAATTATGATGATTATGGGAGGTGGAATTGTAAGCTGGCTACAAGGAACTGTTGCCGATTCAATTGGAATTCAAAACAGTTATATTGTGGGAGTGCTTTGTTTTGCTTATTTGGCCTTTTATGGTTGGAAAGTGAGTTCGATACTAAAAAGTCAAGGAATTGATTTTGATAAAAAAATAAGTGGCGGACATTAATGGTGACCATTAAAATCGATTTAATAAAACTCCGTTTGAAATAGTATTTTCTTTCGGAGTTTTTTCTTATTCAATTGAAATAATTACCAAGTATTTAATTTATTTTTGATGCAAATAAAATACACTATGAAAAAAGCAATACTCTTTTTTTTATTACAAACTGCTTTATCCTTCTCGCAAACTACTGATGAAGTTATGCTTAAGCAAATATATAAATCAGCATTAACTGAAAGTCAGTGTTACAGTTGGTTAGACGATTTATCAAATAAAATTGGGCACCGTCTATCGGGTTCAATTGGAGCCGAAAATGGGGTGCTATATACTAAACAACAATTAGAAACTCTTGGTTTAGATCGAGTATACTTGCAAGAAGTTATGGTGCCAAAGTGGGAGCGTGGTGCTAAAGAAGTAGCATATGTTGAGGTTGGGAAAAACAAAATTAATTTTCCAATCTGTGCATTAGGTTTATCAGTTGCTACACCTAAGGATGGAATTTCTGCATCGGTTATCGAAGTGAAAAGTATTGAAGAATTAAAAACTTTGGGAGCGGAAAAGGTGAAGGGCAAAATCATTTTCTTTAACCGACCTATGAATCCCGAATTTATAGAAACTTTTCATGCTTATGGAAGCTGTGTGGATCAAAGATCTTCTGGGGCAAGAGAAGCTGGAGAATTGGGTGCTGTTGGGGTAATAGTACGCTCTATGAATTTACGATTAGACGATTTGCCACACACTGGAATGACCAATTATAAAGACACTCCAATGGATAAACGAATTCCTGCTGCTGCAATTTCTACCAATGGGGCTGAGGCTTTGAGTAAACTTTTGAAAACAAATACCAATCTAAAATTATATTTCAAACAATCGTGTCAAAGTTATCCCGATGTAAAATCATACAATGTTATTGGTGAAATTAAAGGATCAGAACATCCAGAACGTATTATGGTGGTAGGAGGTCATTTAGATTCGTGGGATTTAGGCGATGGCTCGCAAGATGATGGTGCAGGATGCGTGCAAAGTATGGCTGTTTTAGAATTGCTTAAAAAGTTAAACTACCATCCTAAAAATACCATTCGCGTGGTTTTGTTTATGAATGAAGAAAACGGAGTAAAAGGCGGAACAAAATATGGAGAGGAAGCCAAAATTAATAAGGAGAATCATATTTTTGCTATGGAAAGTGATTCGGGTGGGTTTTCTCCAAGAGGGTTTTCTATCGATTCTGATGAATTAAACTTCAATAAAATTTCGAGTTGGAAGAATTTATTCGAGCCTTATTTAATTCATATTTTTGCTAAAGGGCATTCCGGTACGGATATTGAACCAATAAAATCGGAAAACATAGTTAAAATTGGATTACATCCTGATTCCCAACGCTATTTTGATTACCACCATGCAGCAAATGATAAATTTGATGCAGTAAATAAACGAGAATTAGAACTTGGAGCTGCAACGATGGCTTCGTTAATGTACCTGTTTGATAAGTATAACTAAATAAAAAAAAGAGACTTATTAGGTCTCTTTTTTTATATTGTTTATTTAATTTTTATAAATTAAAAATTCCTCCAAAAGAGATGATTCTTTGTAAGAAGGTAAAATGTTGACTCGCCGTATCATTTGTTAACGCGGTTGTTCTAATATCAGGCATGTTTATGTAACCCGCTTTTAGTTCGCCTTGAATGAAGTAATGTTTGAAAAAAGTAATGTTTATACCTGCTTTAGCAGCTATTCCATATCCAGAAACATGGAAATCATCATGTCTTTCTTTTTCTAAAACTTTTGCGTTGGTCTTTGGGTATAATACTCCAGCACCAATACCTTCGGTTAGGTTTATTTGAATTTTATCGGTATTTGTAATCCCTAAATATTTAGAGAAGTCATCCACACGAGAAATTTCAGAATTTATATAATTCAATCCGTCGGTATGTTCAAAAGTTAAAAAGGTTTCGTCAGATAAATCAACTTGTCCGTTATTAATTTGATTTCCTATATAACTTGCTGGATAAGTTCCATTAATATTCACAGTTTGATTCTGTACCATAATGTATTTCATGTGATCTACACCTATAGAAATATTATAGTGATCATTAATAAAATAACCCAATCTAAAATTAGTTTGAGGTATGGTCATCATTGTTGGGTTAATGTAATTAATATGCCAACCCACAGGCCTGTCTACAGCCTCAACATCATTTAATGTAAAATCATAATCAGCACCTTTAAAGTGAATATCTGATTTAGAATAACTGTCTCTATTTCCGCCCCAGTAAATATAAAATTTACCTTTATTGTGAGCGGTGTACTTTACTGGATTTGGAGTATTTTGTGCTTGTATAATCTGAGAAAAAAATCCTAATAATACAATAAATAGAATTTTAAATTTTGATGTCATTTATTGTAAAATTAAAATTGATTTATGGTTTTTCTGATAGCCACTAATTTAGTCATCAAATCTTCAAAATAGTCAAGGTGTAGCATGTTTGCTCCATCGCTTTTTGCATTAGCTGGATCAAAATGAGTTTCAATAAATATTCCGTCAACACCTACAGCAATTCCTGCTTTAGCAACGGTTTCAATCATATCTGGTCTTCCACCAGTTACACCTGCAGTTTGATTTGGTTGTTGTAACGAATGTGTTACATCCAATACAGTTGTAGCATACTGTTGCATGGTAGGAATTCCTCTATAATCTACAATCATATCTTGGTATCCAAACATCGTTCCTCTGTCAGTTACCATTACATTTTCATTGTGGCAATCCAATACTTTTTGAACGGCATGTTTCATGCTCTCCGGACTCATAAATTGTCCTTTTTTAAGGTTTACGGTCTTTCCAGTATTTGCAGCAGCAACAACTAAATCGGTTTGGCGAACTAAAAATGCAGGAATTTGAAGTACATCAACATATTCGGCAGCCATTGCAGCATCTTCATTGGTGTGAATGTCTGTAACCGTTGGAACATTAAAAGTTTCCGAAATTTTTCTAAGTATTTTTAAAGCTTTTTCATCTCCAATTCCAGAAAAACTGTCAATTCTAGAACGATTAGCTTTTTTGAAAGAACCCTTAAATACATAAGGAATTTCTAATCGATCTGTAATAGTAATTAATCTATCAGCAATGCGTAAAGCCATTTCTTCACCTTCAATTGCGCAAGGTCCAGCCAAAAGAAAGAAATTGCCACTTTCAGTATGCTTGATTTTTGGGATATTAATTAAATTCATTTTCTAAATTTTTTGCAAATGTACTAAGAAAAAACCTTCTAATACGACTATTAGAAGGTTTCCTGTGAAATATTAGTTAGAAGTTTTCACTTTTTTTATTTGTAATCCTTTAGGACACATTATCTTTCCTTTTTCATAGATGTTCAAATACATTCGCAATTTGGTTTCGGTGCCTTCTATGCTAACTTCATAAATTTCTAAAGTGCCAGCACCCATTACGCTTCTTTTAGTAGGGTAAGGACAACAATTTTCTACTTTAACGTAAAATATTTTTTCTCCTTTTGGACCTTCCAATCCATTAAAGAAATAGTCAATATTTTTTGGAGAATTTTTTTCGTTTTCAAATCCTAAATTAATCGGATAATCTTGATCATACCCGTAATTACTATCTTTTGCATATTCTGTTATAATAAACTGACCATTTTTTACAGTTGGTTTGATGGCCGAATTATCAATGTTTTTAATTGTAGATTTTATCGA
>JACCDK011335254.1_pt1 | contig 10816 bp, 6 predicted proteins | sample 7445871 | NCBI WGS metagenome assembly JACCDK01 (sample SAMN15323436, study PRJNA562643) | freshwater metagenome | isolation source: river surface water | place: USA:Blue River Watershed | collected 2017-08-15
AATATGGCGCGGACGCCGTGCGCTGGTTCATGCTGTCAGACAGTCCGCCGGAACGCGATTTGGAATGGTCGGAAAGCGGGATTGAAGGCACATGGCGCTTCGTCAATCGTATCTGGCGGCTTTTTGATACGCTAGAAGACGGCCAAGGCACCGACAAAGCGGTCGATCGCCTGTTGCACCGCGCCATTGCTGGCATGGCAATCGATATTGAGGCGCTGACCTTTAACAAGGCCGTCGCCAAGGTGCATGAACTGGTCAATGCGCTGGAAAAGGCCCCGGCCTCGGCCTCGCGCAGCACGGCCATCCGCACGCTCGCCCGCTTGATCTCCCCCATGTTGCCGCATCTGGCCGAAGAAGGATGGGCGCGCATGGGCGGCACCGGGCTGGTCGCAACCCAGGCTTGGCCCGAGCATGATCCAAGCCTGTTGGTCGATGATGAAGTGACGATTGCGGTGCAGGTGAATGGCAAGCTGCGCGATACGCTGACCGTGGCCAAAGATATCGACAAGGCCGGGCTGGAGGCGCTGGCGCTGGCATCGGACAAGATTGTCCGCACGCTCGATGGGGCGACACCAAAGAAAGTCATTGTCGTGCCGGGACGTCTGGTTAACATTGTCGCATGACCTTGGCTTTTCCCCGACTGCTGCGTGGTGCGGCTCTTTTGGCCCTTCTTGCGGCTCTGCCCGCCTGTACGCTCCGTCCGCTTTATAGCGGCGGCGCACAGGGCGCGGCCGCGCAGATGCTGGGGTCGATTGAGGTGCAACCGATTGCAGGCAAGGCGGGCTGGCTGATGCGCGATGCGCTGCAACAGCGTCTGGGTGCGGTGCGACAAAAGGATGTGCGCTATCGGCTGGAAATTGAGCTGGATGATCAGATTACGGGCTTTGGCTTGCGTCGCGATGATTCCGTCACGCGGGAGCGGCGGACATTGCGGGCACGTTATCGCCTGATTGATCTTTCAACGGGGGCGATGGTGCTCGATGCATCCGCAGGATCTGATGCCGGCATTGATGTCGTGTCATCGGAATATGCCACGATTGCGGCCGAAAATACCGCGCTTGAAAATCTCAGCGGCATCGTCGCAGATCAAATTGTTGCCCGGCTTGCACAGCAGGCAAGGTCGGCATCCGCCCCGTGAAGGCAAACGCAAACGAGATTGCGCGCGCTCTGGACGCAGCCAATGGGCCCGTCCGATTCTTCTTGCTCTATGGCCCGGATGAAGCAGGGTCTGCAGCGCTTGCCCGGCGGCTGGAACGGGCGATGGGCCAAGAGGCAGAACGAATCGACCTAGAGGGCAGCACGCTGAAGGCCGATCCGGCACGTCTGGTGGATGAGGCGGCCAGCATCTCTCTATTCGGCGGGCGACGCTGGATCCGCATTCAACCGGCGGGCGATGAAATCACCGCCGCTGTCGCCAGCCTGCTAGAGGCGGACGTTGCGGGCAATCCGGTCGTCGCCTTGGCCGGAGCGCTGAAACCCAGCTCTCCCTTGGTCAAGCTTGCGCTGGATCATAAACTGGCGCTGGCCCACCCAAGCTATGTGCCCGACGCCCGCGATGCAGCGCAAATTGCAGAGACGTTGGCGCGCGAAGCAGGGTTGAGACTATCCCGCGATTTGGGCCGAACCTTGGCCATCTCCTGCAGCAATGATCGATCCATCATGGCGCAGGAAATTGAAAAACTGGCGCTCTATCTGGACGCCGCACCCGACCGGCCAGCCGAAGCAACCGCCGAGGCGCTGGAAGCCATTGGCGCGTCCAATCCGGATGGAGAATTGAGCAAGCTGGTTGATGCCATCATGGGCGGGCAGCCGGGCCGCGTGGGGGCCGAAATTGCGCGGCTTAGCCAATCGGGCATTGCGGGAATCCCGGTGCTGCGCGCGCTGTTCCGTCGCCTCATTCTCTTGGCGGCGTTGCGGCGGGATATTGACGGGGGGCTGTCGCCCGCCGCCGCAGTCGAGGCGCGCGGCAAGGCGATTTTCTTTAAGGAAAAGCCCGCCATTACCGATCAAGCGGCCCGATGGCCCGCCGATCGGCTGGCTGCGCTGGCCGACAAACTTCTTGCCGCGGAACGCTCGCTTAAAAGCTCTGGCACAGCAGGAGACATTCTGGCGGAAGCCGAGATGCTCACCATTTCCCGCTTCGCCGCCCGCCGCCGCTAAACCCATCAAAAAAGCCCGCCCCGGACGGACCGGAGCGGGCGTTTTTAAAGGTCGGTCCGACGCTTAGAAGGTCCGGCGAACCGTGACGCCATAGGTGCGGGGCTCGCCCAAGAACAAGCCGTACAGCTGCGTCGATGAGGTGGCAAAGCCACGGCTGACGCCATTGGTCGACCCGCCACCTTGAAGCGGCATGTCAAAGGCGATCTGCTGATAGTCGACATTGAACAGATTCTGCGCCCAAGCCTCAATGAACCAGCCCTTGTCGCCATTGTTCAGGCCAATGCGCGCATTGACGAGCGCATAGCCATTCTGCACCTTTTCAAGGTCGAGGTCAGATCCGGTATTGATGTCACTGGTATAGCGGAAATCGATATAGACCAGACCCTTGAGGCCCGATGTGCCAATATCCGGCGTCCAGCTTGCCGCCCCCGTTGCCACATATTTTGTGGCGTTGGAAAGGCGTGCGCCGGGTAGCTGGAAAAAGGCGGGGGACAAGGACCCCGTGGTGTTGGTCGGGTTCTTATTTCCGATCAAATTGTCGGCATAGCGCGTGTCGGCATAGGTTAAGCCGAGGTTGATCGACACATTGCGTGCCGGGCGCAGGGCGGCTTCAAGCTCAATCCCCTTAGAGATCACGCCGCTCTTTTCCGTGCCTGTGCAGCCGCTATTGCCCGTGATCGCATCCACATCCGACCCATCGCCGCCAGCCAGCGCCGAGCAGCCCTGCACATTTTCAACGACGAAGTTCACGCCGTTAAAGGTGTTGAGCTGGAAGTTTTGGAACTTCTGGAAAAAGGCAGCGACATTCACATCGATGCCGCGACCATCATATTTCAGGCCAATTTCATAGGCGTCGACCAGTTCCGGCTTAAACTGCAGGGCATTGGTATCGATGACACTGCCATCAATTGCGCGGTTGCCATTGCTATTGCTCGTGCGGCCAAGGCGACAGAGGCTGTTGCGATCCAAGTTAAAGCCGCCGGCCTTATAGCCGCGGGAAAAGCTGGCATAGGTCAGCACGTCCTCGTTCGGCTTAAAGCTGATGACGCCCGTGCCGGTAAATTCATCTTCTTTACGGATGGAATCATTCTGCGTGACGCTGCCATTGGGAATGGACGGGATGATGCAGGCAAACTGGCCAGCACCATAAAGGGCATTGGTCGTCGGCAAGGCAGACAATGCGCGGCACATCACATTATTGTCGGTAAAGCTTGCGTCGAGCGTCTTCTTCTCATTGGTGTAGCGCGCGCCCAAGGTGATGGTCAGCGCGTCGGTGACGTTAAAGCTGTTATGCGTGAACAGCGCATAGTTGCGGCTCGTCTGACGGTAGGTGTCATTGATCTGAACGCCGTTGAGAGACAAGGGCGCCGTCGGGCTCAGCAGTGCACCAACGGCAGCATAACCGGGGAAAGTCGAGCTGGTCAGGAGCGAGATCGCATCGGCATAGCGCGTATAATCCGCACCATAGGCCAGATTGTCGTTGAGCGTCAGGATTTCGTTGGCGAAATAGCCGCCGACCAACCAGTCCAGCTTATCGTCCAGCGCATTGCCTTGAAGCCGCACTTCCTGCGTGAAGGTCGAGAATTTCTGATTGGCTGTGCCATCATCTTTACGATGCAAAATGTCGAGATTGTTGAAATCGGCATCCTGCCCGCGCAGCCAGCGCCAGTTGCGATAGGCGGTGATCGAGGTCAGCTTGGCGGCCCCCAAATCATAATTGGCTTCGCCCGAAACGCCCCAATCGCGCACATCGCCCCGGAAGGAGTGGCCAGGAGTGATCGATATTTTACGCGAGTAAGGCGTGTCATTGATCGTACCGCCCAGCGCCCGCAGGGTGGCCGCAATCGGGCTGGCCGACCGATTGATCGTGCCGCCGGCGCCCGCCGTGACAAGCGACGCCGGATAATAGGGGGCTGCACAACATTCTTCAGCGCGGTCCGAATAATCGGCAATAAGGCGCAGAGAGAAATCGGTGTTCGGCTCAATCAGCATCTGCCCGCGCAACAGATAGCGGTCCCGATTATTGACCGTGCGGCCAGACGTCACATCCTTCAAAAAGCCATCGCGCTTTGAATAGACGCCATCAAGGCGGGCGGAAATCGTGTCTGAAACCGGGCCGGTAATGCCACCAACAAGGCGCATTGCGTCATAATTGCCATACGTCGCCTCCAATATGCCGCCAAATTCAGAGGAGGGGCGCGCTGTGATAACATGGATGAGACCCGCCGAAGCGTTGCGACCAAAAAGCGTGCCCTGCGGGCCGCGCAGCACCTCAATCCGGTCAATCGCGCCGAGTTCCGTTAGGCCAACGCCCGCGCGGCTGCGATAGACACCATCAACAAAAGTCGCGACCGAGCTTTCAAGACCGGGATTGTCGCCGACCGTCCCGATGCCGCGAATACGTGCACCGCCACCTGCCGCTTCTGAAGAAGTCGAGGAGACAAGGAGCGATGGCGAGAGTTGGTTCAACTGACGAATATCGGACGCACCGGAGCGCGCCAGCGTTTCCGCCGTGACGGCCGAGACAGCAAGCGGGACATCTGCCAGCTGCTGTTCGCGGCGGGTGGCGGTGACGATGATTTCCGCTTCTTCCAAGCCTGCATCTTGGGGCGGCAGGTCCTGCGCAAAGGCAGAGGTCGAGAGCGCAGCAAAAGCTGCCGAGGTGAGGAGAATAGAACGCGTCATGTGTGACATCCTCTAAAGGGGGGTTGAGGGACAATTTTATATTTTGATGCATCCTAGCTAGTGACGCTGTGGACTCTCGCCTAGGGGTAGGTGCCAAGCATTTAGAATTTCACAGCAAAATGGTGCTTTTTTGCAACAGGTCCGGTTGCAACATGCAATTTATGCTGCGCACAAAAAAGGCGGCTAGGCACTGCCCGGCCGCCTTTTTGCACGTTGCATGCGCTACCTTATTTGGGGGCAAGCACCATCAACATCTGACGGCCTTCCATGCGGGGATATTGCTCAATTTTGGCAACGTCCGCCACATCCTCTTGCACACGCTGCAACAGCTTCATGCCCAATTGGCCATGCGCCAATTCACGACCTCGAAAACGCAGGGTGATTTTCACCTTATCGCCTTCCTCAATGAACTTGTTCACTGAGCGCATTTTCACGTCATAATCATGGTCATCGATATTGGGACGCATCTTGATCTCTTTGATCTCCTGCGTCTTTTGCGATTTCCGCGCGGCATTGGCCTTTTTCTGGGCCTCATATTTGAACTTGCCGATATCGAGAAACTTGGCGACGGGCGGATCAGCGTTGGGGGAAATTTCGACGAGGTCGAGTCCAACCTCAGCGGCCTGATCAATCGCTTCGCGGGTGTACATGACGCCCAGATTTTCGCCGTTTTCGTCGATCACGCGCACCTTCGGGGACGTGATAAACTGGTTAAACCGGGGGCCGTTCATCGGCGCGGGGCCGGGGCCCATGGGTCGCCGGGGGGTTAAGGGTGGGATAAGCGTGTCTCCATATGTCGTCGCAATTCGGACCGCGATCTATCCTGAATCTCCGCGTTCGGGAAGCAAAAACCGCGATCAACTGCGCCTTTCCCTTAACCCTGTGGCGAAAGCGTGTCACTCAAAAAGCCATTATCCCGCCTTAGAGGGATCGCAGCGCCTCTGCCGGGCGGGTGCGCAGGACCGGAATGGCGCCGATAAGACCCAGCGCCAAAGTGCCCAAACCGCCCGCGGCCACGGTCGCGATGACAAGCGGCCAATCTGGCATCCAGTCCAGATCGAACATCCGGGTGGTGAGCAGCCAACCCGCCAGACTGCCGAGGCCCAGCGCAATGGCCGAGAGCAACAGGGCGAGCACGGCATATTCCATCGCCTGCACCAGCAAGATCTGACCGCGCGTTGCGCCCAGCAATTTGAGCAGCACCGCGTCATAGCTGCGCGTCCGCCGGGCCGCCGAAATCGTACCGACCAAGACTGCAATCCCGGCAAAGACCGCGACCGAGGCTGCCGCCGCAATCGCCTTTGCCAATTGGGTAAGAAGCGTGCCCACTTCGGTAATGACATCCTTCACCCGCACCATGGTGACGGCCGGGAAGCCGGCGGAGACGGCCCGGCTCATGCCGGGTTCATGGCGTGGGTCCGCTGCAATGGTTGAAGCCAAAGTGTAGGGAGCCGACTCCAAGGCCGTCCGGTTGAACACCAGCACATAGTTAAAGCCCAATGTGTCCCAATTGACTTCGCGAAAGGACGCGATGCGCGCGGCAATCTCCACGCCCAGAACCGAAATCGTGATTGGATCGCCAATTTTAAGGCCAATGGATGTGGCCGCCCGCTCATCCATCGAGACAAGCGGCGGCCCGTCATAATCGGCGGGCCACCATGCGCCTGCCGTCAGGCGACTACCCTCGGGCAGCTCGTCGGCAAAGGTCAGGCCTCGGTCACCGCGCAGGAACCAAGCTTCTTCGGGAATATCCTTCATATCGGCAACGCGCTTGCCTGCGACTTCGACAACGGGGCCGCGCAAGGCCGGCACGGTCTTGATCTGCGCCTTGGGATCAATCGCCTTGATCGTGTCGATGAAGCGCTGCTGATCCTCCTTGGCGATATCGAGCGCGAAGAAGCTGGGCGCTCTTTTGGGAATGGTGCTTTCGATTTGGGCATTCAGGCTGGTCTGGATGACGGCCAAGGTCGCAAACAAGGTGAGGCCAAGGCCAAGGGCCACCACAAGCCGCCCAGTCTGCGCACCTGGCCGGTGCAAATTGGCAATGGCCAGACGCAACAGCGGCGATTGAGGTCTGGGGAGCCGCGCCGCACCCTTGGAAATGGCGACGCCCAGCAGCGTTAGCAGCAGGAGCAAGCCGACGACGCTCGCCACAAAGCCTGCGGCAAAAATCGGCTCTCGCGCGGACGCGATGGCAAGGACGGCGATGCCCAGTGCCAAGAGCGAACAGGCCATCATCACCGGGCGAGATGGCCGGGACGCCCCTTCCACCCCGGTGCGAAATAGATGTGCAACGGTCACAGAGCGTGCCCGCGCCAAAGGAGCCAGCGCGAACAACAGGGCCACAAGCCCGCCATAAAGCGCGGCCAGCGCCAAGGGCATGGGATAGGCCTGAAGCTGGGGCGGAACAGGCAGGGCATCCCCCGCAAGTGCCACCACGGCAAAGGGAACAAGCGCACCGACCGCCAGACCTGCGGCAATGGCAACCAGCGCCACAATCAGGATCTGCGCCAGATAGAGCTGAAAAATGGTGCGGCTGTCCCCGCCCAACACCTTGAAAATGGCAATGCTTGTGCGTTTGCCTTCCAGCCAAGAGGCGACGCCATTGCCCACGCCAATGCCCGCAATGGCAAGTGCGGTCAGCCCAACAAGGCTCAAAAACTGGCCAAGCCGTTCAACAAAGCGGCGCGTGCCCGGCGCGCCATTGCTGCGGTCGCGCACTTCCCAGCCCGCTTCCCGAAAGCGACTGGTGATTGATTTTGCGGCGGCCTCTGGTGATGCGCCGGGGGGCAGTTTCACCCGATAGCTTGCGGAAAATAAACTGCCGGGCTGCACCAATTTGGTGGCTGCCAGCCCCTGTTGATCCACCAATAGGGCCGGGCCAAAGGTAAAGCCGCTGCCGGCCCGATCGGGTTCTTCTGCAATAATGCCCATCACCCGAAACTGGGCTTCGCCGACGCGCACAAGGCTGCCCACGCGCAAGCCCAGCTTATCGGCAAGGCCCGGTGCAATGGCGGCATCCAAGCCCGACGGGCGGGCGGCCAGCGCGCCTTTTTCCATCCGTAATGCGCCATAAAGCGGATAGGCCTGATCCACGCCTTTCAGCTCCGCCAGAACCGCGCGGCTGTTATCGGGAAGCGCCGCCATCGCGCGCATGCGCACCACTTCAGACGTGCGGCCCAATCGGTCAATTGCCTGCCGCTCTTCCGGGGCGGCGGTGCGCTGCGCCAGTTCACACTGAACATCGCCCCCCAAGAGCAACTGACAGCGATCTGCCAACCCGCCGAGAATGGAACTCGATAAGCTGCCAATGCCCGCCAGCGCCGCCACGCCGAGGAACAGGCAGATGGCAAGCAGGCGCAAGCCTGCGCGCGATCCGCGCAAATCCCGAAGGGCGAGGCGCCAGATCCGGCTCACTTGGTTTTGGCGATCCAGGCGTTGACCCGCTCTTCCAGAACATCAAGCGGCACCGGCCCATCCTTCAGCACTGTGTCATGAAAGGCGCGATAGTCGAACTTCGGCCCCAATTCCTTTTGCGCATGGTCGCGCAGCGCGCTGATTTTCAAGCGGCCAACCATATAGGCGGTCGCTTGGCCGGGGTAGACGATATAGCGCTCAATGGCTTTGACGATCCCGCCGGGTGCATCGGCCGAATTATCCTGCACATATTGGATCGCTTGTTCGCGCGTCCATTTCTTGTGATGCAGACCGCTGTCGACAACCAGCCGGATGGCGCGGTGCAGTTCCAGCTGCAGACGGCCGAAATCACGATAGGGATCGGTATACAGGCCCATGTCCTTCGCCAGCTTCTCCGAATAGAGACCCCAGCCCTCGGTATAGGCGGTAAAGCCTCCAAAGCGGCGGAAGGGCGGCACATTGGTCAGCTCGGTCTGGATGGTGCGCTGCAGGTGATGGCCCGGCAGACCTTCATGATAGAAAAGAGCATCCACCTCGACGAGCGGCATATCCGCCATATTATACAAGTTTGCATAATAAGTGCCGGGACGTGACCCATCCGGCGACGGGCCTTGGTAAAAGGCCTTGCCCGCCGATTTTTCGCGGAATGTCTCCACCCGTTTCACAACCAACGGGGCCTTGGGCAAAATGCCGAAATATTGGGGCAACAAGGCCGTCACCTGCTGCTTAGCCTTTTCGGTTTCTGACAAATAAAGCGCCCGCCCCTCTTCCGTGTTGGGAGCATAGAAACGCGTATCGGTGCGGATGAAGGTAAAAAAGTCCTGCAGGCTGCCCTGAAAGCCGGTCTTCGCCATGATCTCGCGCATTTCACCATGGATGCGCGCGACTTGGGACAGGCCCAGCGCATGGATTTGATCGCCATTTAAATCGGTCGTGGTGTAGTTTTTGAGGAGCTGGGCATAATAGCCTGCCCCATCTTTGAACCGCCACACACCATCATCGGTGCTGGCCATTTTCTCCTGACGCGCCATTTCCGTGACAAGGTCCAGATAAGCTGGCTTCACAGATGTCAAAAGCGCGTCCGTCGCCTGTTGCAGCAGCGCGGCCTGATCCGCGTCGGCCAGGCCCAGCTTTTCAATCTTCGCCTTAATATCGGCGTAAAGCGGGGCTTCGACATTGGTCTTGGTAAAGGGGAAGCCGGTGATCACATTTTTCGCGTCATTGATGACATAAGGGTAAACCCATTTGGGCGGCATAATGCCCTTGTCCGCGCGCGCTTTGGACTGGGCAATGACCTGACGCAGACCCGGGCCCATGCCCTGAAGGCGGCTGATATAGGCTTGCGCATCCGCCTTTGAGGTGACGCGGTGGATGTTGATTAGGAAGGCGGGCAATTGGCTTTGCGCGCCATTCATCTGGTCAAACACATAGCCATAATCGCGATAGCGATAGGAATCGGCGGAGCGCGCGACCTTTTTCTCAAATAGGCGATAGGACAGCAGACTATCTGCGCTCAGACGGGCCGGATCAAAGCGGCGGCGCATCTCAGCAAGGGCTGCTTGATCGGCCTTCAAATCTTCTGCTTCCGTTGCATCGCTGAAATCATCCCATTTGCCATAATCGGCATCGACAATGCCCCGGTAGGATTTGGCGAGCGGAGAGCGCGCAAGTTCTGCTGCGTCATAATCGGCAAAAAATTTGGCGAGGGCTGCATCTTGCGTATCTGCCGTTTCAGGCATTTGCGCCGGAGCGATCACCGGCGCGGGGGCGGCCAAAAGAGGCGCTGCGGTCGCGGTCGACAGCAGAAGGGCAAGGATGGAATGGCGCATAAGTAAGCTCCTGTTTTCTGGCCTTTTTTGGCCTGTTATCTGCTTGATTGACCGGCATCTGAGATGATCTGGCCATCGCGCATCTCAATCACGCGCGCGCAGCGGGCGGCCAAAGCGGCATCATGGGTGATGACGAACAGCGTGGCCCCGCTGTCTTTTTGGCGAGCAAAAAGCAAATCCATGATCTGCGTGCCGGTGGTGACATCCAAATTGCCCGTCGGCTCATCGGCAAAGAGCAGCATGGGTTGCGGCGCAAGGGCGCGCGCAATCGCCACACGCTGTTGCTCTCCGCCGGAAAGTTGAACCGGATAATGGCCCGTGCGCGCGGCCAAGCCAACGCGCTCCAATTCTGCCCGCGCGCGCCCAAATGGGTCATCGATCCCGGCCAACTCCATTGGCACCGCCACATTTTCCAGCGCGGTCATCGTCGGCAGCAAGTGAAAGGCCTGCAAAATAATGCCAATCCGGCCGCGCCGCGCGCGCGCCAGCGCGTCCTCATCACTCTGCCCGAAATCAACACCATCAATGATAATCTCGCCGCCGCTCGCGCGCTCTAGCCCCGCCAGCACGGCCATGAGCGAGGATTTTCCAGAGCCCGACGGGCCAAGCAGCGCCACCGTTTCCCCCTTGGTGACGGTCAGGTCGACACCTTTAAGAATCGCAACTTTCGCCTCCCCTGATCCCAGGGAGAGGGTGACATTGCGGGCCTGCATGATGATATGGGA
>JACCDK011217738.1_pt1 | contig 10813 bp, 8 predicted proteins | sample 7445871 | NCBI WGS metagenome assembly JACCDK01 (sample SAMN15323436, study PRJNA562643) | freshwater metagenome | isolation source: river surface water | place: USA:Blue River Watershed | collected 2017-08-15
CAAGGTGAAAGTAAACAGAGATTATGCAATGTGGTCAAGTCACTTTAATTTTAAAGACAGTACAGAAGCAGACTTTGTATACACTTATGTAACGGTAAATTTCAGTAAGGGAGATAAAAAAGTAGATGTTGTATTTTTCCAAGCAGATAAATTTAATAAAGACGGAAAAATTACAGAAGAATATTTAGTATACGACCAAAGCGGTATGGCTGCTCTATTGAAATAAGAAATTATTTCAGTTTTCTATCTAAAATTTTTATTTATAAGCATAAAAAAAGGCCCATTAAAATGGGCCCTTTTTTATATTAATGAGTTGGAACTAGTCTTCTATTGGTTCCACCTCCACATTATCTGACGCTGGCGTGTTGTTAATTGCACCCATTACTTCACTACTACCAAAATTAATGGATAAGGTATTGTTATTTAGCATTAAACGGTATCTATTTTTTGGATTAATAAAGTAGCCAAGGCTTTCATCTTTCACCCATCCTGCGTCTGTAATTTTCTTTAACATGTTATCATAAAATAACTTGCTGTCAATATCACCTAAGTCAAAATTAATAGTGAAAGTTACCAATTTTGCAGCGCGGTTTAAGTCAGTACTGGTGTTTCCAGTTTGCTCTGAATAATTAACCGTTTTTAAAGCTTGGTCAAAATTAAAGGTATAAGTGATGTTTGCACTACCCCCTAAATTTAAATAGGTTCTATAGGTATTATTATATTCACTTAGGAAATGATACTTGTCTATACTAGCATTGGTAGTACTTTGACTGATTGCTGGATCTACATGGGATTCTTCTGTACTTGGCGCCTTAGACCCTGCGATATCAAATTCATATCTGTAATCGTCCGATTTACTTACGCTACTTCCACCATAGGTATATTCTTTATATGGGAATTTAGCTACTACTTGTTCAATGCTTACTGTTGGAGATACCCCTGAAACATCACTGGTAGTAATTGATTTGAAAATAGAATTAAATGATTTTTCAAATTCAAAATACTTGGATTCTATACTGAATAAATTCTTTGTAATTCCGGTTTGTTCAAAGATATTAAACTGTCTTTGCCAATCCATATCAAATCCACCTGCGTATAAATAAGAGTCTTTCGAAACTTCTTTACCTTCATTATCCAAGATGTCAAACTTCCCATTGGCTCTGTAAGCAAAAAATCTGCTTTTCCCTACTGGGTAAATCACAGAATATTCGTCAAAGCTTTTGATTAATTCTCCTTTATCATCAAACATTTTCACTTTTTTATCATCCTTAGCAAGGATAACACCCGACTTAGAGTAGATAGGAGCGTATCCAAATTTTAAACGAAGGTCACCAACTACTTCTCCTTTTGTGTTAATCATACCCCATTCCATATCTTTATTTGAAGCACTAATATATCCGTTATAAGGCGTTCTCATGAAACGGTATTTTGCATCCTTAATAATTTTTTCTTTTGACTTAATGTCAATAAGACCATAAAAATAATCGTCGCCCGTTTTTCTTTTAAATGGCATTACATTGTCAACAACGGCTCCATAGGTAGTTTCTTCTTCTCCTTTATAAATTTCTTCTCCCTTTTTATTAATTACACTAAATGTAGTGTTAGAAGTAGAAACCCTTGCAACGCCATCTACAAAATTCTCACATCTTACATAAGCCGGCTTAATCACTACTTCACCAGATTTATTTACATATCCCCAAAGTCCTTCTGTAGTTTTAAAACGAATGAGTCCATCGGACATCACTCCTGTTCTAACTACTTGGTGTTCCCCAATAGTAGATAAGTTTGCAATAACCGCTTTTCCTTTTTTATCAATTAAAGACAATAATCCTTTATCATCTCTCACAATCGCAACGTCTTCAAAAAATGGCGTTCCGCCTTCATATTCATTTTCAATAAGTGGCTTTACTTTTTTATCGTCCATTACCCAATATCTTACCTTACCATCACTTTTAATTTCTGTGATGACTCCGTCGGTTGGATAGATAGAAGAAGTGTAATCAAACTCATCTTCTAACACAATTTTACCGTCATAGTCAATGAGGCTAATTTTTTTGTCATCCTTTTTTTGTCTAACTGGTATGTAGTCATACAAAAATTCTTTTTGTTTTACGCCACATGAACTTACCAACGCTAAAAGTAGCAAATAGAATAAGCCAATTTTGAAATTCTTCATATCCTTGTTTTTATATAAAAAAATAATTTAATCTAAAATTACCCCTTATTCATAACTAATCAAAAATTATAATAATATAAGCAATTTTAGCAGTTTATTAATCTGACAATCAAATACTTGTATCATTTTGGGTGTTCCATCTCTTTTTGCATATTATTGTGATCTATTTAATTACCATTATTATCTTCTATGTTATTTAAAAATTCATTGGTGCTGTTTTTCATTTTAATGTACACCCAAGGAATTGCGGGCAGGGTGGACACTTTAGAATTAAAGAGTGTTCAATTGAAAAAATTAACCAAGGTAGTGGTCATTCGCCCGACAACTGCAAAAAATGACAAAGCAACTTATCCTGTAATTTATTTATTACATGGTCATGGAGGAAACTTTGCACAATGGCCAACTACAGCTCCTCAATTATCTCAAACTGCTGAGGAGCTAAAGGTAATTTTTGTTTGCCCAGATGGGGGTGTGGGAAGCTGGTATTTTGATAGTCCAATAGACAGCTCCATTCGATATGAATCTTATATTACCAAAGAATTGGTTCCTTATATAGATGCTCATTTTCCAACCAAAGCAATGCCACAATATAGAGCCATCACAGGACTTAGCATGGGCGGACACGGCGCTTTGTATTTAGCCATAAGACATCCCAATTTATTTGGTGCTGCAGGCAGTACCTCTGGGGGTGTAGATTTCACCCCTTTTCCCAATAGCTGGGATATTAAAAATGCTTTAGGAAATTATGATGAAAATAAAGAAAGGTGGAAAGAAAATACAGTCTTACATCAAGTAGAAAATCTAAAGAACAATACCCCGTCCATGATTATTGACTGTGGGGTGGATGACTTTTTCTTAGATGTAAACAGAGCCTTACACGCGCGACTATTACAGCTAAAAATTAACCACGATTATATTGAAAGGCCTGGGACGCACGACCACGCCTATTGGAAAAATAGTATTGATTATCAAATACGCTATTTTAAAAAGTTTTTTACAAGCCAATTTTGATTCTTTAATTAATTGTCATTAAGGGCAACAATTTTACCTTGAATTTGTTGTGTAGATAGCCTAAGCTATTTACCGAATGACAAATGCCGTTACCCTTATTTTACCCAATCAATTGTTTAAGCATCATCCAGCTATTACACCGGGTAGGCCTATCTATTTAGTGGAAGAATGGCATTATTTTAGTCAATACCCTTTTCACAAGCAAAAATTGGTACTTCATAGAGCGAGTATGAAGTTTTATGAACAATATTTACAACAACAGGGGCATAGCGTACAATATATAGATGCAAAAACGGCAGCTAGTAAAGTAGCGCATTTGATTGCACAACTCCAGAAGGAGCAAATTGAACAAATACATATGGTTGATCCTGTTGACAATTGGATTGCTCGTAAAGTAAACGCTAGTTGCAAAGCACAAAATACGAAGCTCTTTATTTACGATAACCCCAATTTCCTAAATACAGCCAAGAGCGTTCAATCTTATTTTGAAAAAAAGAAAACTTATTTCCAGACCGATTTTTATACTTGGCAAAGAAAATCAAGAAATATATTAATGGATGCAGAGGGGAAGCCGCTTGGAGGCAAATGGACTTTTGATGCAGATAATAGATCCAAGTTTCCTAAAAAAGAAATCGTACCGGCATTGCCATCGGCACCTAGTAATGAATATATAGAAGCGGCGATAAAATATGTCCAACAAAATTTCCCGAACAATTATGGAATGATAAGTGCGCAAACTTTATTTGCCATCAATTTTGAAGACACTGAAAAATGGCTGAATGAATTTTTAATAAACAGATTTGAAAAATTTGGAATCTACGAGGATGCCATTGTTGCTAAAGAAGTAGTCTTGCATCACTCCGTACTTTCTCCCATGTTAAATATTGGGTTTATTGAACCGAGGCAAATTATGGATAGCGCTATAGCTGCTGCTGCTAAAAATAATATCCCATTCAATTCTTTAGAAGGATTTATTAGACAAATAATGGGTTGGCGAGAGTTTATCAAAATTGTATATGAAAGAGAAGGCACAAAACAAAGGACAACCAACTATTGGAAATTTACGCGTAAAATTCCGCCTAGTTTTTGGACAGGCACTACCGGCATAGTACCTATAGACCTTACTATCCAAAAAATATTGGTAACGGGCTATTGTCATCATATAGAAAGATTAATGGTATTAGGAAATTTCATGCTATTGTGTGAGTTTGATCCCAATGAGGTGTATAAATGGTTTATGGAAATGTTTATAGATGCATATGACTGGGTAATGGTACCTAATGTTTATGGTATGACCCAGTTTGCGGATGGGGGTATGAGGACTACCAAGCCCTATATCAGTGGCAGCAATTATTTAATGAAAATGAGTGATTATGAAAAAGGGGAATGGCAGGAAATATGGGATGGTTTATTTTGGCGATTCATGCATGAACATAGATCCTTTTTCCTGAGCAATCCAAGACTTGGGATGCTGGTGCATACTTTTGATAAAATGACATCAGAAAAACAGCAAACACATTTAAACAATGCGAATTATTTTTTAAATGCGTTAGATAAACAAAACGCCTTATGAAAATAAAAATTACAGAAGCAGATTTAGTGCAAATGGAGCAAAGAAAAAGAGCGAACTTAATTAATAGTATTGGCGGATTTAAAAGTGTTTGCTTGATAGGTACTACAGACGTTCATGGTCAATCTAATTTGGCAATATTTAATTCCATTGTACATATTGGCGCCAATCCTCCTTTAATTGGATTTATCATGCGTCCTGATTCAGTAAAACGCCATACCCTTGCGAATATTTTGGAAACCGGATTTTATACCATCAATCATTTAAATGAAGCCATCTATAGGCAGGGGCATCAAACTTCAGCAAAGTATCCTAGGGAGGTTTCTGAATTTAATGCAACCGGTTTACATGCTGAATATAAAGAAAACTGCATAGCCCCATTTGTAAAGGAAAGCAATGTGCAAATGGCTGTTGAATTTAAGCAAAGAATAGACCTGACAATTAACAACACCATCTTAATAATTGGCGAAATAAAGCAGCTGTTTTTCCCTGAGAATTGTTGGCAAGCAGATGGATTTTTAGATTTAGAAAAAGCAGGCACCATTGCCTGTTCTGGTCTAGATAGTTATCATACAACGCATCAATTAGAACGCTTGCCCTATGCTAAAGCCTAATGCTAATTTATTCCCAACAGCATATGCATCCATTCTGCAAAGAATGGATGCAATACAACCCGTTCAATATGCAAAAACCAGAAATTATGTAGACGGAGCAATTACCTATTTGTCTCCCTATATTTCAAGAGGGGTGATTTCTAGCAAGCAAGTAATGGACCAAGTATTAGCGAAAGGGTACCCACTAGCAGCATGCGAAAAGTTAATCCAAGAACTGGCGTGGAGGGAATACTTTCAAAGGGTATGGCAGGAAAAAAAAGAGCAAGTATGGACTGACCTCAAACAGGCACAACCATTGGTCCAACATCATCAAATGATCTCCGCGCTCTTAAATGGGGAAACAGGGATTGAAGCAATTGATTTACAAATTAATAATTTACATAGCATTGGCTATTTGCATAACCATATTAGAATGTACATCGCCTCTATTGCATGTAATATTGGAAAAGCACATTGGCAGCAACCAGCTAAATGGATGTATTATCATTTATTAGATGGAGATATTGCCAGTAATAATTGTAGCTGGCAATGGGTAGCGGGTTCTTTTTCTTCAAAAAAATATTTTTGTAATCAAGAGAATATAAATAATTACACTAAGAGTTGCCAAATGGGTACTTATTTAGATCAATCCTATGATCAAATAACTTCTATGCAAGTGCCCACGCCGTTATTACCAACTGAAAATTTGGAATTGACCACCTTACTTCCAGCAACGCCTCTCCCTATTGTAGATTGTAGCAAGCCTACTTTAATTTATAACTCCTATAATTTAGATCCTACATGGCATGCAGGTGAAAATGTAAATAGAATTTTATTGCTGGAGCCTAGTCACTTTGCATCTAATCCAATTAGCGAAAAGACAGTTCAATTTATATTGGAGCTTGCCAACAATATAAAGGACCTACAATTGTTTTGTGGAGAAATAGACCAGCTTACAGCTATATATAACCAATATGGTGTAGATTCTAAAGCCTTAATAGTTTCAAAAGAACATCCTGCCTTTGTGCATTATCCTGGCATAAAAGAGGAAAGGGAATGGATGTTCCCGATGGTAAAGGGCTATTTCCCTTCTTTCTTTTCTTTTTGGAAAAAATGCGAAAAGGGATTAAGAAAAACTAGCATATAAATTTTTCTTCAATGGATTTTGAAGGAAGGAAGCAATCGGTTTGCTTGCCAAAAATGGCATATCTATTGTTGGCAATTATATCATACACGCCATCTCTTATAAACCTGGGAACAATTGAAAACAGCGCTATTATTTTAGGCCATCCTTTTAAAAGCTTGGCTATTTCAATAATGGCAGCTGATTTGTAATAAACTCTTTCGTTTTTAATAAATATAACCGATTGGCAATTTTCTTTAACTGAATATTGTTGCTTTATTTTTTCTCCAGCATTGCTTTGTTGAGCTGCAAAATGAAGCTGATTGTTTTTATCATAATGAATTAAAAACAAAACGGTCCTACTGCATAAATTACAAACTCCGTCAAACAGCACAATATTCATAAAATCACTTTTTTACCCAACTTATTAATGAATTTCCGACCTCAATAATTTAATGAGCGTATCGTTTCTTTCTTTGGTCTTTTTTAAACTGGTACGATAAATGAACAGGTAGTTATAGTATTTCTGTACTTCAAAAATAAAATCGTCCGATTGTAAGATATTTTTTGTTTTGTCTAAGCCGTACATAAAATTTACATATCCTGTTGCATCGTTTAACTCATACTCTTTTGAAAATTGTTGATTCTCCCGAATGAGTCTCCCCAGGCCAATAGGATAATAGTTGTTAAAAACAGTGCCCACTTGATCAAAAAATTCATTTGCTGCTTCAATAGCTTTAAAATCTACTTCGTAGTAAGTAGCCAAGGTGTTTTTCAACTCACCTTCCTCCAAGCTACTTAGTAGTCCACTGGACTGCAAATTTTTAAATGAACTATTATTCATATATAGGGTGGTAGAATAAGCAATTAGTTTTGGGGTGCTTTTTAAAGAATCTGCTAATTGATCTGTTGTAATTTTTTTAGTTTTCGCTAGGTATAACAAATGATTCACTCTATTATATCTAACAATACAGCTATCCTCAACTCTAAGAACGTTCTCAATTTTAATTGAATCGGCAAGCAGGTCTTTTAAAATGGCCACTTTATTTTTTTCAATACGGTGATTAATAATCTGATGTTCTCTTAAATTTTCTGCAAGAAAACCTAAGGTAACCGCCGCAAATAACATGATAAATTCAGTAATATATTCTTTCCATTGCTTGGGTTGGTGGGAGTGGTGGTGTACTTCCATAATTGAGGCTATATTTTAAGTTAACAAGATATCATGCTAGGATATGGTTTAAGCCTGAAATTAAACCGTTTTTGTTCCTTTTCCCGCAATTGGAACATAATAAGTACAAAAAATACTACAAATCAGGCAGTTACCATCTATTTTGGGGATGAATCATTATTCAAAAAACCAAAACACAAAGTCACATGAAAAAAATGTTATTATGTTTACTTGTTGCAGGATCATTAGTTGCTTGTAACAATACTGCAAAACCAACTGAAACTGCAGAACAAGCGCCAGCTCCAACTGAGCACATTTACAAACCTACCTATACCGATAACTTCAAAATTGGCGATGCTAAAAATGTATTATTAGCTGAGGAATTCCACAAAGTGTTATTTGAAAAGGATTTCAAAAAAGCGGGAGAAATGATAGCTGATACTGCAACTTATAATGCAGAAGACGGGACTATTATCAAAGGAAAGGCTGCTATCGTAGAATATATGGAAAAAGGATTTACTGGCATCACCTTTAAAAACTATCAAATTGCCGCCATTTTACCTGTAGTGGGAGATAATGGACACCAATGGGTAGATATTTGGGATGAAGGAGAATTAGTAACTGCAGATGGTAAGTCTACAAAATACCAATGGATGGATGCATTTAGATTTGAAAATGGCAAAATTGTACACTTCATTGGATTTGGGAAAGCAGTTAAAAACTAAGACTTTCAATTCATTTTTAAGTTTCGAATAATAAAAGAGGCTCCTTGTGATAGGGGCCTCTTTTTATTAGATAATTTACTTGATACTATTTTATAGCTATTCGGAAATAGCGTTAAAGTAGCGCTAACTAATTTTTCTTTACCGAATATTTTTGGGTTCTAGCGTCTTTAATAACTCCTTTCCAATTTAATCCAAAACCAAAATCATATACATTATCCTGGGCATCTTTATACGGAGTCATATCATGTGGAACATCTTCTAATTGTTTTTCAACTGTTGACATATCTTTTGGCATTTGTAAAGGCAATAAACCAGAAGGTTCTGTCTTTCCTGAAATTATATCTAACTGTGCTTCCACTTGAACTCCAAATTCTCCAATAATTGCATCCACCTCTTTTTCAAATTCACCAAAAACCATTGGGTTGCTAATGGAAACTGATACAATTACCGGTTTTCCTTGCATTGCTTTCTTTGTTTCTAAAATGGTATTTAAATCGGGATAAGAGTTTGATTTAGCTGTTTTTCCTTTATATGATCTGTTGGTAATAGTAGAGTCTATGACTGGGTCACCAGCCGCAATACTATTGGATCTCGCATTTTGAGCAGTATACTCTTTTAATTGCAAACTAATTGGCATGTATCCATTTCCTCCGGCTTCTCTATCGGCTCTACTATATCCCCCACTTACAGGACTCTTAATAAATACAATCGCAAAATCTGCTTTAGATGGATCATCGGTTACATTATAATATCTTTTGATTAATTCAAGGTTTACAGGATAATCAATTTTTTCTGGTGAAGGCATTCCAAAGAAATTAATTCCAGCAGGAGTAATTCTTCTTGGTACGTATACTGTCTTTCCTTTTGTAATAGGTAAAGTTTTATTTTGATTTTTAATTAAAACAATTGATTTTAATTGAGCATCATATCCTGCTATCATAAATGTGGGTTGTCCAACAATAGTTTTAGAACTTTCAGGATCTAAATACGGATTTTCAAATAAGCCAACTCTAAAAATATTTAATAATAATCTAACCGCTGACTTTTCAAATCGCTTTCGCATAAAAGATGCGCCAAATTCTTGAACGCCCATTTGATAAGCTTCAAGTACAGGTTTGATATCATTGTTTCCACCAAATTGATCCGCCCCAGCTAATAAAACTTTATAATGTCTTTGTGCAATGGTTAATTTTTCAACTCCCCATGGTTTACCCATAAACACATCTGGCTTGGGCCCTTCCTCACCAGTGACCAACCAGTCGGTACAAACTACACCATCATAATCATATTTATTTCTTAATAAGTCTGTTATTATATATTTACTAAAACCATTCCCAACATTTTCATGATGTTTAGTGTCTTGATTATAGGAGATTGTGTAATAAGGCATCAGTGCCGAGGCTTTCTTAGTACTACCTGTTAATTTAAACGCACCTTCAGTAAAAGGTCTTAAATGTGTTTGAAAATTATTGCCTGGATATACTGCAAATTTTCCGTAAGCGAAATGACCATCTCTGCCACCTTCTTCTGGACCACCACTTGGCCAATGCTTTACCATACAATTCACACTTAAATTACCCCAGCCATTATAGGAAGAAATTACTTTGGGGGAGGTTTGAAAACCATCTACATAGGCTCTTGCCATGTCTGTTGCTAATACAGGATCTTCACCAAAGGTTCCAACAAAACGATTCCATCTTGGTTCTGTTGCTAAATCAATTTGAGGGGATAAAGCAGTCGTAATACCCAAGGCTCTATATTCCTTTGAAGCAATTGCTCCAAATTGTTTAGTAATTGCTGGATCGAAAGTCGCAGACAAGCCTAATTCTTCTGGCCATTGTGAAATAGTACCTCCAGAACCAGCATTATATTCAGCATCTTTATTAGCACCATGTCTTGGATCAGAACTATTATTAGTGGGTATGCCCAATCCAATACGCTCTACCAATTGTTGAACATTATTATTCCAAATGGCAACTGCTTCAGGATTTTTTACAGAAGTAATTAATAAGTGGCGCAAATTATCATTAGTTAAAAAAGCAATTTGCTGATCAGATAAGTCTGAAACCTTTGCATCACTTTGGCTAAAGGGTTTTCCATTGTACGTACCAGCAAAAATCCCAGCTTCGTGCGCAGGTATATTTTGATGCCTACTATATAACATTAATCCAGCTATTTGGTCTACTGTCATTTTTGAAGCCAGATCTTTTGCTCGTTCAACTACATTCATTCTCCAGTCTTCATAAATATCTACTTGGCCATTTTTATTTAAGTCCTTGAATGGCAATCCCTCTTTATAAATTATTTTTACACCCGATTGTGTAGAATAACCCAAACTAATTTGATCATTTACTTTTACTATTTTAATGGTATTGGAAATAGAAGTTTCCTTAAATTTTGTTTGTGCGTTTAAAACTAAAGGAGTCAACATGAGTAGCGCAAAA
>JACCDK010022448.1_pt1 | contig 10812 bp, 8 predicted proteins | sample 7445871 | NCBI WGS metagenome assembly JACCDK01 (sample SAMN15323436, study PRJNA562643) | freshwater metagenome | isolation source: river surface water | place: USA:Blue River Watershed | collected 2017-08-15
GATATTGATGCATTGTATGCGTTATTTGTAGATGTAGCAGATAAAAAGAAGGAAGTGGTAGAATCGGATTTACAAGCAATGGCAGCAGCCTACAATTCAACATTGGTCTCACAATAAAGAAATCAATGAAAATTAATAATTGAACTATGGGGAATACATTATTTGGAAAAATTTGGGACAAGCATGTAGTGAAGCAAATCACAGATGGTCCGTCGGTATTGTATATCGACAAACATTTTATTCACGAAGTGACAAGTCCACAAGCATTTAGTGGTATTGAAAAAAGAGGCGCAACTATTTTTCGTCCAGCACAAATTGTGGCAACAGCAGATCATAATGTGCCTACTATGAATCAGCATTTACCAATTGCAGATCAGCTATCTCGTTTTCAGGTAGATACTTTAATTGACAATTGTAACAAACATGGTGTGACATTGTATGGACTAGGACATCCGAACCAAGGGATCGTGCATGTGATTGGGCCAGAACTAGGTATTACGCAGCCAGGCATGACCATTGTATGTGGTGATAGCCATACCTCCACGCATGGTGCATTTGGATCGGTTGCATTTGGTATTGGAACCAGTGAAGTAGAAATGGTTTTTGCATCACAGTGTATTATGCAAACAAAGCCAAAATCAATGCGCATCAATATCGAAGGGGAATTGAATGCGGGGGTGGTTTCAAAAGATATTATTTTATACATCATTGCAAAAATATCTGCAAGTGGTGCAACAGGTTATTTTGTTGAATATGCAGGATCTGCCATTCGTGCATTGAGTATGGAAGCAAGAATGACTATTTGTAATATGAGTATCGAGATGGGTGCGCGCGGAGGATTGATTGCACCAGACCAAACGACTTTTGATTATATACAAGGAAGGATGTTTGCGCCAACGGGTGCAGACTGGGATCGTCAATTAGCAGTATGGAAAACATTGTACAGTGATGCAGATGCACAATTTGATATGGAAATTAATATTGATGCAGCAGACATTGAACCTATGATCACATATGGCACCAATCCTGGTATGGGCTTATCTGTAACAGGTAGCTTACCTACTATGGAAAGTTTTACAGATGCCACTGAAAAACAAAATTATGAGAAGGCATTAAAGTATATGGGCTTAACAGCAGGACAAAGTTTATTAGGTATGCCTGTACAAAATGTATTCATTGGATCTTGTACGAATTCAAGAATCGAAGATTTTAGATTGGTGGCAAGTATTATACAAGGCAAACAAAAAGATCCAGCCGTTAAAACATTGATTGTCCCAGGATCGCAGGAAGTTGCAAAACAAATTAAGCAGGAAGGTTTGGATAAAATATTTGAAGCTGCAGGTATTGAAATTAGACAAGCAGGCTGTAGCGCTTGTTTGGGTATGAACGAAGATAAAATACCAGCAGGCGAATATTGTGTAAGCACGAGTAACAGAAATTTTGAAGGACGTCAGGGTGCAGGTGCAAGAACGATGTTGGTGAGTCCACTCACTGCGGCAGCGGCCTTGTTAACTGGTAAGATCACAGATATTAGAACCTTATTAAATTAATTAAAAGTTAGAGACTAACTATCAAATCATAGCTATATGCAATCATTACAAAAAATTACGAGCAAATTTATTCCATTGCGTATCGAGAACGTCGATACGGATCAGATTATTCCTGCACGATTTTTAAAAGCCACCACTAAGGATGGTTTTGGTAAAAATTTATTTAGAGACTGGAGATACGAAAATGATGATGAGACCAAGCCAAAAGCAGACTTTGTTTTGAATCAAGCACAATACAGTGGCGCTATCTTAGTCGCAGCAAAAAATTTTGGATGTGGTTCTTCGAGAGAACATGCAGCATGGTCTATTGTAGACTATGGCTTTAAGGTAGTGGTATCTAGTTTTTTCGCAGACATCTTTAAAAACAATGCATTGAACAACGGATTATTACCTGTGACTGTGAGTGATGCATTTTTACAACAAATTTTTGCGCAAGGTCCGAATGATAGTTTGTCTATTGATTTAGCAGCACAAACCATCACAATCGATGCAACTGGTGCTTTTGAAACATTTGAGATAAATGCGTATAAAAAAACTTGTTTGCTAAATGGCTACGATGACATTGACTATTTATTAAGCATGAGGGAAGAGATAGCGGCATTTGAAGCAAAAAAATAATAACGATAAAGTATCAATATAGTATGGAAAAGAAAATTGCAGTGATATTGGGAGATGGGATTGGTCCAGAAGTAACCAATCAATCTATTAAAGTATTGAACATGATCGCCAAACAGTATGGCCATCAATTTAGTTACGAGTATGCATTGATGGGCGCGGTCGCAATAGACGAAACTGGTAATCCATTACCCGACGAAACCATTGCTATTTGTAAAAACAGTGATGCTATTTTATTTGGCGCTATTGGTGATCCAAAATATGACAATGATCCAACGGCGAAAGTAAGACCAGAACAAGGCTTATTAAAATTGCGCAAGGAATTACAATTGTTTGCAAATATCCGTCCGGTAAAAACCTATCCTTCTTTACAGCACTTGTCACCACTTAAGGCCAAGCATTTAGAAAATGTTGACTTTGTGATTTTTAGAGAGTTAACAGGGGGTATCTATTTTGGTGCAAAATCTTTAAGTGAAGATGGTACTATCGCAAAAGACGATTGTGCTTATAGTGTGATGGAGATAGAGCGTGTGGCGCATTTAGCATTTCAATATGCACAAAAAAGAAACAAGCATTTGACCTTGGTGGACAAAGCCAATGTATTAGAAACATCTAGACTATGGCGCAAAGTGGTTCAGGCCATTGCAAAAGAATACAGTGATGTACAAGTAGATTATTTATTTGTAGACAACGCTGCAATGCAAATCATTTTAAACCCTGCACAATTTGATGTGGTGTTAACAGAAAATTTATTCGGTGATATCATAAGCGATGAAGCTTCTGTATTAGCAGGTTCATTAGGCTTATTACCATCTGCATCGGTAGGCACGAGTGCGGCTTTGTTTGAACCAATCCATGGTTCATATCCGCAAGCAAAAGGAAAAGACATTGCGAATCCAATGGGGTCTATTTTATCTACAGCGATGTTATTAGATCATTTTGGAATGCAGGAAGAAGCAAATAGTGTGCGCACAGCAGTGGACTGGTGTTTGAATAATGGCTTTGTAACAAAAGACATCGACAACAATAATAGTTATACCACCACAGCAATAGGCGATATGGTTGCTGAATTTATTGAGCGCCATGCAAAGGGCGAAAAGCATCCTATCCATCAGCGTTTGCATAAATCAACAATAATTTAAATTTTATGGAACTCAATAAATATTCAAAGACCATCACCTTAGATCCAACGCAACCCGCTGCACAAGCGATGTTTTATGGCATTGGATTAACAGAGGAAGATTTGCATAAAGCACAAGTGGGCATTGTAAGTATGGGCTATGACGGCAATACTTGTAATATGCATTTAAATGGATTGGCTGCGGATATTAAAAAAAGTATTTGGGAAAATAATTTAGTGGGACTGATATTCCATACAATTGGTGTGAGCGACGGCATGAGCAATGGTACACCTGGTATGCGTTATTCTTTAGTGAGTAGGGATGTGATTGCAGATAGTATTGAAACCGTTTGTGGTGCACAATATTATGATGGATTGATTGCAGTGCCGGGCTGTGATAAAAATATGCCAGGTTCTGTTATCGCTATGGGAAGATTGAACCGCCCATCGATTATGATTTATGGTGGCACGATTGCACCAGGACATTATAAAGGACAAGACTTAAATATTGTTTCTGCATTTGAAGCCTTAGGACAAAAATTAGCAGGACAATTAGACGAAGCAGATTTTCAAGGCATCATCAAACATGCATGTCCAGGCGCAGGTGCATGTGGTGGTATGTATACTGCAAATACAATGGCTGCAGCGATTGAGGCATTGGGTATGAGTTTACCCTACTCTTCCTCTAACCCAGCTTTGAGTGCAGAAAAACAACAAGAATGTAAGGATGCAGGTAAAGCCATTCGAAATTTATTAGAAAAGGATATTAAACCAAAAGATATCATGACGCGTAAAGCGTTTGAAAATGCCATTGCAGTGATCATGGTTTTGGGCGGTAGTACCAATGCAGTATTGCATATGATTGCGATGGCAAAAAGTGTAGATGTAAGTATTACGCAGGATGATTTTCAAATGATCAGTGATAAAACTCCAGTACTAGCAGACTTTAAACCATCTGGTAAATATTTAATGCAGGACTTGCATCAATATGGTGGTGTGCCAGCGGTCATGAAATATATGTTGGCTCAAGGATGGTTGCATGGAGATTGTTTAACAGTCACCGGGAAAACCCTTGCAGAAAATGTAGCTGCTGCACCAGATTTAGATTTTGATCAACAAAAAATCATTTTACCAAAAGAACAACCAGTGAAGACAACGGGTCATTTACAAATTATGTATGGCAATTTAGCAACGGGTGGAAGTGTGGCAAAAATTTCTGGAAAGGAAGGTGATTTGTTTGAAGGTCCAGCACGCGTATTTGATGGAGAGGAATCATTGATCGAAGGTATCAATACAGGAAAAATAAAAGAAGGCGATGTAGTGGTGATTAAAAATGTAGGACCAGTTGGTGCACCAGGTATGCCAGAGATGTTAAAACCAACTTCTGCAATCATTGGTGCAGGTTTAGGAAAATCAGTGGCTTTGATCACAGACGGAAGATTCAGCGGAGGCACACATGGCTTTGTGGTGGGGCATATCACACCGGAGGCTTATAAAGGCGGATTGATTGCATTGGTGCAAGACAATGATATCATTGAATTGGATGTGAAAAAACATACCATGACATTAAAAGTGGACGAAGCAACCATTGCACAAAGAAGATCCGCATATCAACAACCTCAATTAAAAGCAACAAAAGGTGTTTTATTTAAATACGCAAGATCGGTGAAGGATGCAAGTGAAGGATGCGTAACGGATCAGGCGTAAAATTTTAAAAATGGAAACAAAACAACTTACAGGATCACAAGCAGTATTAGAAGCATGTATTGCAGAAGGTGTGGATACTATTTTTGGTTATCCGGGCGGAGCGATTATGCCCATCTATGATGCATTGTATGATTATATGGACAAGTTGAAGCATGTGCTTGTAAGACATGAACAGGGTGGCATCCATGCTGGACAAGGTTATGCAAGAACATCCGGAAAGGTAGGTGTGGTGTTTGCAACAAGCGGACCAGGTGCAACTAATTTAGTGACAGGACTTGCAGATGCGATGATCGATAGTACTCCACTGGTTTGTATTACTGGACAAGTGTTTGCGCATTTATTAGGAACAGATGCTTTTCAGGAAACGGATATCATTAATATTACAATGCCTGTGACCAAGTGGAATTATCAAATCACAGATGCAACAGAGATTCCACAAATATTAGCAAAGGCTTTTTATTTAGCAAAAACTGGAAGGCCAGGACCAGTCTTAATTGACATTACAAAGAATGCACAATTTCAATCCTTCGATTATGAAGGCTATACAATTTGTAATCATGTAAGATCATACCGACCAAAACCAATTGTTCGAAAGGCATTTATAGACGAAGCCGTTCAATTAATCAATGAAGCAAAAAAACCATTGGTGATTTTTGGACAGGGTGTGATTTTAGGAAAAGCAGAAAAAGAATTCAAGGCATTTATAGAGAAATCTGGTATGCCAGCGGCATGGACCATTTTAGGATTGAGCGCATTGCCAACAGACCATCCGCAAAACGTGGGTATGTTAGGAATGCATGGCAACTATGGTCCTAATGTATTAACGAATGACTGTGATGTATTGATTGCAGTGGGTATGCGTTTTGATGATCGCGTGACGGGAAGGTTAGACAAGTATGCGAAGCAAGCAAAAATTATTCATTTAGATATTGATCCATCTGAGATAGATAAAAATATTTTAGCCCATGTGGGTGTATGGGGCGATTGCAAAGAAACCCTGCCTATGTTAACGATGGGTATCGAACAAAAAGATAGAACTGATTGGTTAAATGTTTTTGCTGGTTATGCAAAGGAAGAATATGAACAATGCATACACGAAGAGATGCATCCAACTGCTGAAGCATTGAGTATGGCAGAAGTGATTCATGCAGTGAATGAAATCACGAAGGGTGACGCTGTGATGGTGACAGATGTGGGACAACATCAGATGGTCACTTGCAGGTACGCGAAGTTCAATCAAACAAGAAGCAATGTTACTTCGGGTGGATTGGGTACCATGGGTTTTGGCTTACCAGCAGCCATTGGTGCAAAGTTTGGCGCACCAGAAAGAACAGTGATAGCAGTGATTGGAGATGGCGGCATACAAATGACCTTACAAGAATTTGGTACGATCATGCAGACCGGTGTAGAAGTGAAAGTGATGATTTTAAACAATGAATTTTTGGGCATGGTGCGTCAGTGGCAGCAATTGTTTATGGACAAGCGTTACAGTTTTGTAGATATTGAAAGTCCTGATTATGTGATGCTGGCGAATTCGTACAAGATCGCAGCTGCAAAAGTGAGCAAGCGCGAGGACTTAGTAGATGCAGTCACAAAGATGTTGGCACATAAAGGATCCTATGTATTGGAAGTGATGGTGGGTAAAGAGAACAATGTATTCCCAATGGTACCTCAAGGCTGTAGTGTTTCGGAGGTTAGATTAAAATAAAATTATGCAAAACGAAAAACAAGAATTTACAATCACGGTATATACCGAAAACCAAGTTGGTTTGTTAAATCGTATTGCCATTATTTTTTCGAGAAGAAAAATCAATGTGGAGAGTTTAAATACTTCTCCATCGGAAGTGTCTGGCATCCATCGCTTTACCATAGTCGTGAATGAATCCAGAGAGGTGGTGCTTAAGATTGTGCGACAAATCGAAAAACAAGTAGAAGTTTTAAAAGCCTATTTTAATACCAACGATGAAATTGTATGGCAAGAGTTGGCATTGTATAAAGTATTGTCAGACGAGATTACAGAGAAAGTAAAAGTAGAAAGATTATTAAGAGAGTTTGGCGCAAGAGCAGTGGCGATTAGAAAAGACTTTATTGTTTTTGAAACAACAGGACACAGAGAGGAAACCAATAAATTAATGGAAGCATTGGCGCCCTATGGATTGGTAGAATTTGTAAGAAGCGCTAGAGTAGCCATCATTAAAGAAAGCGCAGGCTTCCACGAAAAACTAAAAGACTTTGAAAAAACCAAACCAGGAAATGAATTGGTAGAAAATGAATTCCTGGGTCAAAGATCAAATGTATTCACGATGTAAACTTCTACATAAAAATTAATTAAATAGTTATTTAAATATCAAATCAATCAATTCATAAACTAGACAAATCATGGCAAAATTAAATTTCGGAGGTACCGAAGAAAATGTAGTAACACGCGAAGAGTTCCCATTAGCAAAAGCACAGGAAGTATTAAAAAATGAAGTAGTCGCTGTGATTGGATATGGTGTACAAGGACCAGGTCAGGCATTGAACCAAAAAGAAAATGGGGTGAATGTGATTGTAGGTCAAAGAAAAAATTCAAAATCTTGGGATAAGGCAGTAGCTGATGGATTTGTTCCAGGCCAAACTTTATTTGAAATAGAGGAAGCATTAGAGAAAGGCACTATTATATGTTATCTATTGAGTGACGCTGCACAAATCGCCATGTGGCCAACTGTAAAAAAACATTTAACGCCAGGTAAGGCATTGTATTTTTCTCATGGCTTTGGAATTACCTATAAAGAACAAACAGGCATTGTACCACCTGCCGATGTGGATGTAATTTTAGTTGCACCAAAGGGATCAGGTACTTCATTAAGAAGAATGTTTTTACAAGGCCGTGGCTTGAATTCAAGTTATGCGATCTTCCAAGACGCAACAGGAAAAGCACATGACAGAGTCATTGCATTGGGTATTGCAGTAGGTTCTGGTTATTTATTTGAAACCAATTTCAAAAAAGAAGTGTATTCAGATTTAACAGGAGAGCGCGGAACATTAATGGGTGCAATTCAAGGAATTTTTGCAGCACAATATGAGGTGTTGCGCAAGAATGGACATAGTCCTTCTGAATCATTCAACGAAACAGTAGAGGAATTAACACAATCATTGATGCCATTAGTTGCTGAAAATGGCATGGACTGGATGTATGCCAACTGTTCAACAACTGCACAAAGAGGTGCTTTGGATTGGTGGAAAAAATTCCGCGATGCAACTTTACCTGTATTCACAGACTTATATGATAGTGTAGCTACAGGAAAAGAATCTGCACGTTCAATTGATTTAAATAGTAAAGCAGATTACCGCGAGAAATTAGAAGTTGAATTAGCAGAATTACATAATAGTGAAATGTGGCAGGCTGGAAGAACCGTAAGAAGTTTACGTCCAGAGAATCAGCCAGGAAAATAATTGCCGTATTCAACTCATGAACGAAACAAAATTTGTAGAAAATCCTGTACTCGATATTGAGGGTGCGACACAACGACTAAAATCGGTGGTGACCCATACCCCTTTGCAGTTGAATGCCAATCTTTCTCGCAAATATCAATGCAATGTGTATTTGAAAAGAGAAGACTTACAAATTGTACGTTCCTATAAAATAAGAGGCGCATACAATATGATGCGTCAACTTTCTGCAGAACAATTGGCAAAAGGAGTGGTATGTGCTAGCGCAGGCAACCATGCACAAGGTTTTGCTTATAGCTGTAAACTATTGGGTGTGAAAGGAGTGGTGTTTATGCCAATCCCATCACCACAGCAAAAAATTGTTCAAACAAAAATGTTTGGAGAAGACTTTATCGAAGTAAAATTAGTGGGTGACACATTTGATGACACAGCAGTGGCTGCAAAAGCATATACAATTGCAAATAGTATGACTTTTATTCCGCCTTTTGATCATCCAGATATTATTGCAGGACAAGCCACAGTAGGGGTTGAAATTTTAGATGACCTTCCAAATTTTACAGATGCTCAATTGGATTATGTTTTTTTGCCAATTGGTGGTGGAGGATTGAGTGCTGGGGTAGGCACTTATTTTAAATTAAAAACGCCCAATACAAAAATCATTGGCATAGAGCCAGAAGGCGCGCCAAGTATGCAAGCTGCAATGCAAGCCGGTTATCCAATTGAATTAAAGAATATAGATAAGTTTGTAGATGGCGCTTCTGTTAAGCGTGTTGGTGATTATACTTTTGCAATTTGTAAAAATGTATTGGATCAAGTACACCTAGTACCTGAGGGAAAAATTTGTACAACAATTTTAGACATGTACAACGAGGAAGCTATTGTAGTAGAACCTGCAGGTGCGATGTCAGTAGGAGTATTAGATGAATACGCAGATCAGATTAAAGGAAAAAACATATTATGCATTGTGAGTGGAGGTAATAATGATATTGCTAGAATGCAAGAAATTAAAGAGCGTTCATTAATTTATGAAGGGTTAAAACATTATTTTTTGATTCGCTTTGCACAAAGACCAGGTGCGTTGAAAGAATTTGTGAATAAGGTATTAGGGGACAATGATGATATCACCAGGTTTGAGTACATACAAAAGCATAATAAAGAGGCTGGTCCAGCTTTAGTAGGATTGGAGTTAAAATCAAAATCTGATTATGTGACATTGATGGAAAAAATGAAAACCTATCAGATCAATTACAATGAAATTAATAAAGACGATAATATTTACGGCTTTTTAATTTAATGTCTAACTTTGCGTTGCTTATTAAACAGCAGGGATCAATCGATTCATTGAGAGGAAGGTAAAATAATTTATATGCAGGTTTTAAAGTTTGGAGGAAGTTCGGTAGGTACATCAGGAGCAATTTCAAAAATGATTGCTATTGTGAAAGCGCGTGTTCAAACAAAGCCGAGTATTGTTGTGGTATCAGCAATAAGTGGAGTCACAGACCAATTAATTTTATTAGGACAAACAGCAGCTCAAGGCAATGAAGCTTATCAAACAATGATTCAAAGCCTTAGACAAAAACATGAAGATGCAATACTTGCTTTATTGCCAACTGCGCAACAAGCTAGCGGGCTGAATATGGTAAAGGCATTGATCCAAGAAATTGAATCTCATTGCGCAAGTATATTTAACGAAAGCGTGTTGACACTTCGCATGCAGGATTGTTTAATGAGTTATGGTGAAATATTATCTTCAAAAATTATTGCTGCAGCATTTGATGCAGAAGGCATAGATCAAGTATGGTTGGATTCAAGATGGATGATTAAAACCAATAGTGCTTATTCAAATGCAGTGTTGGATAAAGCTTTGACTAATCAAAGCATTCAACAGTATTTTGCAAATCCTTCTAATCAACATGCATTGTATATCGCCCCCGGTTTTATCGCATCCGATACAGCAGGCCATACCACTACATTAGGAAGAGGTGGATCAGATTATTCGGGAGCAATTTATGCTGCAGCTATCAATGCATCTGTTTTAGAAATATGGACAGATGTGAGTGGGATGATGACGGCAGATCCAAGGATAGTAAACAATGCCAAAGAAATTCCAAGGATATCCTATCATGAAGCCATGGAGTTATCTCATTTTGGCGCTAAAATTATTTATCCGCCAACGATTTTGCCAGTGATGCAGGTAAATATTCCATTATGGATCAAGAATACCTTTGAACCTGAGCATCCGGGCACATTGATCGAAAACGAATCTCCAAAAGATATTAGTGTAATTCGCGGTATTTCTAGTATCAAAGATATTTGCTTATTAAGTTTAGAAGGCGCAGGTATGGTGGCCATACCAGGGTTCACAAAAAGATTGTTTGATGCACTTGC
>JACCDK011595147.1_pt1 | contig 10810 bp, 11 predicted proteins | sample 7445871 | NCBI WGS metagenome assembly JACCDK01 (sample SAMN15323436, study PRJNA562643) | freshwater metagenome | isolation source: river surface water | place: USA:Blue River Watershed | collected 2017-08-15
CTATGATAGCGCAGAATCAGCCTAATTTCTAATGTTACGTCAGCCGCAGCACTTCGTAGTATAAAAAGACATCCCCCGCCGCGTTGCCGCAGTGGGGGAGTTTGAAGAAGACTATTGAAGCTTCAGTCTGAAGAACTTCTGGTTGCCAGACATGTCAACGATTGCGCTGTAGATTCCATCGTTGTTCTCAATGATGTTCGAGTCGAGGTCGAGCCATGTTCCTTGTGCTATGTCCGAACATGCTTCAATGATCCATGTCTGACCTGCAGGAGGTGGAATAGGCTGAATCCAAGACAGCTTCGCATTCATCGTGGATACCTGTGCCTTGAAGTTAGTATTCGTAGGAGACACGGTTTCCATGATGAGATGTGGAGTAAACTCAAGATTGAGCTGTGTGAACCCACTCAATTGTGCTAACGCAATAATGTCGATCACTGTCGGCATCATACGCGAGCCTGGGTAGAATGAGCCCGACATGTTGCACTCACCGATGTACTCTATGTGACTGATGGTATTTCCAGTCAGAGAGTTGACCTGCATCGGAATTGTGATCCAGGGATATGGTCCGCTGGTAACATCGATATCACGATCTCCACATTCAGCGATGAAGCTGAAGTTGTCATATGACATGCCGAGTGCATGCCCGACTTCATGCATCGCAACCGTGAAGAGGTCGATGTGCTGAGTCGTTGCAGGATAGAGGTAATTCCGTCCCGCATTGATCGGCCCCATACCGAGATTCACCGTCGAAGTCACGTAGTTTGTGGCCTCAGAGCATGAATACGGTGTTGGATCGAGATACCAATTAAGGTGATCCGTATCGCTGTCGTTGTTGAACAACAGATACCCCGCAGTCTCTCGATTGGGTGTACCAGCTTGCGTGAGGAGGACGTGTTGTCCGCCACCGACGCTGGCCCATCCATAGTACAAGACTACAGTGTGGTTGTCGCGAATGGCGAGTTCCCATATATCACACGCGGCGTTCACGATGGTTTCGAGATCGCCTGTGCCGATGCTGTTGACGGGAGGCGTGCCTCCCACGAAGATCCGAGTGATCGTCAGTGAGCTTGCGCGTTGTTCTCCGAAAAGGGAAACAAGCGCTACCACTACTAGAAGTAGCAATAGTTTTTTCATAATTCAAGGAGCTGGTGTTGTTTTGTTTGGTTCTTGTTTCCCTAACAACCTATATATATCTTATCATATTCAACGGCATTTGTCAATATTACAGAATAAGGCCTAAAATAAAGCTATTTCTCTGCAGAGAGGATTTCACGGACCTTTTCGATATCAGTAGACCAGCTAGATCCGTCGAACCATTCAAGGCCTTTGAATTGGAGCTTGTAGGTATCGGTTGGACGCTGGAGAGAACCGAGGTAGATATATTTCTTGCCGGTATTCTGGGCATACTCGATGGCCTGTGTCATCATGCCGAGGCCCATGTCCTTGGGCGAAGCATTCAAGTCATAGAAAGGATAAGAGTAGTGGAGGATGTCAGTATTTGTATAGGCGATGCAATAACCGAGAGGAGGGGTCGAAGGATGCAGGGAGTAGGTGAGCAAGTTATTGAAGTTGCTCTTCGTCGAGTCGGTCAGCATCTCCTTGACTTTGAGTGCGCTCATGATGCCAGGGCCGAACTTGGTGTCGTAGAAGTCTTTGGCAAGTTTGCCGAGCTTGAAATCATACTCGGCAAGAGGGAGGTTTGTGCGAGCGAGAGTGATATCGGAGACTTTCTTGAGGATACGCCTATTCTCGCTAGAGAGCTCAAACTTTGAGAGATCGATGCGCACCGAGCGCGTCTGGTGCATGATGCCTTTGCCGATGCGCGTGAACACATACCCGCGGGAATACATGTCAGAGATATTCTTCTCTGAGAAGTCAGTGATCGTTTGTGAGTTCCAGTGTAAATAAGACATAGGGTGAGGGTATAGGGTAGAGGGTGTAGGGTCTGCGTTTTCCGCCTAAACCCTGTCTCCTAGTGCAGCGCAAGCCAGAATCCGAAGACGACGAACATGAAATGGATGACCCAGAAACGCATCACAGTCTTCTCCTCACTCCAACCTTTGAGCTCGAAGTGGTGATGAAGCGGTGCCATACGGAAGATGCGCTTGCCAATGAGATATTTGGATACTACCTGGATGATAACGGAGAGTGCTTCAACATAGAACATGAATCCGAGGAAGAAGAGGGAGACTGTCTCGCCGATAGCCATGGCATTCACTGCGAGGAGTGCACCGACCCCGAGAGAGCCGACATCTCCCATCATGAATCGAGCGGGCTTGATATTGAAATACGTATAGGCAACGAGTGCTCCGGTGGTAGTGGCGTTGAGGATGGCGATCTCTCCGAAGCCGTTTATCCACGAGAGGATAGTGAGTGCGCTGAATGTGGTGATGAGCATGCCTCCTGCGAGACCATCCATACCATCAGCGATGTTGACGGCGTTTGCAGTGAACATGACGATGAATATGACGAGAGGAATGACCATCCATGAAAGGTCTATTCCAGGACCAAAGGGGACATAAAGGTAGTGCCATGCAGGGCCGAGCTTGGTATATACCCACCATGCAGTGATGGCACCTGCGATGAATTGGAGAATGAGTTTCTCGTGAACGAAGACCCCCTTCCTTGTCCGTGATCCAAACCAGACGGACAGACGCTTGAATGCGCTCCAAGGGAGTGTGATGGTGTACCAGAAGCGCATTTTCCAATCATTGTGGATGCGGATGAGGTTGAGGATGTGACCCATCTTGCGTGAGCGGCGCTCAGTGCCGTAGACGCTCATGAGGTCGTCAATGCCACCGAGGAGGGCAGATATGAGCATGACGCCGATAGGAACATAGGTGAAAGAGCGGTTCCAGTTGAAGAGGACAGTGAGGATGCTCACGGTAACGACGATGAGAAGGCCTCCCATGACAGGAGTAGTCGCCTTATATGCGTGAGATCCGAGTGATGCAAGCTCAACTTTGGCGCCCTTGATGATGTTGAATCTATAGAGGATCTTGGTGAGGAGTGGTGCCCAGAGGTAAGCAAAAGCGGCACCGATGAGCGCAAAACCGAGGATATAGGCCAGATCGGCGGTGCCTTCTAGGAATGTAATCATGGGGAGTACGATACCATGAAAATGGGGTATTTTCAATCATTCGCAAGGCACAGTGGTACAGGATACGATATCCCTCGGTACACGGAAACTTTCTGCAGAAAGTTTCCTAGTCCTCGGTGATTTTGTGCTCAAAATCACCTGCGAATGTACCTCGAGATATGTATCTTGTACCACTGTGCTTTGGATTACCTCAACCTCCTTAGTTCTGTCTTGGATTTCTGCGCTCTCAGGTAAATGCGGTTTGTGGTGTCGCGATTGCCGTTTTCGATCCATGACTGCTCAGTGATGGATTTGTTCGGATCAGTGATCTCGATCTCACCCTGCTTGATGCCGGTGCCATAGATGCCATCCTCGGGGTAGGCGACTGCATGAAAATAGCGGATTTTCGTGGGGGTAGAGTCGGCGTATTCGACTTCGTGAACGACGAGGATATGGTCTCGCTCACCCTCAGCGCGGTTGTCGAGCATGATGATGACATCGCCTGGAATAATGTCCTTGATAGCTATGGCAGAGCTATTCTTGTCATGCGCCAAGGTGACGACGTCGCAATTTTCGACGGGGCGGAGTGTACAGCGGATCTTATCGAACAGAGTGCGGCAATTCACGAATGAAAGACGTTTCTTGAGAGAAATCTTCTTGGTTTCGAGAGATTCGGCATTCAAGATATAGTAAGCAAATCCGGAGCAATCGATGCCGATGTTCTGGTCAACAAGAATTTTCTTGAGTGATTCTGCGGTCAGAGAATCGATGGCAATATGAGATTTGACAATGAGTGATTGCACTTCATCCGAAATATCTTGAGGACTACCTTTGCCAACATTCACACGCAACGCGAGGCGAGAGAGCTTAGTTTTGTTATTGAAATAGGGGACTGAACATGATGTGGAACCCATCTTGAAATGGAGATACTGATCTATGACATTAAGAGCGCTTTTTGAGAGTGTCTTGGTAGTCATATGATTATTTCTTGCTGACGATTGCCGCAATCTCCTTGCCGCGCTCATTGAATACTCCATGTCTCTCCATGATGCCTCGTGCGCCCTGGATTCTGAGAAGGTCTTCGTTGTGTCCAGAATTGGGATAGGGGATGACGTTGTATCCAGCTGCTTCGAGTGCGGTGATGGCTCCGGTTGGCGCGGAAGGTGTATTCTTGGTGACACGCAAGATGATCTGGGCGCCGTCATTTACTGGGATGAGTTCGTCTTCGATTGGTTCGCCGCGCAGAGCTTTGAGATGCGCCTCGAATGTGGTGAGACCTTTGACTCCGGCGATGCGGTTCTCTTTTTGCAAGTATGATTCGAAGGTGGTTGATGCTGGTTGACGCGCATTGATCTCAATGAGATGGATGGTGCCCCGCTCATCATCGCGGATGAGGTCGACACCATAGAGTCCGCGCCAGCCGCTAACATTAAGCTTTTTACCGATGTCGTGAACCATCGTCGTGATGTACTCGAGCTCAGTCTCACTCAGAAGGTCACGGGAGACACTCCAGTCATTGCCGACCGTCGTGAACATACTATCAGTGAACGGCTCCATTCCGGTGATTTGATAGCTGATGTTGCCGACAAGTATCTTATCTGCGGCAACAACTGCATTCACGGTATATGACGATCCTTTGATGTAGGGGCTGCGACGTGCCATGCGGAAAGGAAACTTTTCTTGGAGAGTTTTGAGCTCTGCTTCTGAAGTGACGAGCACGGTTCCGCCACCTGTATGTCCGTGTGCCCACTGAAGGACGAATGGCTCGCCGGTCCAGGTGAGCTTCTTGGTGGGGAGTACGGCATGTGGTGGAAGGTACTTCCTGCCGAGCTCGCCGAGCCACTCTATCTGACTCATCTTATTCTCGACAGTTTCGGAGAGCTCAGCTCGTGGATTGATGAGCTTCACTCCTGCCTTGGTTGCGGCATCTTCGACACGAGAAGTATTTTTGAAGACCATGACATCGCCTGGATGTTGTGCGAAAAGCTCTTTTACAGATGCATGTTCGATGAGTTCGCGAGTACCGAGGGTCTCAGGACCATCGACAAGGAGTATATGGCCAGGGAATTTCTCAGACACTATTTCGCCGTAAGGGGTTTTGCCTGCCACTACATAGTATCCGTCTATAGGATCAGCGCCGAGAGCGCGCTCGATTTCGCGAGTGACGTAGATGAGGGGGCGTTCTGATTTCATGTGATTAATCTAGCAGAAAATTGCTCAAATTAAAACGGCTCGCATAATCGACGGATTCGTATTAGTATGCTCCTATGACTACCTTTTCCGTCATAGGCACACCTATCGGCAATCTTGGAGATATCACGCTCCGAGCCCTGGAGACGCTCAAAAGCGCAGATCTCATTCTTTGCGAGGATACGCGCATGACCAAGAAGCTTTTGGATCACTATTCTATATCTAAGCCGACGCTCTCATATCACGCGCAGAGCGCAATATCACGGACGGAGGGTATTGTTGCGTATATAAAGGGAGGGAAAAATCTCGCGCTAGTTTCTGATGCGGGCACTCCGGGAATTTCAGATCCAGGGTCGCATCTGGTTCAGATCATTCGCACGGAATTTGCGGAGCAGATACGATCGGGCGAATTGAAGATTGAAGCGATACCAGGACCGTCTGCTCTCGCGAGCGCTCTTTCTATTGCAGGGGTTCCGTGCGCTGATTTTACATTCTTGGGATTTTTGCCGCATAAGAAAGGTAGAGAGACTCTCTTCAAGGAAATCGCGGCTGCAGAGCGCACGATGATATTCTACGAATCACCACATCGCATCATGAAGACACTCGAATCTTTGGAGGTGCACGTGGGTGCAACAGGGAAGATGGTGACTATTTGCCGAGAGCTCACCAAGATATTTGAGGAAGTTGTTCAAGGGACGGCGGTCGAGGTGAAGGCGTATTTTGAAAAAAATCAGGACAAAGTGAGGGGGGAATTTGTGATGATTGTGTCGGAGGGAAAATAATTCAAGCTAGATTCAAATAAAAAGGCCGCGCATATGATGAGTATGTGCGGCGTGCTATACCCCGAAAGATTCGAGGAGTTTGATTGCGTGCAGTACTTCTTGGATATCTGCAAATCTCACGCTGAGTATTGCGGCGCCTCCTTCGAACCTAATGACAAGAACATCCTCTGGATCTTCATTGTGTACAACAAGTTGAGGATTCTTGAGTTTGAACGGAAGCTGGTCCGTGCGCAGGCTTCCCTTGATCGGTCGATCGTCAATGTCGAATATGACATCATTGACGCTCTCGGGATCTCGGTGATCCTTGTGGTGTCCGAATCGAATGAATGGGTTTAGCCTGAGTAGAAGAAAGTCTCCTTCATGCTCAAGCCAGTCGGACATACCCAAATACCATCCGCTCTTCTCAGTGAAGATACGCACCGCCACATCTCGACCCAATCTGGGGTCGAATGGGTCGGTATGCTCTTTCTGGAGCGGGTCGAGTTGTTGAGTGCTCATAATTTTCTGGCGTAATCATAGCACCTTGCTGTATACTAGTGCTATGTCAAAAAGACAACTCCTCATACTTCTCGGCATCTGGGTTATGGTCTTCACTTTCTTGGGATTTCCTCCTGCATGGAAACAAGTATTTGCGGTTGCGACTGGTGCGATCATTGTAACGATTGCAGTTGCTACTAAGTCTCGAGAGAAAGCGCAGATTAGCAAGAATTCAGTCCCATTCATGGAACATAAGTCGATGGATATGAGGCCACCCTCGGATAGCATTACCAAGTCTGATCAATCAATGACCGCATGACCGAGCTTTGGCGCGAGTATGGATCTACCAAAACCGCGATCGTGATTACGGGAGCCTTTCTTATTATTATCGCTATTTTTGTTTTTGCATGGTTCTTGCCGATAGGACGTATAGACTATGCGGCGATGCTTCAACCTTCGAGTGATGTTCCGCTTGCCGCTGCTGCAATTCCCGTTCAACTTGCTTCTACTACTCCCGTTTGGAAAGCGACTCATGTATCAACACCCGATCAAGTGAAGGCTGTGTACATGACGAGTTGGGCAGCAGGCAACCAGAAATTCAGAAAGCATCTTTTCGAGCTCATCGATACGACGGAGATCAATTCTGTGGTTATCGATGTGAAGGACTACACAGGTCGTATTAGTTTCGAAGTGGATGATCCAGAGATTGTGAAGACGGGCGCTATTGAGAAGAGGATACCGGACATCAAAGAATTCATAGAAGAGCTACACAAGAAAGATGTATATGTGATTGGTCGTATCTCATCATTCCAGGATTCATATCTTATCAACGTTCATCCTGAGTGGGCGGTGAAGACAAAGGATGGTCGTATATGGCAGGACTATAAAGGCGTGAAGTGGCTCGATGCTGCAGCAAAGCCCGTCTGGGACTATCTCATGGCAATCGGTCACGCGTCATATGATGTTGGTTTCGATGAATTGAATTTCGACTATATCAGGTTCCCGTCAGATGGTGATCTCGAGGATATCTCATATACATGGGCTGAGGGCAGGTCGCGTCAAGAGGTTATGAGAGATTTCTTCGCGCATGTGCATGATGAATTTTCGGGTACGGGTATACCAACATCGGTTGATCTGTTCGGTCTCACCACAAGCGCAGAGGGTGATCTTGGTATAGGTCAAATTCTAGAATATGGTCTCAAGTATTTCGATTATGTCGCACCCATGGTATATCCATCACATTTCGGCAAAGGATTCCTCGGATATGCTAAGCCGGCTCAATATCCGTACGAAGTAATACATTCGTCGATGTCGAGTGCAATCAAGAAAGCTCAAGCAACGACAACTCGACTCTCGTGGCTTGGTATCGAACCGATAGCTTCGACGACTCCTCAGCTTTATACAAAAGAATCCTATGATGAACAGAAGCTCCGTCCATGGTTGCAAGCGTTCGATCTCGGCGCAGTCTATACTCCTGAGATGGTCAGGAAACAGATCGATGCGACGTATGATGTTGGTCTCGACAGCTGGATGCTCTGGGATGCCGCAAGTATCTATGACCCAAATGATCTTCTTTCTAAGTAATCAACAGGGTACTCGTCCTCATTCACAGGTACTTGCGCGATTTTCTAAATGTGGTATGATTTTTCTCGGATAGAAAATTAACTCACGCCAGACGCTCCGAACGGAGTAGTTTCTCCTGGCGTGTTCGGATAAAACTAAAAATACAAATAAAATAGGACCATGGCAAAGTCACTTGCAAAAACGGACTCCCCACCTCCGGGGAGAGTACACGGCAAATGCAACACAAGTAGCATTCTGTCTGGCTTGAGTAATTGGATGGCAAAGCATCAACCTCCACATCAACCTTCAGGGGCTGAGAAAGAAGAAGCCGAGCCCAAACCCCTCAATCCTGAGGAATATTTGGAGCGTGAAGAGGCCAGCCGGAGTCAGAAGCGTTCTCTGGCGAGTCAGGTAAGCGCCTTTGGTGGGATGGATTCGGCACTTGTTCGCAAGCTTGATCCTGAGAGGAAGCCGTTCAGTCGGGGTGAGTAGTTTGTCCTAAATAACACGAAGCATTCTAGATTGAGGAGACCTAGAATCAGCTTGCCCGTCGCTTTCGAGCGACGGGCTTTTGTTATATACTTAGGGGTATATATGGCTCCTGTATCCACCGATGAGAATCGCATAACCTATTTTGGCGAAACCGATGCGCGCAACAAGCGCCTCAAATTTGGCATAAAGGCCAAAGATCGTACGCGCCATGTGTATGTCATTGGAAAGACGGGTATGGGAAAGTCTACTCTCCTCGAGAACATGGCTGTTCAGGATATCCAGGGCGGTGAAGGGATGTGTTTCATCGATCCGCACGGCAAGACTGCAGATCTCATGCTCGAATATGTGCCCAAGGAGCGCATCCGTGATGTCATCGTCATAGCGCCCTTCGATCTCGAAAATCCGATTTCTTTCAACGTACTTGAGAGTGTGAGCGCCGATAAGAGACATCTCGTTGTGGGTGGTCTCATGAGCACTTTCAAGAAGATTTGGGAGGACGCTTGGTCTGCGCGTATGGAGTATATTCTCACCAACACGCTCCTCGCGCTTCTCGAAGCGCCAGACACTACGCTTCTCGGTGTGAACCGTATGCTTTCTGATAAGGCGTATAGGAACGAGATTGTTTCGCATGTCACTGACCCATCGGTGAAGTCGTTCTGGGTCAAGGAGTTCGCCAACTATACCGAGCGTATGGCGGCAGAATCGGTTCCTGCTATTCAGAACAAGGTTGGTCAATTCACAGCCAATCCGCTCATCAGGAATATGATCGGTCAAGCCAAGTCCTCATTTGATTTCCGTAAAGCGATGGATGAGCGCAAGATCATCATCATCAACCTGTCGAAGGGAAGGATTGGCGATGAGAACATGAAGCTACTTGGTGGTCTTTTGGTGACCAAGATATATCTCGCAGCGATGTCACGCGCAGATGTTCCTGATCGTGTCATGAAAATGCTTCCGAACTTCTATCTTTTCGTGGATGAATTTCAGAACTTCGCAAACGCTTCATTCGCAGACATTCTTTCAGAAGCTCGAAAGTATAAGCTCAACCTGACTATTGCGCATCAGTATATCGAGCAAATGGATGAGATTGTTCGCCCAGCAGTGTTCGGTAACGTGGGTACCATGATTGCATTTCGTGTCGGTGCGACTGACGCTGAAGTATTCGAAAAGGAGTTCGCGCCAGTCTTCGTTCTCGAAGATCTCGTAAATCTCGGCTTCGCACAAATCTATCTCAAACTTATGATTGACGGGTTGAGCTCGGCGCCATTCTCAGCTACGACATTGCCCCCGATCCCGCATCCTGACAAATCATACGTCGAGGAGATTCTCGCTGCATCTCGTGAGCAGTTCTCGAGACCAAAAGCGGAAGTTGAAATTGAGATCGCAAAGTTCCACGATTCGACGCCTGCTATGAAGAAGATCGAGGCGCTTGGTGATCGTGAGAAGCCATCTCCGAAAGTTGGTTCTGCGTCGTTGGCGGCTATGCCCAAGATGAAGCCGGTTGAAACGGTGGCTCCTGCTGTGCCGGTGGCTCCGGTTTCTGCGCCTGCACCGAAACTTTCTGTGCCGAAACCAAGTGCCTCGAAATCTGAGTTCAAGCCAACCACTCCAAAACCCGCGCCGAGTGCGAAACCTGAGCTGGAAGGACATTCAAGCCTGAAAGATGCTCTCGCCTCAGTCATGGCGAAGCCGAAGCCTGTTGAGGTGGTGAAGCCGGTTGAGACTGTCAAGTCGGTGGTGCCCACTCATGTGGCGCAAAAACCTATTTCTACAACGCCGGCCTCTACAACGCCAAAACCTGTTTCTCTGTCTGCGCTCGCGCCGAAGCCACAAGCTCCGCGACAGGATCCCAAGGCTCAGACCAAGGAAAATGTGAGTGGTCTCAAGAATGCGCTTGCTGCTGCGATGGCGAAGAAAGAAGTGCCGCTCAAATCGACTGAGAAGCTGAAGCCGTTGCCGAAAATAGTGTTTACGTCCACTAAGGTGCAGCCAGAGGCGATTCCTGGAGCTGTGGAGAAGATTGTACAAGAAGGGGTTGCGCAGACAATGGCTGATTCTCAGAAAGGTGCTGATATTCCGAAACAAAAGCAGGCTCCCGACGAAGTTCCAGAGGATGTGCTCAAGAATGTGTTGAAAGTTGACTAGGTATTTGTTACTCGCGATTTTTTCTAGGCGGTAAGGGCGGGGTGAAGGTAGACCTATCGAACGATATGTGGCATCATAGCCA
>JACCDK010154859.1_pt1 | contig 10809 bp, 4 predicted proteins | sample 7445871 | NCBI WGS metagenome assembly JACCDK01 (sample SAMN15323436, study PRJNA562643) | freshwater metagenome | isolation source: river surface water | place: USA:Blue River Watershed | collected 2017-08-15
GGACTTCATTCGCCCAGTTCGAACGCGAGCTGATCGGGGAGCGAATCCGCGACAAGCGTGCCGCCGCCAAGCGCCGCGGCCTGTGGCACGGCAGCGCCGCACCCTTGGGCTATGTCCTCGTGCAGCAGCGCTTGGTGATCGAACCCCAAGAGGCGTCGATCGTGCGAGATATGTTCACACGCTTCGCGGCGCAAAGCTCTGTCATAACGTTGCTGCAAGAGCTGGATGACGGGGTGGTGGCCAGCGGCACCGATATGCAAAGGATGTCAGCTCGACCGATGGCGCTGGCACTTGAGACTGCGACATATCACCCTTTTCCTTCTAACGATGGCTACGACATTACCGCGTCTTTCTGCAAGTCCTATCTTCTACTAGGACTCCGGCTTGAGCGGCTGATTTGTCAATAACCGCTTAGCAACTATACGGTTGATTGAAAGCTTGTGGCTGAAAGCGGTCTGAATAGTATTATGTTGGTCTCGACTAACAAGAGAATGTTCACGTGTTTGAAGCCTGATCGCCCTCCTTGGTTGACAGCGAACCGGCGCGTGTAAGTTGTTGATTTTATTAGCTCCCCGCCTGAGCCTACCCGCAGGCCAAACGGAGAATAGAGACGGCTCTGGCGCTGAAAACAGCGAAATGAGGGTGTTTTGGCCGAGGGTCACCCGCAGCACTTCGGCGCGTTTCCCAAGGGAAACGGCCAAGAAAAAGGGCCCGGAGACAATCCGAGCCCTTGTGTATGGTGGAGCCGGCGGGAATCGAACCCGCGTCCGCAAGACTTCCATGAACAGTTCTACATGCTTAGTCGGTTAATTTGGATCTCGTTGTCGCCTTAGCCAGCCGACAGGCCGGGCGCCAACCAGTCACCTTTGTTTTAACGGTGCGTCCAAGTGACCCGGCGCACGCGCGATCTGACTTAAGTTACACCACTGCCAAACCCAGTTACCCGAATTTGACCCAACCCATCAGCAAGTTGGTGTGGCGCTCACCGGGATTAGGCGGCGAGAGCGAAACGCTCTTCGTTTGCGTTTATTAATTTCCCGCTGGATTTACGAGGTAACGAGGCCTCGGCATGCCCTGACCCACTTCCTGACCCACGTCGAAACCAGGTCGGCCCCAGGAACTGCATTGTAGCCTGCCCGCCCCAAACCGGGAGTTAAACTGATCAGTCTTTCAAAAAGTAACTCTATTGTTCATCCAGGCAGACTCAAGCACCGAAACAAACGCCACTAAAGATGCATACACCGAACGAACAAGACGGCAGGCGGCAAGAGGACGAGGCCAAGAAAATCCGATATCGATTCGCATTTGATATCGGTGGGACCTTCACCGACCTAGTTCTACTCGGTAGCGATGGAAGCCTTAAGACTGCAAAAGTATTAAGCGATCAAAGCAATGTGGTTGCACCGATCGCCAATGGCGTTCTTCAGCTTTGTCATGATTATGATATTAATCTAAATGCCATCGATGAACTCGTCGTTGGTGCAACCACAGCAGTCACCAACTTAGTGATCGAGCGCAAGGGCGCGAAGACCGCGCTTATTACAACCAAAGGTTTTCGTGATGTTGTCGCCATTGGGCGCGAGTTAAGATACGATATTTATAACTTACATGCGCCTGGACCCGACCCAATCATCGATCGTGCCTTAAGGCTTGAGATCGATGAAAGAACCGATGCTAAGGGAACGATAGTCCGATCGCCCTCAAGCGATGCGATCAAATCAACACTAGCCGATGCCAAAAGTCTTGGTGCTGAATCCATAGCGGTATGTTTACTGCACAGTTTCAGCAACCCGCAGCACGAACTAATGGTCCGCGAACTTGCCAAGCTTGAGTGTCCGGGCCTACCAGTAAGTTTGTCGCATGAGGTTTTAGGCGAACTTCGCGAATACGAGCGAAGCATTGCAACAATACTCAACGCCTATGTCATGCCCAAAGTTGGCAACTATTTGAACACTATTGAAACTGGATTAAGGGCGATCGGTCTGAACACCAACTTACGGGTCATGCAATCCAATGGCGGTGTCATTTCTAAATCATTCGGTGCAAAGTTCCCGATTCGTCTGCTCGAATCCGGCCCTGCTGCAGGTGCTCTCGGTGCAGCGCACGCCGCTAAATCACTGGCCATGCCAGATTTAATCGCCTTTGACATGGGGGGTACCACAGCAAAGGCATGCCTCATTAGCAAAGGCGACCCCGGCATTACCACCGAGTTTGAGGCAGCTCGAACCCAACGATTTAAAAAGGGTAGCGGGCTACCTGTACGCATCCCAACAGTCGATCTCATCGAGATTGGAGCAGGCGGAGGGAGCATTGCGCAGGTCGACACCACAGGCCTATTGAAAGTAGGGCCGCAAAGTGCTGGCTCCATGCCTGGACCGGCCTGTTACGGGCTTGGCGGCAGCCTGCCGACCGTTACCGACGCTGCGCTTTTGCTAGGCTACCTTGATCCAGCGGCCAAACTTAGCAACGCAGTCTCCCTAAGCTACGACTCAGCGAGCAAAGCCATGGATGAGCATGTCGCTGCAAAGCTTGGCATCTCGATCCATGAAGCAGCGGCGGGCGTCCACCGCATCGTTTGCGAGCAAATGGCTGCAGCTGCAAAGATTCACGCAGTGGAAAAAGCAAAAGATATTCGCAAAAGTACGGTTCTTGCCTTTGGCGGCGCTGGCCCACTCCATGCACGCGAACTTGCACGTCGCACCGCTGTTAAACATATCGTCGTGCCATCGAGCTCAGGCGTTTTTTCAGCGTTTGGACTTCTTGTTGCGCCGATGAAGCTTGATATGGTTCGAACGCGCTACCTCAAGCTTGACGATATCAATTTCAAGGAATTAGAGCAATTCTTAAAGGCAATGGAAGAGCAACTGAGCCACGAGCTCGAAGCCGCATCGACCTTGCCAGCAAACGCAGCCGAATCAAAAGCACAGGCAAAGCTCGAGCATCATGGCAAAAACGAAGAAGATGCTTCGTCACCAAAGCGAGCATCTTATCGATTCGTTAGGTCCGCTGACATGCGCTACGTCGGCCAAGGATTCGAAGTAGCCACCGCATTACCTGCAGATCTATCGATGGCCGATCCAAACGACATCAGGGCATCTTTCGAAACCCAGTATCGACGCATGTTTGGGTCATCGATTGAAGGGGCAGCGCTTGAAATTTTGAATTGGCGTGTTGAAGCCTATGCATCACAAGGGCAAGCGATTCATACCTTGAGCAGTCAGATAGAGACTCGCTCGCAAAAATCCGTCAAACATAGAAGCGCTTATTTCCCTTGTATTCGCGATTGGGTCAATACACCCGTGCTTTCGGAATATGAGCTCCCTTATGCGCATGAAAAGCAAGGGCCTGCTTTGATCGAACAGGCGGGCTCGACCGTTGTGATTGGACCAGGCGATCGTTATCACAAAGACCAGTTTGGCAATATCCATATTTTTATTGCACGCCCATGATCGATCCGATTGACCTTGAAATTTACTGGAACCGTCTTATTTCGATAGCAGATGAGGCAGGTGCCGTGCTCAAACGGACGTCCTTCTCGACAGTGGTCAGAGAGTCCAATGACTTCGCCTGTGTGCTGCTTGACTCGAAAGCAAGGCTTATCGCGCAATCGTCGCTAAGCATTCCAGGTTTTATTGGCACCGCACCACTGAGCTTAAGAGCCATGCTCAAAACGATTCCTGTCGAGGCGTTAAAGCCCGGTGATGTTTTGTTCACCAATGACCCTTGGATTGGGACAGGCCATTTACCCGATGCGACGATGGCACGGCCCATTTTTCATAACCATCGAATCATCGCCTTTGCGATGTCAGTAGCCCACTTATCGGACATTGGCGGTCGACAATGGTCGGCCGATGCCAATGAACTCTTTGAGGAAGGTATTCGCTTCCCGGTACTCAAGCTCGTCGAGGCTGGCAAGCTCAATGACTTTGTTGTGAACCTGCTGATGGGCAATGTCAGGCTACCCCAACAAGTCAAGGGCGATTTATTCGCGCAGCTTGCAGCATTATCAGTTTCAGAACAGCGTGTCTTAGAGCTTGTCGATGAATATAAGCTTGATTCACTTGATGGCGTTGCTGAAGCCATTTTCATGGCCTCCGAACGCGCAGCCCTTGTCGAACTTGCCAGTGTTAAGCCAGGCATTTACAAAGGTTATGTCGATTCAGACGGATTCGATGAACCGATTCATATTCAAGCGAGCGTGGAGGTATCACCGCAGGGCATTTATGTTGATTACTCGGGAAGCTCAGCGCAAATTCGCTATGGCATTAATGAAACTTATAACCATACCTACGCATACACCATCTTTCCCTTAAAGTGCCTCTTGGCACCCTCCATTCCTAATAACGACGGCTTCACGCGTCTTTTTAGGGTTCATGCGCCCGAAGGGAGCATTGTCAACGCCCGTTATCCAGCACCGGTCGGCGCACGCCACCTAATCGGTCATCAGTTGCAAGCAGCGGTCTTCGACGCACTTTCCACGGTTTTTCCCAGGCAGGTGCAAGCAGATAGCGGAACCCCGCTTTGGTCGGTCTTATTACGCGGCTTGGCTTGCGAGTCTCAGAAAGGCTTCTCGACCATTCTATTTTTTAATGGAGGCATGGGTGCGATGGAAGGACGTGATGGCCCCCCTGCTGCAGGCTTTCCAGCCAATATTTCAAACACACCTATCGAAGTTGCAGAAACCCTTGCGCCCATCATGTTCGGTGAAAAGCGTCTGGCCGAGGGCTCAGGCGGAGATGGCAAGCACCGAGGAGGCGACGGGCAGATTGTGAGTTTTCAATCGCACTGGCCGGGCAAGATGCGTGTTTCGCTGCTTACGGATCGAACGAAAATGCCAGCTCGGGGCCTTTTAGGCGGAGCGGACGGAAAGACGGGTGGTGTCTATCTCAATGGCAAATTGGTAGAGCAAGCCAAACGTGTCATTGATGTCAACCACGAAGACTGGCTTGCCTTGCATTTACCTGGTGGCGGAGGTTTCGGACCTTGCGATGAAAAGGATGGCCTGGCTATTGATACGCCTATAGACACGATCGATACACCCGTGGAAACAATCGCAACAAAGATTTCCTAAGATCTTCAAGCTTTAGATCAATGCTAAAACTGATCACATCAAATCGCTATGAATATCTCGAGCAAACACTCGTTGATACTCTCGTCAACGATGAGATTTCAGTGTTTACACCCCAATCCTTAATCATTCCAAGCACGGCTGTTAAACGCTCGATTGAACTAAGAGCAGCTCGTCAACTGGGTGTCTGTGCCAATATTCAATTTGACTATCTGGGGCAATGGCTTTGGCGTCAGTTCGCAAAAGTCATTGAGGTGGACGAACAATCACCTTTTTCACCCGATTTGCTTACTTGGCGCATATTCGCAAGCTTTAGTGATCGGGTGTTCATCAAAGAGCACCCTAGACTTGAGGGTTATTTAGGCGGCTCTGAGAGCCTGATGCGTTTCGAGTTGGCAAAGCGTTGCGCCAGCTTATTTGACCAATACCTAACCTACCGAGCCGATTGGCTTGAGACCTGGCTTCGTCGTTGCGATCAAGCCGATGAGGATGAGCGCTGGCAAGCGGCGCTATGGCGAAGGATCGCAGCAGAACTTGGTGTACAGACCCAACACCCCTCGCTTCGGTTTTTTCAAAGGCTTCATATCGAAGGTTTGCATGCTGTTAGCAGGCTAGGGCTTAACCACACATTAAGAGTTTTTTGTCTTCCGGGTATGCCAAGGCTTTATCTGGATATGCTCAAGCAGCTTTCTTCCTGGATTGATATCGATATTTACGCCATTAATCCATGTTCTGAATATTGGTATGATATTGTCAATCAAAAGCGATTGAGCAAGTTGCAAGTGCTCGGTCGTGCGCAGTATCACGAGGTTGGCAACCCTTTGCTCGCCGCCTGGGGTCAGCAAGCAAAAACCTACTTAGGCACATTGATCGATCATGACCTCGAAATGATTGATGAAAGCCAGTTTGAGTGCCCAAGCAAAGCACGCGCTACTCATTCGCGAGCCACCTCTCTTCTTAATCATCTACAGACTACCATGCTCAGCATGCAAGATCATGGGCCGGGTACTTTTCAGTTATCACCCAATGATCGAAGTCTCGAGGTTCATGTTTGCCATTCGCTCACCCGCGAGCTCGAGGTATTGAGAGATCAGTTGCTTAGCATGTTTGCCGCAGACAACGCCCCAACGGCTTCTGACGTTCTCGTTGTAACGCCTGATCTTGAGCTTGCAGCCCCGCTGATTGAGTCAATTTTTGGATCGAATGAAGATGACTGTGTCATTCCTTATGTCATTACCGGTCGCCCATTAAAGGCGACCAATCCATACGCCAAAACATTGCTTTTAGTCTTAAATTTTGCAGTATCCCGATTTGAGGCAAGTAAACTCATAGGACTTTTGCAACTTCCCTTGATTTCGAAGCAATTTGGCATCAACGAAGACGATTTGCTGCGCATACAAGCCTGGATTGATATAGCAGGTATCCGCTGGGGGATCGACCGCAGGCACAGGCAACAGCTTGGCCTTCCCCCTACAGATAACTATAGCGTTGTTAATGGTCTTGAGCGTCTTTATCTAGGCTACGCGATGCCTGCGCGATTTGGCAGGCCGATCCATGGAATGCTTGCTGCGGGCAATCCTGAAGGCATCGAAGCACAAAGCCTCGGCCGATTTCAATACGTCATTGATTGCTTACAAGCCCTGCACGAAGAACTCATCGAGGCCAAACTTCCCGGCGACTGGCTCAAATGCTGCATCGATACCCTCGAAACATTCACCCCGATCGATTTCACCAGTCAGGATGATTATCAGGCCACGTTAAAAAGTATCCATAAGCTGCATCAAGACCTTGAAGCTACTGAGTTTGAGCAAGCCATTACTGTTGAAGTTTTCCTGAAAGCCCTAGAGGCAAGCTTTGATCAACCCCTACAAGGTGCAGTTCCAGCAGGGAGCGTTTGCTTTGCATCGATGCATAGCATGCGCGCCCTGCCCTACCGGATAATTTGTATAGTGGGATTAGGCGATGATGTCTTTCCGAGTAAGCAAGTTCCGCTCGAGTTTGATCTCATGGCGCGCAAGCCTCGACCAGGTGATCGACAAAGGCGCCTTGATGATCGCGCTTTGTTTTTGGATCTGCTGCTCGCTGCACGCGAGCGTTTTTACATCAGTTATACAGGTAGGAACATTCGAGATAACGCTCATCTTGCCGGTTCAATGCTCATTAGCGAACTTCTTGATGCTGCGGCAATGCTTTTTGCGCCAATGCCAGCCTCAAACGAAGGACTTGAATTGGCTAAGCGGCAACTGATCATTGAGCATCCCCTTCAAGCCTTCTCACTCGACTACTTCCGAAAAACCGTCGATCCTAGATTGCATAACTACCGCCGAAGCCTTCGTAACGCACAAGCCGAAAGCATTAAGCGTCTATCAAGGGGAAGCAGATCACGAGGCTTCTTTTTCGATAAGCTTTCTAAGCCTCCAGCACATTTTTTTCGCTTGAACATCGAAAGCCTCGTTGAGTTTTTTAGCAATCCTTCACGCTATTTGCTCAAGCACCGCCTTGGTATCGTACTCAAGCGCAGCCAAGACGGTATCGAAGACCATGAGCCCTTCGACGCCAAGCATCGTTCGGCCCAAAGCCTTGCCCGTCGAATCCTTGACTTTGCACTTGCCGGCGAACCAAAGGTAGTGCTTCAAGCCTGCGCACAGGCGGGTCTCGAGTATCCGCCCGACCCACTTGGAGCGATTGCTCGCGAACATGAACTACAAGCCATCATCCGATTTGCCGACGGGCTAAAGCCCCGTCTTGCTGAGCCCAAGCAAGCGGCACTCACACACCAGCTTTCGCTTGATCTTGATGGTGAGCCCTGCGAACTAAGCTATACCTTGTCTGATCTTCGGACCGAGGGGATTTGTCGCTACCGTTATGCCGATGCCAATTGTTATGATTACTTGCGGGCGTGGATTGAACATCTGGCACTCCAAAGCCTAGCGCTTGCCAGTCAAAACGGTAGCTACTCATTCAAGGCTAACTCGTACTGGCATTTTCGCGACCGTTGCCTTGAACTTCCACCGATCGTCGATGCCCAGGAGCAACTCATATCACTCCTTAAACGATATAGGGATGGGCTTTCAGCGCCTTTGCGCTTTTTCCCAAAATCCGCTTGGGCCTATATCAGCAAGGGACGGAGTCTAGCTGCCGCCAGCGAGGCTTGGTACTCAAGCGATTACAACGCTTTTGGTGAGGGCGATGACCCCGCCTACCAACTTGCCCTAAGAGGCCTCGATGATCCTTTCGATGACGAGTTTGAGCACCATGCAGAGGCAGTGTTCGGAGGTTTACACGACACCCTAGGAGCATGTGAGCCGTGACGATTCGTGAAGCCAGCAAGCTCGCTGACGATTCCTTGCAAGGTGTTAGCCTCATTGAAGCGTCTGCAGGCACAGGCAAGACCTACACGATCTGTTCACTCTATTTGCGCTTGGTTATAGAGCAAGATTTCGACGTACAGCAAATCTTGGTCGTGACCTTCACCAAAGCAGCGACTTCGGAATTACGGGAACGAATTCGAGCACGCCTTGTGAGTACCTTTATTCAAGCCAAAGCCAGTGAACCTCTCAACACGTCAAAGCTTCAGCGACTCGAAAGAGCGCTTCAGTGCATGGACGAAGCTGCAATCTTCACCATTCACGGATTTTGCCAACGCGCGCTTGCTGATCGACCGTTTGAAGCGAGACAGGCTTTTGATCTTGAGTTGATTGGCAACGACGATCAACTCATCGAACAGTTAACCCAAGATTACTGGCGACTCTTTACCGCTTCCGACCAATGCACGCCAGAACTTGCAAGCTACCTCCATCGCTTATCAGACAGCCCCAAGCGATTCGCCGATCTTCTAAAGAGGTTTCTCTCAAAGCCCCTTGCCAAGCTGCAATGGCCCGAAGATATCGACGATGTCGACTTTCCTAACAAAGAGGTCTACAAACGATTGTTCGCTGAGGCTAGTCAACTTTGGCTCAATCAACGCGATGCAATCATCCTTAAGCTTCGGGATGCACTCGTTACCTTAAATCGCAGCAGTTATAACGAAAAAAGTCTCGCTACAGCTTTTGACGCCTGGGACCAATACATAGCAGCAGACTATCCTCGAGCTTTTGCTGAGTTTGATCAGAAGATCGGTTTACTGTCTAGCAAAAACCTAGCGAGTAGAAAGCTTAAAGGCAGCGACCCACCCAAGCACCGCTTTTTCGACCTTGTCAATGCCCTCATCGAACATGATGTTCGCGAGCAAAAAGCCCTCGAACTTGCCAGATTTCGATTGCTGCGACACATGCTCGAATGGTCTACACAGGCGCTTCGAAAGCGTCGGATGCTTAATCGCCAAATTTCCTTTGATGAAATGCTATTAAATCTGTATCAAGCACTTAGCAGCGAGCGTGGCGAGCGACTAGCAGCAAGCCTTCGTGACCAATACCCTGCGGCACTTATCGATGAATTCCAGGATACGGACCCCATCCAGTTCAATATTTTCTCGACGATTTACAAACACCCCCAACATCCATTGTTTTTTGTTGGTGATCCGAAACAAGCTATTTACAGTTTTCGCAGCGCTGATCTCAACACTTATCTCCGGGCACGTCATCAAGCTGCTAAAACTTATTCACTCGACGAGAATCAACGATCAAGTAGGAGTCTCATAGAAGCCGTCAATGCGATTTTTAGCATCAACAAGCAGGCATTTGTTGTGCATGGGCTTGACTTTCTTCCCGTCAAGATCGGCACTAAACCAAGAGCATTATTTATCGATCACAAAGCCTCGGACCATGGCCTTAACATCTGGATGCTGCCAGGCTCTTTCCCATGCATTGATCCGAACGACAGTGCCCTTAGCGCTCAACCAAACCGAGCTGATGGAGACGGCGCTACTAAAAACACAGCAGGGCAAGCGCTAATCCCAAAATCGGCTGCCCAATTGCAAAGTGCAAAGGCCTGTGCAGCTGAAATTGCCCGATTGATTCGAGATGCTCAAGTTGGCTTGGTAAGCATCGCTGGCAAAGCGCTCACACCTGGCGATATCGCGGTGCTCGTGCGCACCCATAAGCAAGGCAGTTTGATCAAGCATGCGCTTGCCGATCTGGAAATTGCAAGTGTTGAGCTTTCACAGGCAAGCGTCTTTCAAAGTCAAGACGCTAAAGAGCTAGAACGTATCTGTTTAGCGATTCATCAGCCAGCGAACCGCGGGGTATTGCGCGCTGCGCTCGCCACCGAAATGATGGGCCTGGATGCAAAGCAGATTGAGGTTGGCCTTGAAGATGATAGGCAACTTCTTCCTTTTATAGATCGGTTTTACTTTTATCGCGACCTATGGCATCAACGGGGCTTTGGGGTCATGTTCCGCCGATTTCTAGAACTTGAGTCGATCGCAAGCCGTCTACTGGTCCGTCAAGACGGCGAACGGCGAATGACTAATCTCCTACACCTCGGCGAGCTCTTACACGAAGCCTCTCAAGTAGAGAACAGCATGGCTGGGCTTCTAGGCTGGTTGGCGCGTCAGCTAGCCGACGATCGTCAACATGATCACGTCCAGATTCGTTTGGAGTCTGATCGTAACTTGGTACAAATTATCACGATTCACAAATCAAAAGGGCTTGAGTTTCCAGTGGTGTTTTGCCCCTTTCTGTGGGATTCAACAGTCGGAAAGACACAACAGCGCGATGAGGTACTGGTCTTCAGCGATGCGAACGATGGACCAACCATTCACTTTGTTCAAAAGCAGCAAGCCGATGAAAGGCTTGATTCAA
>JACCDK011792859.1_pt1 | contig 10807 bp, 8 predicted proteins | sample 7445871 | NCBI WGS metagenome assembly JACCDK01 (sample SAMN15323436, study PRJNA562643) | freshwater metagenome | isolation source: river surface water | place: USA:Blue River Watershed | collected 2017-08-15
ATGCCATTTCCAGGCAGCAACAAATCGAAGAACGCAAAATCAACCATGGCTTAAAAGTATGGATTGAAAAAGAACGAGCAATCATTTCCGAATTCGACTATGAAGAAATTGAAATGGATCTTGCTACGTTCAAACGCAATCATAAGGTATTAATCAAGCTTTGGGAACAAGTTGAAGCGCACATGGCGGTTTATGCTATCGACATTGAATCACACTTGGGACATTATTACTTAAAGTCCCTCGTTGAAATGCTTAATGAGGTATTAGAAAGTGCTATTGAGGATCAAGATGAAGAAGATGATGATTCGGACATCATCATTTCCTACGAATACGACGATGATTCCATAGAATTCCTAGAAAGTCTCGATAATTCCGCTTTTTTCAGTTGATTTTAGCACAGAAATCCCATGGAATTACAAAAGTTCCGTGGGATTTACCATGGAATTGACAAATACTTGATTTTTTAAAGTAAAATATAACTACTACAATAAGTTATTCGTGAACAATTCTGCTTGTTTAATTACTGTTTCAATGGCTTTTTGTTGTTTGTCAGGTGGATAACCATATTTATTTAATGTACGTCTAACAATTACCATCAATTTTGCTCTTGCGCTTTCTCTGATTGTCCAGTCAATTGTAGCGTTGGCTCTTACTTTTTCTGCTATTTCTCTCGCAATCTGTTTAAGTTGTTCATCACCTAAAACCTGAACTGCACTGTCGTTTACTTCAAGTGCATTGTAAAAAGCAACTTCATCATTATTCAGGCCGAGTTTTTCGCCTTCTTCGTCTGCTTCTTTTATCTGCTTAGCAATATTTATGAGTTCCTGAATAATTTCAGCCGTTGTCAGCAAGTTGTTTTGGTAGCGTTTGATTGCTCCTTCCAACATTTCCAGTAATTTCTTGCTCTTTACAAGATTTGTTTTGGCTCTTACTTTTAGTTCGTTGTTAAGGATCTTTTTAAGCAATTCGATTGCTAAGTTTTTGTGCTGCATTCCTTGAACTTCCAAAAGAAATTCGTCTGATAGAATTTCAAGTCCTGAAATTTCGGGTTTGTCAATTCCTGCTGCATCAAAAATGTCAATCACCTTGTCGCTGCTCAATGCTTCATCAACAATTTGTTTGATTGCTGTTTCAATTTCTACATCAGTTCTTCCTCCGCCTGTTGGTGCATCAAATTTTGCCAATCGTGCTTTCATGGCTTGAAAAAAAGCAACTTCGGGCAAATGTGGTTGAACTTCTTCTTTAGTAATGCAAAGGGAAAGTGCCTGACTTAATAAACTTACTTCTCTGATAAACCTTTCTTTTCCCTCCTGCAATCCTAAAATGTGTTCTTCGGCTTGCAAAATGATAGACAGTTTTTCCTGTGCATCAACTATAAAAAATCTGCGGTAATTGAATTTAAAACTGCCTTCGTAATAAGCTTCAGGTTCTTCAACTAAAATGTCATTTCGGGTTTTGCTGTCCTCATTGAACATTTGCTGCACTACTTCCAATTTCTCTTTGAATATTTCAAACGCCTTTTCGATATTTTCGGCAGGGTCTCCTTTCCCACCTGCTTCACCATAAAATGAAAGTGCTTTTTTCAAGTCTATCCCAATGCCCAGATAGTCTACAATCAAACCGCCTGGTTTGTCTTTGAAAACTCGGTTTACCCTTGCAATGGCTTGCATTAGGTTGTGTCCTCTCATTGGCTTGTCAACATACATGGTGTTCAAACATGGGGCATCAAAACCTGTCAGCCACATGTCCCGAACGATTACCAGTTTCAATTTATCAGCAGGGTCTTTCATTCTTTCTGATAAATCTCTGCGTTGTTGTTTGGTTGTATAGTGTTTTGAAATTTCAGGCCCATCTGCACTGTTGGTTGTCATTACCACTTTGATTGCACCTTTGGTTAAATCATCATTGTGCCAATCGGGGCGAAGTGCAATAATTGCTGCGTATAAGTCGGCTGCAATTCTGCGGCTCATGGCGACAATCATTGCTTTGCCTTCAAAAACGGTTTGCCGTTTATCAAAATGCGTTACAATATCTTTTGCCAAATTTTTCACTCTGTCGTGATGCCCAACAATGGCTTCTAACTTTGTCCACTTGGCTTTGGCCTTTTGTTTTTCGGTGAGTTCTTCGTCTTGCTCTAGTTCTTTGTCAAATTCCTCAATCAATCTTCTGCCTTCTTCGTCAAGATTTACTTTAGCCAAACGACTTTCATAGAAAATCTTCACTGTTGCTCCATCATCAACAGCATCTTTAATGTCGTATCGGTCAATATAATTCCCGAAAACTTGTGGAGTGTTTACATCTGTTCCTTCAATGGGTGTGCCTGTAAAACCAATGTAAGTTGCATTTGGCAAAGCATCACGCATGTATTTTGCAAAACCATAAGCAATTCGTTTACCGATTACTTCTTTGGTTTCCTTGTCTTTTTCATCAATCAATTTTGCTTCAAATCCGTATTGCGTTCTGTGCGCTTCATCCGCAATCACCACTACATTTTTACGGTCAGAAAGTTGGTCGTAAATCGATTTGTTGTTTTCTGGCAAAAATTTCTGAATGGTTGTGAATACAATTCCACCACTTGCTACTTTAAGCAATTCTTTCAAATGTTCTCTATTCTCTGCCTGAACGGGTTCTTGTCTTAGTAGCTGAACAGATGAAGCAAATGTGTCAAATAATTGGTCGTCCAAATCATTGCGGTCTGTAATGATAACAATGGTCGGGTTTCGCATTTCAGGAGAAGTGATGAGTTTTCCTGAATAGAAAACCATACTCAAACTCTTTCCCGAACCTTGTGTATGCCAAACCACACCGCCTCGTTTGTCTCCGTTTTCGCTTGAAGCGTTCACCGTAGATTGAACGGCTTTGTTGACTGCAAAGAATTGATGATATGCCGCTAATTTTTTTACGGTCTGAATTTGTATCAATCCCGTTTTTAAATCTTCCTTTTTCGATTTTTCAAATACAATAAAATTGCGCACTAAGTCTAACAATGTTTCAGGTTGCAACATGCCTTTTAGCAAGGTTTCTAATTGTGGTTTGAAACGTGATGCTTCTTTTATACCGTCTGCCGTTTTCCATGTCATGTAACGGCTCAAGTCAGCCGAAACACTTCCTGCTTTACATTCTAGGCCGTCGGATAAAATGCAGATGGCGTTGTATGTGAACAAACTAGGAATAATGGCTTTATATGTTTGAAGTTGCTGATATGCACTTTTTATGTCAGCGATTTCACTGGCTGCATTTTTTAGTTCAACCACTACCAACGGCAAACCATTGACAAACAACAACACATCAGGCCTTTTGTTCTGATTGTTTTCAATAATGGTGTATTGATTCACCACCAAAAATTGATTGTTGGCATAATGCTCAAAGTCAATCAATGCTACTTCGTAACTTCTTTCGTAACCGTTTTCCTGATATGGAATTTTTACCTTCTCCACTAACAAGCGGTGAAATTCTTCATTGTTGTGCAACATTTCAGGAGAAGCAATTCTCAAAACTTTTTGCACCGCTGCTTCTTGTGCATCTAAAGGAATTTCAGGGTTTATTCTGGCAATGGCGTTTCGTAAACGGTTAACCAAAACAATCTGACTGTAATTTTCCCTTTCGCAAAAAAGACCTTCGGGAGAAATTTCTTTGCCGTTGGCATATTCCCATCCCTGCGACTGCAAAATTTCAATCGCTGATTCTTCTATGATATTTTCGGTGATGGGTTTCATTAATATTTATCTTCTATTAAAAAAATTTATATCTAAGTTTTCATCTTCAATATATTCTTGAAAATTTTGTTCTTCAAAGAAGATGATTAGTTCATCTCTACTCAAAGTTCCTTTATCAAGTAATAATTGTGTCAATAAAGCATGAACATGAAGGACTTTTCTATGGTCTTGAAACATTGTAACTATATCTAAGATTTTGTATTTCGTGATAGCTCCTTCGCTGGTTTGAAATGCTTGCCCTAAGTGTGGTAAATAAAGTCTTGCAATGTCATAATCTCCTCCGCATCCAGTTTCATCAAGAATCTGATTAAAGTGATCGACTTGCATAAGCTCTAATAATAAGTTTGGTCTCTGCTGTAATAAATTAATGTTTTGTCCAATCAACCCGGCCAAAGAAATTGCGAAAAGTTCATTTGCTCTTTCAATACTATTTTCATTTTCATTGAAATTTGGAGATATGTGAAGTGCTCCGTTCATCCTGTCGTCAGGTAAACCATTTCGTTCAATGGTTAAACTATTTACAGTCCACATATCTTTAAATAAATACCACACAACTCCATGTGCAGCTTCATGAGCTGCTATTCTTTCACGATTCAATTCAGGCATAGTATTACTATTTACATTATTTTCTTTGCGAAATATTCTGAATAGTTTTTTAAAGCACATGAAATTCTATTTTAAACTTGGTAATAATTTTTGTAACCACTCAAACTGTTTTGCTTCGTTTACAGGTTCGCTCCAACTGCCTTTATATTTTTGTATATAATCTAAAGCTTGCCTTACACCAGCTCTATTTCCTGCAATGCTGTTCATTGTTTTCAAAAACCTTTCGTAAGTATCTTCATTGCCCCAATAAATCAAATTGATGATGTCTTTTTCCATCAAGTAAGATTCAAGCGGATAACCTGCGCCTGCGTTCCAGTGTTTGCATAAACGAATTGTGTTGCGAATTACATTGTTACCATATTGTGTATTTTTTGAAGCCAAGCTATCATTAATATCGTTTGGTGTTGTGCTTCTCCATGAATCGTCCGAATCAGGAATGTAGTAAGACTTGCCCCAAAATTCTTCGGTGTATGCTGGCACAATATCAAACATGATGTGATTCAACAGCAACTTAACCGCAGGGAAATCTTTTTTGGAAACTGAATTTGGATAGGCTGCCGAAACAACATCTAAAATCCATTTACGATAAGTGCCTGGCGTTTTCTTTCCTGCACTTGTATTGAAAATTACCATCAAATCAACATCTGATTGAGGGTCATATTGTCTTGGTAAGATTGTATTTCTTGTGAATGAGCCAAACCGAACAAACTCCTTTATGTTGTTGCCTAATTTGTCTTTCAAGATTTTTTCTAATTGCCCAATAGATGCTTTTATTCTTTCTCGTTCAGTTTCATTATGAGAAAGCACCAATTCATTTTGGGCAAAAGTTACCAGTTTGCTGTTTATACTCATTGCTCTATTTCTTTTAAAAACCAGTTGTCCGTTTCAGGGTCTTTGCTTTCTATTGCTTTTTTAGCCCACTTTCTTGCGTAGCTTGGAATTTCAGGCTTTTCACTTTGATCAAACTGAATTAAGGATTTACTTAATTGTTCCACTTGGGCTTTATCGCAATCGCTTAAAAAGTAACAGCTTCGGATTTCCTTGTGCAATGCCAAATACTTTTCGGCTGCTTCCTTATGCCTAGCTCTGTAATTTTTGCCTTCGCCTTCGTTCCAAAGCAATAGTGCTATTGTGCCAAATAAACCAATTAATGCAAGTGCTTTATCAATTGATGGGCTTATTCCCCAAACGCCAAGGATATTAAGAACTACACAACCCCATATAGTATAGGTTATTAACTGCCTTCTTAGGTCACATGCCTTGAAATGGCCTTTGGCAGAATAGATGGTTTCTTCACCAAGTTTTCGGAGTAGTTCCTTTTCTTGCATTTAATTTTCGCTTATCTGTTCTGAATTAGTTACTATGTTCAAATTCTGTAATTCTTTTAATTCAAAAGTATTTAACCTCATTCTTTCAAATAGTGGCGAAATCAATTTATTAAAGGATTTCAATGTATTTTTATCTGGTAGAATAAATTTCATTTGTTTAATCGTTTTCGAATTAACAGCAGTAGCGATAGATGAGGTATTTCCCAATTTTTTATAGTTATATCCCTTCAATAGTAAATAAAAGAAGTAGGGATAATTATAATCCTCTTTGAGATTAATATGAGCAATAGCTTCATTTGATAGCATTCTTTCGGTTGTAATGGCTACTCGACCAACAGTTAATTTAAAACTGACTACCACTGTATTTTCAGCGATTACTGGCACATTGAATCGTTCAACAGCATCCTCTGTTAAATACTCAGCTGTTTTGCTTATAAACACGTTACAATTTCCTAAATCCTTAATTGACATCCATTTGACATCTTCTGGATTTCTGGAAAACCATTGTTCTTCTAAACGAGGAGGTGTTCTACCTATCGTAATATTAGCTACAGTTTGTAATTCATCTTCTTTCCAACCCTCAGGTAGTTTATTGCCAGTTGTATTTATTGAAGAAATAAACTTTGTTTCATCAAACCACTGCTTATAAATATTTAAAGCTAATACTTCAAGGAGTTCTGTAGATGAAAAATTTAAACTGTTCCATGTTTCATTCTGACAAAGCTCTTTTAAACTACTTGAAATAGCACTGTCAGATTCCTTTCTTTTGATTGTATTGATTCGAAGTATTTCTGAAACATTATGAATGATTTCTTCATTTGATAAATTTGAAGTGTTTTCTATTTCATGCTCAACATAAATATTTGGCGTTAAAATAAATTGATTTTCATCAATAATTTTATGAGGAACAGACTTACAGAAGCCTTTGATATCTTCGTAGTTTTTATTAGAGAGCCAGTTGTGGTATATATTAGAAACCTCATCAATGTCGTTTTTAGAAAGCCCTCGATTTGTTTTATCAATCATGAAGCCGATATTCGAGGCATCTATAAATAATGTTTCATTGTTTCTTACTTCTTTCTTCCTCTTAATAAACCATAAACAAGCTGGAATACCTGTATTAAGAAAAAGTTCTTTTGGCAACATTACAATACAATCTACTAGGTCTGCTTCTATCAGTTTTCTCCGCAATTCTCCTTCTCCACTTGTATTCGATGATAATGATGCATTTGATAAAACAAAGCCAGCTTTCCCATTATTTGAAAGATGATATAAGAAATGCTGAATCCAAGCATAATTTGCATTTCCAGTTGGAGGGACACCATACACCCATCTTGCATCTTTTTGTAATAATTCACCACTCCAGTCGCTGTCATTAAAAGGTGGATTGGCAATAATAAAATCGGCTTTCAAGTCTTTGTGGGCATCATTTAAAAAACTGCCTTCGTTGTTCCATTTCACATTGCTGCTGTCAATTCCTCTAATGGCAAGGTTCATTTTTGCCAGTCGCCATGTGGTTTGGTTGCTTTCCTGTCCGTAAATAGAAATATGGTCGGCAGGGTTTAAGGAAAGTTTTTTGCCGTTGTTCTTTTTGTAATAGTCTTGGTGATGCTTAATAAATTTCTCGCTCTGCACAAACATACCACCACTTCCGCAGCAAGGGTCGAACACTCTTCCTTCATAAGGTTCGAGCATTTCAACCAATAGTTTCACTACGCTTTCTGGTGTATAGAACTGGCCGCCTTTCTTTCCTTCTGCTAAAGCAAATTCTCCTAAAAAGTATTCAAATACTCTCCCTAACAAGTCTTTGCTTTGGGCTTCTTTTGTTCCTAAAGTGGCGGTGCTAACTAAGTCAACCAGTCCGCCCAAACTGCCTTTGTCCAATTTTTCTTGTGCATAAGCTTTGGGCAAAACACCTTTCAATGATGGGTTGTCTTTTTCTATTGCGTCCATTGCTTCGTCAATGTCTTTGCCAATGGTGGGCAATTTGGCTCTGCCTTGTAGCCATGTCCAACGGGCAGAAGGTGGCACATAAAAGACTTTCTCGGCTACATATTCATTTTTGTCTTCGGGGTCGGCTCCTTCATAGTCGCCTTTGCCATCTTTCAGTTTGTTATACAATTCTTCAAAAGCATCAGAGATGTATTTTAGGAAAATTAGTCCCAATACCACATGCTTGTATTCGGCAGCATCCATGTTTTTACGGAGCTTGTCAGCCGCTTTCCATAGCTTCTTCTCTAAAGCTTCTTCCGTTGTAGTTTTTGTTTTAGCCATTTTATCGTTTCTTTCTCCGGAGGGTTCGGAATCCGCTCTCTCCGTATTAATTTCTTTTTTTCAATTTACTGTCTTCAAGTTTCTCCAGCAACTCTTCTTTTACCAATTCAAATGCTGTCACCTGATTGTATTTTTCTGTTGGTCGTATCAGTGCTGCAATGTCACCTATAAATTCATCATCCTGCATTTTGGCCTCCATGTTTTGTAGATAAACCATTTGCGTAGGAGGTTCAGTTACTACAAAATCCATGTATTCATGATAGCATTGCAGCAATGCGTCCTTGTTGATGTCAGGCGCCTGGACAAGAGCTTTATACATATCGTATAAATCACGACCCTTTCTTCGTTGGTATAATGCCCTAAGCTTTGTGCCTAACAATTCTTCCAACTTGTAGGTGGTGATGTTGCAAGACCCTGTGAACCAAGATGAGGTAACTTGAAAGGGAAACTGCTGATATCCCAATACAGTAAAATGCTCCCTACAATTGGTTTCTACCTTCAGGCGTAGTTTTTGCACTGGAGGAAACTCTGATTCAAAACGGTAATGAAGTGTAAAATTGTTTTCCTTTTGCTTACGGACTGGATCACCCAAAAAAGCCAATCTTTCTCTTAATCGATCTACCACAGGGCCAAAAGGCTCCGCTGTGATTTGCACTAAATCAATATCTTCAGAATAACGTGGTTGTGGACTTAAATACAATTTATGCAAAGCAGTTCCGCCTCTAAATGCAAGACTTTTTGCCAGGAACTCATCTGAAAAAATTTCCACCAAAGCACGGCAAATTACCAAGTCTTGTTCCACTTGTTCATTGGTTTGCCATGGCACTTGGTTCGCCCATTCCGTTATGTACGCCTGTGGTATCATTCGTCAATTTCTATTTCTGTGTTAACTATTACTTTCCATCTTTCATCTGATGCAAATCCTTTTACCGGAGCTGAGGCCTTCAGCGGTATCCGAAACAATGGGGATTCATTCTTTTTCAAAGCATGGTATAGGGCATTGGCAAGTGACTGATTGTCAAATACCTTATCAAGCAGATATCCGAGGCGTTGCAAAGCGGTTACAGGAACATATTCCATTAGATTATTGTCGAAAGCGTCGGGTTGAATACTCTCCGCTAATTCTGCCAAAATAGTTGCTACCCTGTTAATTCCACCTACTCGTTTGGCATATTGTATCAAGTCGGTGGCTGTTAGAGCCGGATTGGATATTTTTAAATATCCTGCCTCCGTTTTTCTATTGTCTAACAGCGTTGCTGGTATTTCTTTTTTGCTGATGTAGTTTATTTTAAGCCCCTTCTTCTGCATAGGTCGCAGCACAGGAAAGTTTGTAATCACAAAAAACTCTTGGGGCTGCTGATGGGATGCTCCATGATAGGCTGCTGCATTTAATAATGCCAAGTAATAGGGTCGATCCAATTCCTTCATAAAGGCATCTAAAAACAAAGTGGGGGGGAGTATGCCTTTTGACCTATATTGTGGTGGTATAATTAGGTAATAACCTTTGTGTACAGAAATAATAATTTCTTTATCAACCAGTCGTTTCAATGCAAACTTATTGGCGGTATCACTCTGTTCTGGGAAAACGGCACGGAGCTGATGCAAGGCAAAAGCATATTTGCCGTGAGCCAACAAGTGGTTTATCCAATCTTCCACATTTTTATATTGTCTTGAATCTTCCAAGAGAGTAAACTTTTGCGAAAGGTAGTGAAAAAAGATGCTTTTTGCAAAAAATCTCTTCTAAATTTTGGAATTGTAATATGTAAATGCTTTAGTCTCGATTTAGACCATATTGGTGACGTCAACGAAATGATCCAAAGCCTACTCGCCTTTGGTTTTGCAGTTTCCTATTGTTTTTCAACTCGAGTAGTTGCAAAGAATGCTACAACTACCATTCCTCACCAGCTTCTTCCATTTTTGCTAAATGCCCCATCATGATTTGAACCTCTTCACGCAAGGTTCTGATTTTGGGGGAATCAGGTATATACAACAGCCCTTTGACTTCTGCGACAGCAAAATGGTTTCGTTTATTTAATCGCACTGGTTTGAGTTTACCTGCCTTGATGTAATTATCAATAGTGCGTCGAGATATATTGAGCATGCGCATCACCTCGAATGTATCAATCCATTTGGTCAAGAAATCGTCGACAGGATTTTCTATACTTTCAATTTTTGATTGCATCTGAGCAACCATGGATTTCAATTCCATGATTTGTTCCATGAGTATTTCGTTCGTGATGTTTTGTGTTTTATTTGCATCCATACTGTACCAAATTATAACTATTTAAATGAAAGAAAAAGCAATCGGTCATCTTCGTACACCTCCGAACGGAAGTTTAGACTAGTATAGACTGATATAGATTTTCAGACGGTGTAAAAAAACAAAAATTGAATTTTTGTAGTTGATGTTTGTAGCTCTTTGTATCTCTTTGTCTACATAAAGAGGTATAAAGCGGTATAGTTGGTTTTATTAGGTGATGTTTTGATGAGAGACAAATACTCAATTGCTTAAATACTCAAATACTCATCGTGTTGTAATTTGAACAAATGCGCAAGAAATTCAGGAATTAAAATCAAGGAAGAAAACAGAAAAGAACGGTAACAAAAAACAAGTATGATAAATTTATTTTATCTTCGTTTTGTCGTTCTTTTTTGTTGCTGACTTGTAACTCAACAATGTCAAAATCTGATGAGTAGTTGCTCATTTGTTGCTCGAAAAAAACGCGAAACTCAGTAAAACCAAGGGTTTTCAGAGTTGTATTTTGTTTTCAGTTTCTGTATCGGGAAATAAATTCCCAGAAATATCTAATTAAATCGATAGCGGTTTTTCGCTACCCATTTGTAAATGGTATCGGTAAAATCGATAGGTAAAAACCGAAAAAT
>JACCDK010577377.1_pt1 | contig 10804 bp, 9 predicted proteins | sample 7445871 | NCBI WGS metagenome assembly JACCDK01 (sample SAMN15323436, study PRJNA562643) | freshwater metagenome | isolation source: river surface water | place: USA:Blue River Watershed | collected 2017-08-15
GAAAGTTGCCCTAGAATCCATTTCAGCAGAGCATTTTTGCCAACTATCGTTGGAGTGCCATCTAGTTCAGTCTGAAGATCCCACTCTGAAAATCCTTCACTAACGTAGTAACAACTTGGAATCCCAAGCTCTCCAGCGATAAAAACTGGAGATACAAATGGGATTCCAATCACCATCCGTGCTGAGGAAATCAAGTCATATAGATTTGAATCCGGTGAGATTAATGAAACCGATTCTCTTTCCGTTATCGACCTTAATTCTTCAAGGAAAACACGATCGGAAAACTTCGTATACTTCCGCTTCTGCTTAACGGCTAATGTCAATTGATTGTGTGAATCAAGTCGACTATTCACAATCTCGACACACAGTAAAATATCATCGAAGAAGCGCAAAACTATTTCTCGAGAGTAAAATCTATATTGCTCAAAATTCGTAATCGGAGTCACGTCAAAAATCAGAATTGAGTCTGGGTAATGTCTCTTTTCAAGCGTTCGTGGATAGAACATCAAAGAACCTACAGACTTGACAACTGCACCAGGATTATGAGTAAAAAGTTCATTTCTCCAATACTCTCCCCAAACAAAGTGGACATCAATATTTTCTCGGCAATTTCTAGTTGAATCGAATTGCCCAGTTTCGGAGCAGTGTTCGATAACGCCTGAATTATTGGAATACCAAATCATTATCTTTCTCAATGTCTTGGGGGCGTCCACATAGAATATGGAGGGAAGCCTTCTTAGACTAGATTGCGTTGTGATTATATCTAAACATTGAGACTGTTTGACAAGTTGTAGATTGATTTCGTTCTCAATGATTGCCTGTCTCATGAAAACTAGGTCGAGGATTTTAAACGTTGCGACTGACTGCGTGATTCTCCAATAAATCCTTGATAAGATTTTGATTCGAGTTTTGTGATTCAGTTTTTCGCGAAAGTAAAACTCAGGAATGTTTCTTACATATCTCAAATTTGGGTCCACTGAGAATTTCATATCATTCTTCTGTGTAATCTCGACAATGATCTCCTTGAGGTGAATCCCTTCAAGACCTAATCTTGGATCAGACAGAAATCCTCTTAAACTAGACGGGTCCACACGTACTTGCTCGGCGCTGAGCGAGTAAACGAGTATTGCTGCCTCACATTCTTTCTGTCTTCTCGGAATAGCAAGAATCATTCGAGATAGGATTAAACTCCCATAGAGAAAATTTTTGATAGCCCACATATAAAATTTTCGATTTGAGCGTATCTTCCGTTTAATCTTAGCCAAATCACCCAGCTCTGATTCAATATCGTCTTTTTTCCAAGGAACGTTTAAGTGTGAGGTGATGATCTCAGAAATGATTGTTGCGTTAGTCGGAGATACTTTTTTGTGAATAATTTTTGAAACGCAGTCTAAAACAAGAACATAGCTATTTATCAATAGATTATGTCCCGTTCAAGAAGAGCAGTACATATTTTCTCAACACTCGTAGAAGGCAATTTACATAAATCAGCTAGGTCTGTTATTGAATTGCTCCCATCACAATACATGTGAACATTCAGCACATCCCTAAAAGTGATTTCTGTTTCGTGATCCCTGATTCCTTGAGCTAAAGCATGTTTTATCAAAAAGGGTTCGCATGCAGACTTGGATCGATAAATTGGTGTTTGCTCAAGAATCTCAAGGACCTTGGTCATGACCTCTAAACTTGATTCTAAGCTTGAAGACGAGATGAAAGAGAGATTGTCGAGCGAGGTGTGGTATTCAACGTATTTACCATACATACTTTTCATCACTGATACTGTCGGAATTTCTACTTGAGGTGAAGAAAATTGGCGTTCATCAGAACCCCGCTGTAGAAAATTTTCAACTTCAAATTCAAAGGCGAGGTTTTTCAAGGCTTTTTTAGTGATCCTTTCGGGCAGTGAGTTTGGATATTTAGATGGCATTAAAGAAAATTGGGCTGGGCCACCCATACATGTGAATACCCAGGCCGCAATGACTGGATTAGGTTCATTCAGTTTGTTTCTGTAGACATACGATACAGCTCCAATGGTTTCTGGATGAAACGTTGCGCGATAGGTATAGTATCGACTTTCCATTTGTCTGATCTTTTGAAGTAATGCTGTAAGGACTACCGGTCCTGATAACTCGTTGTTAGCCATTGACGGATGGCAAATATACGAACTCAGGAGAATTTCGTGCCCTGATGATCCAGGATAGATTACCTCGCCACTCAGTATCTTTCCTTTTTTCAACTCAGACTTTATGACAACGCGATACTCCTTATCTCTTAACTGACTTTTTTGACTTTTTGAAACACAAAAGCCCCAATCTTCAATGTAATAACTAGTTTTATAAGGAATCGCATTCTCTAAGTCATCAACTGTATGAATTCTTCTTAGCAACGTCTCTCGATCAAATATCGCATCAACTGGAGTTGAATATCCCACTAAATGAAGATTGCTGTCAGCCCAGTCTATAATTCTCACCCCTTGCATATCTTCGATGAATGCCTCCTCTACATTCCACTCATTTGGGGTGGTCCAATCGAAGTATGCTTCACTCGAAGAAATTTCTCTCACTTCCAACTCAGGAATCAATTTTTGCAAATAACTTAGTGTCTCTCTATTTCCCTCACCAGAAAGACTCCTGTTTAGTGGGAAAAGGTCTTTGCACCAAGAATACATTAGTTGACCGATTGTCATTTTTAATCCTTGTTCCTCACTGCTGCTATGTATTCAATGACAGACACAGGATTCCCATTTGCAGCGATGTGGGATGGAAATTTTACTTCCTTTATCATTTTAACTTCGACAACAAAAAAATCCTCCAGCGTTGATAAAATCTGCTCAAACCCTGTAAACCGAGGAAATCTTTTTCTCATTTCCGAATTTTCACTTGACGCCCATTGGGTATAAATGACCCCAGTCTGCAAAAAATGGCTAAGATGAAACATAAATGTCTCCCAACCAGCTTGGTCGTCACCTGTGAAGTGATGCTGAAGTGATGCTGAATCGATTACGATATCAACCTTGAGGTCTGAATTTTTAATAAAATCTAAGGTGTCAATTTGGAGAAAATTACAGGTGTTCTTAGTATCAGGAAATCTCTGTATTGCTTTCTTTATCGCTTGTCCACTCAAATCAATTCCAAGATATGTAGAATTGGGAAGGCACTCCAAAATTCTAGAAAACGATCCCAAGCCGCAGCCAACATCGAGAATCTGAAATCTATTATTTGATCCGTTTGGAATCAAATTGATGTCTCCTAGAATTGCTGAAATCACCTCGCCTCTTGGAAATCGAAGTCCGTAACCATCTGAGTATGGGTCTTTAGTAAACATTTTGACTCTCTGTAAAGTAATTGGGGTTGGCCATCAATTCATTAGTTACTGATTCAAGATAATACCTAACAGGAAACGCAAAACTTTTTGGGCCTAAAACATGATTGCAAGTGGACAAAAATCCCCCTTGTCTCATAAGCTCAAGGGAGCGTCTTCTGTTATCTTTTCCAAATGATTTAAACTCATTTTCCTTACGTGCGAAGTAGCGTTTATGCAACCCCTCTTGCGCCATAGCTGGGAACTTTTCCATTTCTCTGTATGGCACGCTAGCTATTGCCTCACATTGCATCGACGGCGTGAACCCAGAATCCATTTCATCCGCAATAATCAAGAATACGCCAGATTCTGAAAACAGCGAACTGTGATGCGATTGCTCGCCGAAGGAAGAGTCTCTCCAAGTTACTATATTGTTCAACAAGTGCTTCGACAGGCTATGGTGATTTAGCACAAAGTATGAATAGTCCTCATCTAAAGTCCTTATAGACAGATCTTTAAATTCCTCGAATACCACTCTACTGAGAGAGCCACACTGCGGATTTGGTTTTTGATTATCTGAATATTGCAGGGAGGTTCTTGAATTGTAGGTATACGCAGGAAAGAAAAATGCTATCTCTGGAAAGTTATTCATCATACTTGATATCAAGTTTATGTGGTCATCTCGTGAATACCTAAGCTTGAAGAGATTAGAAAAAACAAAAATTCTATTTACTTCTTCCGGGAATTTCTGATGAAGATCATTCCTAATGAATGAGATCAACTCTTCAACCGCCAAGGAACAACTCCTTAATTGCTGCCCTGTCGGGTTTTCCACCGTTGTAATTGGCGGGTAACTCGCCAAGTAGTAGGAATTTGTCCGGGAAATACTCGGCAGGCAATTTTCTTAGCTCGCTTGTCAATTCGGGCTCTTGAAGAGTATCTGAAGACACCGCTAGATAAATGCACGATTCAGTTTGATTGGTTCTCATTGGAATTACGACAGCTTCCTTTACACCCGGGATTTCCTTAATTGCAGTTTCAACCTCATCTATGGAAATACGGATGCCAAAACGCTTGATCTGTGACTCTACTCGCCCTGTAACATACAAAAAACCTTCTTCATCTAAGTATCCAATATCTCCACTTTTGATCCAGATTCGATTTGGTAAATCATCAAAACTGAAGAAACGTTTTTTTGTCTCGATCGGATTCTTGTAGTATCCCCAAGTTGAACATCCTTGAGATTGAAGAATCTCTCCCTCTTGATTTGAGCCTAGGAAATTTCCTTCTTCACCCATTATTGCGATATCCGTATCGCCAATAGGAAGTCCGACAGAACGGGGCTTTCTAGTGAAATCCTCCTGTTTTAAAATAGTTGCTCGGAAGCCTTCTGACAGCCCGTACATCGGGGAAGCTTTTGCACCCGGGAATAAATCCAAAACGCTTTCTAGGTGCTTATCAGTAAACGGCGCCCCCGAAGACGTTACTAATCTCACGCAATTAGGAATTTCTTCAGTTCTCTTTTTAACAAAATAGCGCTCAATGAGAAACGGCATGGCTGGCACTATTGTGACACCATTCTTAGATACTTCTTTAATCCAGTTATTTCTTATCGAGGAGAAGGGACAGCAAATGTAAGTAATTCCTTGAAGAAGCACACACACAACTTGGTTAATCCCGTAATCGAAGTCAAGTTGTAAAGTTCCTGCAATAACGTCCTGCTTATTAATCCCTAAGGCTTCAATTACGAATTTTCCTCCTCTGATTAAATTATTCAACGAACTGACAATTATCTTCGGTGTTCCGGTTGTCCCGCTCGTGAAATAAAAAGCGGCCGCAAAATCCTGCTTACTTACTTCAGAAATCACATCGCCCCCTGAAGCAATTACAAAATCTGAAAAAGATACGTGGAATAGCATTTCATCTCTAATACTGAATTGAACTTTGTTATCTTCTATAACTAGATTTAACAACTCGGCGAATTCATAGCTAGTTGCAGATCTCGCTAATGTCCGGTTGTAAGGAACATAGGTTATTCGAGCGAGCAATAGAGAAATCACAAGAAGAACGTGACAGATGCTTCCGTCACCTCGAACAATTACCTTCTTTTCGGATTCAAAGTGGTGGTCGACCATGAAATCATGAATGATTTTTGCCATCTTTGAGGCAGAATGCAACATCTCGACCCAGGTCAAAGAGAGTTCTCCATCTCTAATGGCCGTGCTTGACCCAACAGATTCTGCATTTAACCTAAGTTGTTCGAGAATTGTGTGATTGAATCTCATTCAGATTTATCCACTGCCGACAACTTCATCAACTAAGCTTTTCAGAGTTTTCCAAGCTTCAGCTTCAACTATCAGGTAATCAAGATCTTTGCCTGTGTAGGAAATTAGATACTCCATAACTTCCAATCGATCTAGAGAATCCAAGGATTCGCCAAAATTATCTATGTCAAATTCAACTTGCATCAATTCAAGATGTTGAGTTAAGTTGTGAATCAATTCTTCAAAATTCATGATGGTAGTTTATCAAAGTAAGGGAATTGGATGTCTTGAACAATCTCATCTGCTGAACTCTTACTCCAATCCTTCTGTAGGATAGCAAACTCTCGAGCCACGAAGCTTTCACTATGTTTTCCTGGGAAATCTCTACAGATTCGTACCGACCCATCTGTAGCTCTTAATGATTTAAGATCCCGGAGACAACTTTGATGTGGGGCGAAGGGTGGGTCTATGAATCCGCCACGTACCGAGTTCAAAATGATATCTTCAATACTCTGGAAACTCTTCAGGAGTTGCTCAAGTAGAAATTTAGACTCAGTTACCAAACTTTCTACTTCCTCCTCAACATAACTGCGCTCTGATGTGCTTGTAGTTTGGGAAAAACTTGTTGTTGCCAATAATGCTTTCACTGTTTTAACGGCTTCAGCATTCTTTTCGATAGTTGGTACACCCAGCGCTTCAACCACTGTTTTCACTACTACTTTTTCGGCTCCTACTAATTGAGCAGTATATGTGCCATCTTGGATAATCCTTAGGGCCCTAACTTCGTCAGTTGGAAATGGACCCATCCAATGATGAAAAGCAATCATTGGTTTGATAAAAACCAATTCTCGTTTTTCGATGAACCAATTAAATACTTGTTTGAAAGCTTCCACACTTGCGATATCCTGTACTCGGTTTCCGGTTGCGCCAAAGCTTGCCATTGGAATTCCTCCATCAAGCTCAACCGTAAAGCAGCACTCCAATACATTAGTAAGGATTGCTTGAATGGGGGGGACCAGGCAGGCTGTCAAAATTCCAAAGTTTTCTCGGACAATTAAATAATCAGACTCGGAACAAAGTTTTTCGACTGACTTCCAAGATTTGATTACCTGAACCAAGTCAGCATCTCTTGAGTAAGGAATCGAGTAGGACAGAGGACCGCCTTCGATCTCCTTCACTCCCACAGCTAAGGCACGTTTCACTAAATTCTCGGCAATGGGAGTGCCGTGCCGTAAAGAAACCGGTAGGTTTGCTCTAAGAATCAATTCTCTGGCTGCTTCTATTGGTACCGAAAGTAGCGGAAAACCATTCAAGGTTTCCGTACCGGTCTTAGTTGCTATTTCATGCGCAACAGCAGCGCTTTCAAGTTGGCCTAGTCGAGTTTTAGAATCAATTGTAAGTGGGAGTACATCAGCCCCAGCTTCTGCGAGTGCCAGCCATAGTTTTGATTGTTCGTGCAGGGTACTTCGACCTCCGCGTGGCTGAACCAGTGGAAAATCTAGCTTTTCGTAATAGCCCCTACTTTGCTGACTTGGCATCAACTTCAGCATTAAGCTTAAATAATTTATCTGAGATTACATTTTGCAACTCTACAAATGTTGGATTTTCCGATTCAACGACGGTTACGCCAGATGCAGAAATAAATGGGATGAGAGATGGACCCTCGCTCCCTAGACGCAATTTGCCTCCAACAATTACCCTATCGGAGTGATAGCCTGCATTAATCAAAGATGAGATTAACTCAACTAGGGGTTGGAGATCACCATTCATGGAACCAACCATGACAAGGTCAGGATTGAACTCTTGAACGTTGTGTAGCCATTCACTAGTTGATACTGCAACACCTAAGTTCTTTACCTGGATTCCAATGTCAATCAAACACTTCTCAACCAAATAATTTGCAACGCTGTGAACATCCGAGCCGCAAGTACCGAGTAACACTTTGCCTTTCACGCCTCAAGATTAACATACATACTTTGCTAGCTCCATTCAAAAAAAGCCTTTTTTCTAACTATCTAGAAGCCGTGAGCGCCAATAACTCGGCCGGTCGTATCAAAAACGTAGGGTGCGGTAGCCAATAATTCACTGGCTACCACTGAATCATGAAAAGTTACAACGACGATAATGTCTACTTCTGCCAGTGGAGCAGATTTTACCCCTTTCCAGATTCCAACAACTTCGTCATGCCAAGAGACAATGGCACCACGGGAACGCAAATGTTCAATTACAAGTTCAGCCGCCGTCTCGCGAACATCAGCAACATTCGGCTTGTATGCAACGCCGACAACCAAGACTGATTTGCCGTTTAGTGACCCACCGTTGTCTGCCTGTACGCGGTCCACGACATATTTTGACATCTCTAAGTTTACTACGTTCGCACGTCGAATAAAGGTCGCTGGTGCACCATGTTCTTCTGCAACTTCTGCCAAATAAGTTGGATCTACTGGGATGCAGTGCCCCCCAACACCAGCACTCGGTGTGAACTTCATAAATCCGTAAGGTTTGGTGTTCGCTGCATCTAAAGTTTCATAAACACTAATCCCTAGTGAATGAGCAATCTGTGCGAACTCATTTACCAAGGCGATGTTTACTTGGCGAAATGTGTTCTCGAAAAGTTTTGCTGCTTCAGCAACTTCAGGTGAAGAAACTTCAACCAAGTTATCACAGAATTTAGAATAAAATACTTGAGTCTGCGCTGAAGCCTCAGGCGTTAATCCTGAGTAAAGGCGTGGAGTATTCTTCTGGTTGAAATCACCGCGACCTGGATCTACCCGCTCAGGCGAGATTGCATACATATGCTCTACTGGTATATTTGAATACTTTTCGATAGCGGGTTTAATATAATTACGAAGTGTCCCCGGGAATGAGGTTGACTCATTAATGACCAAAATTGGATGTCGAATATTCTCCCCGATTGTCCTACACGCAGCGTCAATATAAGTTAAATCGGGCTTCCTATCTGGAGTCAACGGGGTAGGTACAGCGATTACAACAATGTCGACATTTGAAATGTCGTTTCCGTTAGAAGTTGCTTGATATCTTCCAAGCTGTATCGCCTTCTGTAGGACGCTACTTTCAACACCTTCAATATGAGATGAGCCCAAATTCAATTGGTGAACAATCTTCTCATTATTATCAAACCCGATTACTTCAAAGATCTCGCTAGCGAAAGCTGAAATCGTCAGTCCAACATATCCTTGCCCAATAATTCCTATTTTCACTTAGTGTCATTAACCTGTTCGTTTAGAGGATCAAGTCGCTTTAAGTTGTCTAAGGCCAATTTTTTTTCTTCCTTTGAAGATGTAGGGATTACATATAAATTTCGCCAAGCATTGAAGCTGTCCGGATTAAACTCAATTGCTTGTAATGCATACTTATGCGCCAGGTCATTGAGTCCATTGGCATAAAAAGTATCCACTGTCATATCAAATTTCATTGAAGTCATTGGATTCATGAAAGTGGTTTCGAGAACCTGCTCATATATCTTCGCATCTTGAGATAACTGTGCAGATCTCCATTTTACGTCAGCATTTAACGGAGGTGCAGCAATAATGAGACCAATGACAGCTCCACAGCCAGCAAACATTCCGCCAAATTGAATTGCACTCTGGCTGCTACGGAAGTTTCGCTTTCTTAAAACACTATTATCAGGTTTCATGTTGTCGATTCTCTTTTGGGAATTCTTTTCATAAGCAACAAGGGCGCCGCCAAGTGCCCAGCCCCAGATGGCAAGTCCTACTTGATTTATGCTGATAATCGACTGGAGTTGATATGAGAGCCAAATTGCTGCTAGTGATACAAATACTGGATCAAATGTTCTATGGCGAATTGTAAATCTGAAGATTGAAACTACTACTACCAAATTGATAAGGATGTAAGCCAAGAATAGAGTCCACCCACCAAAGGCAAACATGTCCAAGTAGACGTTATGGGCCGCATTGGTAACTGTTTCCGGGCCAGGCAGAATCATTGCAGAATCTCTTCGTGACCGTCGATACCAGTCTCCAAAAGAGTCGAATCCCACCCCAAGAAACGGATTGCTTAAACCCGTCTGCCAGGCTGCGTACCAATACTCCCCACGCAGACTTACCGACGTTTTGTAAAGGAAGCCTTTAAGTGGCCCCATCTGAAGAGTTCCCATGAGGGCCAGCACCGAGACTGGCACAAGCGAAAATAGGTACGCAACAGTCAGGAAATTCCTAGATTTTTTTGAGTACAAATAGTAAAAGATTGCTATAGCGGCACTGACGAGAAAAAGTACCCGACCTTGTACCGCGCGCGATTGTTGAATTCCAATAAGTAGTAACGGAAGCAAAACAAGAGCCATAATTCTAATTCTCAAGTTTGATGATGGTGAAAGAACGACGACCATTAGCAAGCCTGAAAACATCCCAAAAAACGAGCCAATAAAATTTGGGTTGCCTAATGTTCCCAAGAGGTTGCCATACGGGTTATTCCATCCAACAAAGTCACCAAATGCCAAAACCCAGAGTGCATAAATCACGTTCACCAGTCCAGCAAACCACATGGCCCATAAATATTTTTTGAACTTCTGGTTTTCTCCTATAGATAGGGATGCCACAAAAATTAAAATCAATAGTAGGTACAGAAGAAAGCCATTATTCCGACCATACGCACCGTAGAAGCTCTGACTGAATGGTGCCTGGCTAGCAAATAAAACTCCAAGCGAAGCCAGAAGGAATACGAGACAAGATACGAGCCCAAATTTTCTATCTGAGAATTGAGTTAGGAATTTATTACTGATGATCGATGCCGCAGAGGCAAACGCAAACCCTCCAAATAAGAACAATTTAGTAACATTGACTGGGTCGCTTACCGAGCCGGAATAAACGAAAACAGTCACGATGGCTAATCCAAATGCAACGAGGCTTGAAGTTCTATCCCAGGATTTCAACATACTTCTATTCTATCTTCAGAAAGGCCGAATCCCGGCTCCCCCGAAGGGGAACCGGGATTCGGTTCTGATCTATTCAGTCAAAGGCGGCTAATTAAGCACGAACCTTCTTCTGGATCTTGATGACTAGGTTAGTCAATGAAGTGATCTGGGCACGAAGGCTTGAGATCATCTTGCTTACTGATGCTGATAGCGCTGCTACTGCATCAGATGCGTCCTGAGCTGCAGCTGTTGCTGCATCTGCTGCATCTGCTGCTGCAAGAGCTGCATCTGTAGCTGCGTTAGCTGCATCTGTAGCTTCGTTAGCTGCATCTGTAGCTGCATC
>JACCDK010183002.1_pt1 | contig 10796 bp, 10 predicted proteins | sample 7445871 | NCBI WGS metagenome assembly JACCDK01 (sample SAMN15323436, study PRJNA562643) | freshwater metagenome | isolation source: river surface water | place: USA:Blue River Watershed | collected 2017-08-15
GACCGCATGACCTCCGCTATCAAGAAAGTCACCTGCCACGTGGTGTCCGCACCCGTCGAGCGCCCCTTCACCTCCTCCCGCGGCTGGCTGTACAAGACGCGCGGCTCCTGCATCGTGGAGATCGAGACCCAGGACGGCATCACCGGCTGGGGGGAGTGCTACGGGCCCTCCGCCGTGGCCAAGGCCTTTATCGACACGCAGTTCGCGCCGCGCATCCTCGGCCGCGACGCGTTCGATGTGGAGGTGATCTGGGAAGACCTCTACAACCGGATCAAGGACTACGGCACCACCGGCATGGCGATCTCGGCGCTCTCGGGCATCGACATCGCGCTGTGGGACATCATCGGCAAGGCCACCGGCAAGCCGATCCACAAACTGATTGGCGGTGCCCACCGCACCGAGGTGACGGCCTACGCCACTGGCCTGTACTTCATCGACATGGACCGTCTGGTGGAAGAGGCGGTGGAGGAGGCGCAGCAGTTCTCCGCCGAGGGTTTTCAGGCCATCAAGATGAAGAGCGGCTTGGGCGATCCGCGCCTGGACATCCGCCGTGTGGCGGCGGTACGCGAGGCCATCGGCGAGGGCGTGCGCCTGATGGTGGACGCCAACCACTGCTTCACCGTGCCGCAGGCGATCCGTCTGGGCCGCGAGCTGGAGAAGCTGGACGTCGAATGGTTCGAGGAGCCGATCTCGCCCGAAGACATCGACGGCTACATCGAGGTCACCCGCGCCCTGGACATGGCGGTGGCGGGCGGCGAGAACGCCTTCACCCGCTGGGGCTTTCGGGACCTGGTGGCGCGCAAGGCGATGGACATCGTGCAGCCAGACGTGTGTGCGGCTGGCGGCATCAGCGAGTGCCGCAAGATCGCCGCGTTGGCCCTGGCGCACGGCGTTGAATGCGTGCCGCATGCCTGGGGCTCGGCCATCGGCGTGGCGGCCACGCTGCACTTCCTGGCGTCGCTGCCCGACCAGCCGCCGAGCTTTCGGCCCATGCCGCCGCTGCTGGAGTTCGAGCAGTGCGAGAACCCGTTTCGCGACCACCTCTCGCGCGAGCCCATCGTCCAGCGCAAGGGTCAGGTGCAGGTGCCGACCGGCCCGGGCCTGGGCATCGAGATCGACCGTACGGTGCTCGATCGCTACCGCGTGGCCTGAGCGGTATGCGTTTCGTCACGTTTCGCGGCCCCGACGGGCTGACGTCGGCGGGGGTGCTCCTGGGCGAGCAGGTGGTTGACCTGTCGCATCCGGCGTGCCAGCCGCAAGTGGGTGACACGCCGCCGACTGTGCTGGGCATGGTGCAGGCGGGGCTGGCGCACTGGCACCAGCGCCTGGCCGACGCGCGCTGGGACCCTGCGGCGCTGCGGCCGCTGGCCAGCGTGCAACTGCTCGCGCCCCTGCGGCCTGGCAAGGTGGTGGGCGCGGCCTTCAATTTCACCGACGCCCTGGCGGAGCGCGGCATGCCTGCGCCGGCCGAGCCGGTCACCTTTGTGCGCTCGGGCAGCACGGTCATCGGCCCCGACGAGGCCATCCTCGTGCCGCCGGACGTGGGCCATGTGGGCTACGAGGCCGAGCTGGCGGTGGTGATCGGACGCCGGGCGCTGCGGGTGGCTGCGGCCGATGCGATGCGCCATGTGGCCGGCTACACCGCGCACAACGACGTGAGCGGCAGCGATCTGGTCAAGGGCGATGGCGGCAACTTCGTGCGGGGCAAGAACCTTCCAGCCTCCTCGCCGCTGGGCCCCTGGCTGGCCACGCCCGACGAGGTCGCCGATCCCTACCAATTGCGTATCCGCCTGGACATCGACGGCCGGCCGCTGCAGGACGGATCGACTTCGACCATGCTGTTTCGCATCGCCGAGCTGATCTCGTGGATCTCGCACCGCATGCCACTGGATCCGGGCGATGTGATCGCCACCGGCACGCCCGCTGGCGTGGCCGCCATGCACCAACCACCGGCCTGGCTCACGCCGGGTGTGACCGTCCACGTCGAAGTCGAAGGCTTCGGCCGCCTGTCCAATCCCGTCCTACGGGGAGAACCTTTTCTTGACCACTAAGCCCGTCGTCCTGCTGACCAACCCGATCCACCCCGACCTGCGGCCCGAGCTGGAGCGTCACTGCGAGGTGCGCCTCGCACCCGACACCCGGCCCGAGACGCTGATGCAGTGGGCCGCCGAGGCGGAGGGCCTGATGGTGCGCGCGCAGCTGCCGCCCCAGATCTTCGACGCCGCCCCGCGCCTGCGGGCCGTGGTGCGTCATGGGGTGGGGCTGGACATGATTCCGGTGGACGCAGCGACCGCGCGCGGGATCCCGGTGGCCAACCTGCCCGGATCGAACACCACAGCGGTGGTCGAGTACTGCCTGGCCGCCATGCTCCATCTGCGCCGCGGCCTGGCCACGATCGATGGCCGCCTGCGCAGCGAAGGCTGGGCCCGGTCCCGGCCGCTGGCCGACGGCAGCACCGAGCTGGGTGGCGCCACCTGCGGCATCGTGGGCGTGGGGGCCATCGGCGGGCGGGTGGCCCAGGTGGCTGCGGCGCTGGGCATGCGGGTGCTGGGTCTCACCCGCCGGCCCGAGAGCCTGCCGCCGGGCGTCGAAGCCGCCGACAAGCAGCGCCTGTTTTCGCAGGCCGATGTGGTCGTGCTGTGTTGCCCGCTCAACGAGCAGACGCGCGGCCTTGTCGACGCGGCGACGCTGCGCCAGATGAAGTCCCACGCGATCTTGATCAACGTCTCGCGCGGACCCGTGATCGAGACCGACGCCGTGCTGGAGGCTCTGCGCGCGGGCCGACTGGGCGGCGCGGCGATGGACGTGCACGACAAGCAGCCGCTCACCGGCGAAGAAGCCGCGTTCCAGGTCCCCAACCTGCTGCTCACGCCCCATGTTGCGGGCATCACCGACACCAGCATGCGCGCCATGAGCGAGGGTGCGATCGCGACGATGCTGGCCCTGCTGCGGGGTGAGCGACCCGCCAACGTGGTCAATCCCCAGGTCTTTCGCTAACCCCACTTCCACACGACTGCCATGCGCATTGCCGACCTTCGAGCCGTTCCGATTTCATTTCCCGTCCCCGCTGACAAATCCGTGCGCCTGGGCATTGGCCGCAGCGTCAAGCGCGATTCCGTGCTCGTGCGCGTCGAGACCGACGAGGGCCATGTGGGCTGGGGCGAGGCGCACCACGGCCGCTGCCCCGGCGCGGTGGCCAAGCTGATTGACACGACGATGCGCGAGCTCGTGCTGGGCATGGACGCGCACGATGTGGCGGGCGTCTGGGCCCGCGTGTTCAAGATGCAGCTGGCCAGCCACGGCATGGGCGCCGCCGCAGCCCTGGCGCTCTCGGGCATCGACATCGCGCTGTGGGACCTCAAGTGTCAGGCCACCGGCTTGCCCCTGCATGTGTTGCTGGGGGGCTCGGCCAAACCGATCAAGGCCTACGCGGGCGGGATCGCGCTGGGCTGGCAGGCGCCGTCGCTTTTGGCCGAGGAGGCGCAGCGCTATGTGGCCGATGGCTACCGGGCGCTGAAGCTGCGTATGGGCGACACGCCCGCGCGCGACATCGCGCGGGTGCGCGCGGTGCGGCTTGCGGTGGGCGAGGAGATCGACATCCTCACGGACGCCAACACCGCCTACACGCTGGACGACGTGCGCCGGGTGATGCCGGCCTTCGAGGAGTGCGCTGTGGGCTGGCTCGAGGAGCCCTTCCCGCCGCAGGACCGACGCGCCTACGCGATGGCCGCCAAGCTGGGCCGGGTGCCACTGGCGGCGGGCGAGAACCACTACACCCGCTACGAGTTCGCGACGCTCTTGGAGGACGGGCATGTGCAGTTCGTGCAGCCCGATCTGTCCAAGACCGGCGGCGTGACCGAGTCCATGCGCATCGCCGCCATGGCCAGCGCCCAAAAGCTCACCGTCAACCCGCACACCTCGGCCACGGCGATCAATATGGCGACGACCATCCAGTTCCTGTGCGCGGTCGACAACCCGGGCTATTTCGAGGGCGACGTCACCGCGCTCAACCCCTTCCGCGACCACCTGGCCGACAAGCTGCCTTACGTGCTGGACGAGGCGGGTTGCGTGCGGCCGCATGCGGGCGTCGGCATCGGCCTGAAGATCGACACGCAGTTCATCGCCGCGCACCCGCTGATCGAAGGGCCGTGCTACGTCTGAGCCCTCGATTCCAGTCGCCTAATCGGACGTGTGGTTGACTTTTCTAGTCGGCCGGTCTAGTCTGGATTCGTTGTGAAAGATTCATCCCCTACCACCAGCCGGCGACGGGCGCGTGACACCCAGGACGTGCCGCAGCCGCGAAGCCGCAGCGAGCGCGCCTTGGCGCGCGGGGACACCCGACGCGCGCTGGTGTGGTGTGGCACCGAGCTGCTGACCGAGCGGGGGTTTCAGGTCACCGGGATCGATGAAGTGCTCAAGCGGGTGGGCGTCCCCAAGGGGTCGTTCTATCACTTCTTCGAGAACAAGCACGCCTTTGGCGAGGCCGTGATCCAGAACTACGTCGATTACTACGCGCGCAAGATGCATCGCATCTTTGATAACCCGCTGCGCTCGCCCTTGGAGCGCTTGCAAGATTTTGTCTCGGATGCCAAGCGGGGCATGCACAAGTACGGCTATCGGCGCGGTTGCCTCATCGGCAACATGGGCCAGGAGTTGGCCAGCCTGGATGACGGGTTTCGCGAGCAGCTCGAGGCGGTACTGTGTTCCTGGGAGCAGCGGGTAGCCTCTTGCCTGGCGGAGGCCGTTTATGTGGGCGAGTTGTCGCCGGCCTGCGATCCGATGGCTTGGTCCCGGTTTTTCTGGATTGGCTGGGAGGGGGCCGTGCTGCGTGCCAAGTTGACGCGCAACGCCGCGCCTTTGGACCATTTTGCGCAGTTGTTTTTTGCCAGCGTGTTGGCAAACGAGACCGGCCGCGCGCCGTCTTGAGCGCCGGGCTCACCCACCCATCAGGGTTTTCCTTCGGTCTTTCTGGAATCGATCGGTCTAGTATCTGCGGGTGCGTTGATTGAACGCGCGCCTGGAAAGCACTGCATTGACTCCTACCTTGCTGCAGCTGGATGCCATCGGAAAGAACTTCGGGGGTGTTCAGGCGGTTCGCGATTTGTCCTTTTCCGTCGAGGCGGGAGAGGTCGTGGGGCTGATTGGCCCCAACGGGTCCGGCAAGTCCACCTCGGTGAATCTGATTTCGGGCACCGTCGCGCCCAGCGCCGGGCGTATCGCGCTCGCCGGGCGTGATGTCACGACGCTGTCGGTGGGGGAGCGCGTGGCGCTGGGCCTGGCCCGCACCTTCCAGACGACCAGCGTGTTTCCGGAGTACACGGTCCAGGAGCAGGTGCTGACGGCCTGCCACGTGCGCTACGCCACGGCGCCGCTGTCCGGTGTCTTGAAGCTGGCGGGCGCCCGGCGCGAAGCGCACGCGCAGGCACAGAAGGTGGCCGAGATCCTCGATTTCGTGGGCCTGTCGGATGTGGCCCATGAATCGGCTTCCGCGATTTCCTCGGCGCAGCAGCGCCTCTTGATGATTGCCACCGCGCTGGCCACCGAGCCGCGCCTGTTGCTGCTCGACGAGCCGGCCGCCGGCATGGTGGCCAAGGAGCGCCAGGCGCTGAGCGAACTGATCGGGCGGATTGCCAGCCGCGGGATCGCAGTTCTCGTGATCGAGCACCACATGGGACTGATCATGCAGGTATGCCGGCGTATCGTGGTTCTCAACTTCGGTCAGAAGATCGCCGAAGGCACGCCCGCGCAGATCCAGGGGAATCCGCTGGTGATCGACGCCTACTTGGGAGTGACGACGTGATGCTTGAGGTGCGCGATCTCCATGCGGGCTATGGCAAGGCGGACGTGCTGCACGGTGTGTCGTTCAACGTCCAGGCGGGCGAGTGCGTCGCCTTGATCGGCGCCAACGGCGCGGGCAAGACCACCACGCTCAAGTGCATCAGCGGCCTGGTGCGTCTGCGCTCGGGCAGCATCCACTTTGAAGGCCAGCGGATCGATGACCTGCCCGGGCATGCGATTGTTCGCCGCGGCATCACGATGTGCCCCGAAGGGCGACAAGTTTTTCCCGAGATGTCGGTGCGCGAGAACCTCGAGATGGGCGCGCATGTCCGGCGCGATACGCAGCAAGCCGAAGACCTCGAAAAAATGATGGATCTTTTCCCCGTGCTGCGCGCGCGTGCACGCCAGATGGCCGGCACCCTGTCGGGTGGCGAGCAGGAAATGCTGGCGATCGCCCGCGCCCTGATGAGTCAGCCGCGCCTGTGCATCTTCGACGAGCCCTCGCTGGGTCTGGCGCCCAAGATCGTGGCCGAAGTGGAGCAGACGATCGCGCGGATCAAGGCCATGGGTGTGACGATCCTGCTCGTGGAGCAAAACGCGTCCATGGCTCTGCGGCTGGCAGACCGGGCGTATGTGTACGAGGCTGGCGAAATCGTGCTGCAAGGCACAGGCGCCGAGTTGCAGCATCACCCTGAGGTGAGCAAGGCTTACCTGGGACATTAATCAAGGGGCGCCTAGACCCCACCCTCACTTTCACGAAGGAGACGACGCATGAAACGATTGAAGATTTCCCTGGCCCTTGCGGCCGCCACCCTGGCCTGCTTTGGGGCACAAGCCGCAGAGCGGCAGCTGCTGATTGGCGTGAACGATTCCCTCACGGGTCCGGGCGCGGTCTACGGCCTGCCCCAGTCCAATGCGGTGCAAATGGCCGCCGATGAAATCAACGCGGCGGGCGGCATCAAGGCGGGGCCGGATGTCTACAAGATCAAGGTCATCGCCAGCGATGACAAGGCCAATCCGACCGAAGCCACCAACAGCGTGCGCAAGCTGATTGACCGTGACAACGCCAAATACCTGATCGGGTTTTGCTGCTCCGGACCGACCGGCGCGGTGGCCTCTTTCATCGAGAAAGAAAACGCCCTGATGCTGGTGGGCAATGCAGCCGAGCGCGCCATCACCGCCCGGGGCATTCCCAACCTGTATCGCACCCGTCCGCCGGCGGATTTCACCGGCGCTGCGGCGGGCGCTTTCGTGGGCAAGCGTGGCGCCAAGTCGATCGCGGTGATCGGATCGCTCGATGTGTCCTTCTACACGCAGTACCTGGAAGCCTTCGAGAAAGAATTCGCCAAGTCGGGCGGCAAGATCGTGGCCAAGGAGACCTTCGGCCTGCGAGACCGCGACATGACGCCGCAGCTGACCAAGGTGCGCGCGCTCAATCCCGACGCCTTGCTGGTGCTGGGCTACGTGGAGCCGGCCGCCTTCGTCTATCGCCAGGCAGTCGAGCTGGGCATGAAGATGCCGCGCTACGGCTTTACCAGCGGCAGCGAGGAGCAGTTCCTGCGCGTGGCCACCAGCGAGCAGATGGAAGGCGTCTGGGACCTGCGTCCGACCGAGCTGACCGTGGAGGCGCTCAACGCCAACGCCAAGACCTATGTGGCCAACTACACCAAGCGATTTGGCACGCCGCCTTCGCCGAGCTCGCCGTACGCCTACGACCAGGTGTATGTGCTCAAGCAGGCGATCGAGCGGGCCGGTTCGGCGGAAGACCCCAAGAAGGTCACGGCCGAAGTGCGCAAGGTCACCATCCCCAAGGAAGCCATCATGAAGTACCTGCCGGTGGGCGGGATGATGTTCGACGGCAACGGCCAGGCCTACACGTCCAACGGCGCCTTCCAGTGGCAAAAAGGCAAGTGGATCTACGTGTCGGACCTGCCGTCCGATCCCGCCCAGTACTCCGAGTACCTGCGCAGTCTGCGTAAGTAAGACCGGACCCCGACCCGCAGTGTCCAGCCCCTCCAGCCCCGCGCCATGATCATCGAAATTGTTCAACAGTTGCTCAATGGCTTGGCGATCGGCGCGGTCTACACCGTGATCGCCTTGGGCTTGACGGTGGTGTTTGGCATCCTGGGGATTGCCCACTTCGCGCATGGCTCGGTGGCCATGTCGGGTGGGTACCTCACCTTCCTTTTCGGCGAGAAGCTGGGCCTGCCTTTTTTCGCAGGCATGGCCTTGGCGATGGCGGTGGGGGCGGTGCTGGGCCTGCTCATTGAGCGGCTGGCCTACCGGCCGGTGCGCGACGCACCACACATCAACGCCTTCATCATCGCCCTGGGACTGACCATGGTGTTTGAAGGCCTGAATCTGCTGGCCTTCGGCGCCGACCAGGTGGTGATTCAGACGCCGTATCGCGGGGTCTTTCAGGTGGCGGGCGTGGCGGTGTCCGAGTTGCGACTGCTCGTCATCGTCACGGCTTTCACGCTCATTGGCATCGTGGCGATCCTGATCAGCCGCACCAAGACCGGTAAGGCCATCCGTGCGGTGGCCCAGAACCGCAACGCTGCCATCCTGATGGGGGTGGACGTCAATCGCGTCTCGGCTACGGTGTTTTTCGTGTCGTCGGCCCTGGGTGCCGCCGCCGGCGCGCTGGTCGGGGCGCTGCTCGCCATCGCTCCGGGCGTGGGTGAGGGCCTGGCGGTCAAGGGCTTCGCGGTTCTGATCCTCGGCGGATTGGGTTCGATCCCTGGCGCCATCGTGGGCGGCGTCGTGCTGGGGGCCAGCGAGTCCCTGGCGGCGGGCTTCATTTCCTCCGCGTACAAGGATGTCATCGCCTTTCTGGTGATGATCCTCGTGTTGTTGTTCCGGCCTGAGGGCCTGTTGGGGAAGCGATGAACGGGCAGACCCTTTCCCGGTCCGTGCTGTGGGGTGTGCTGGGCCTGCTGGTCCTGCTCTTGCCCCTGGTGGTGACCGTTCCCTATTTCCTGCACCTGGTGACGCTGGCCCTGATCTGGGTCATCGTGGCCCAGGGACAAAACCTGATCCAAGGTTTCACCGGCTATGTGTCGATCGCGCAAGCGGGCTTCATGGGTATCGGGGCCTATAGCTCGGCCCTCATGAGCGTGAAGCTGGGCTGGTCGATCTGGCTCACCATTTCAGTAGCGCCCTTGACGACGGCGGTTCTGGCCTTGCTGGCGGGCTATCCGAGCTTGCGTGTCAAAGGCCACTACTTCGCCATCGTCACGCTGGCCTACAACATGGTCATCTTCATCGTCTTGATGACCTACAGCTCCCTGACCGGCGGCGAGGCTGGGATCGCGGAGATCAGGCGACCCGCCGACGTGTCCTGGGGACTCGGTACATGGCGCCTGGGCACTCGCGAAGGCTACTACTACCTGGTGGCCGCCGCGGCGGTACTGGCCACCGTGGTGTGCGCCTTGATTCTGCACTCACGCGTGGGTCGGGTGCTCGTGGCCATTCGTCAAAACGAGGCCTTGATCGAAGCGTGTGGCGTGCAAAGCTGGCGCTACAAATTGTTCGCGTTTGTCGCCAGCGCCAGCCTGGCGGGTTTGGCTGGCGCGTTGTATGCGCATTTCATCAGCTTTCTTAACCCCGATGCGTTCGGCGTGGATCACTCGCTCAACGCCATCCTGGCGGTCATCCTGGGGGGCAGTGGCACCATCGCCGGTCCCGTTCTGGGTGCCTTCGCCGTGGTCTTCCTGCCAGAGTATCTGCGTGTGGCCGACACCTACCGCCTGGTCATGTACGGCGTGATCCTGGTCGTGGCCACCATCTTCATGCCCCGTGGCTTGATTCCTGTGTTGCAGGACGCGGGTAGTCGACTGACGCGGATGTGGGGCCGCAGATGAGTGAGGCGGACCCCGCGCGGGTTTTGCAGGCCGCCCGCGATTTCGCGCAGACGCACATACGGTCCGCGGCCACGGCTTGGGCGCGCGGTGAGGGCTCACCGCGCGCGATGTTCGCGCTGGCCGCTCAGGCGGGCCTGCTGGGGATTGAGGTGCCGCAGTCGGCAGGCGGGCTGGGCCTGCGCTTTTCATGCAAGGCGCAGATCGCCGAAGTCTTGGCTGCAGCCGATTTCGGATTCGCGATGGCCTGGGTCAATACGCACAATGTGGCCCACCATCTGGCGCGCGTGGCATCGCCCCGACTCGTGGGTCAGTGGGTGCCGTCCCTGCTGGCTGGCACGCGCGTGGGCTGTACCGCGCTGACCGAGCCCGCGGTCGGCTCTGATTTCGCTGCCATCACCACCACCGCGCGTGCGGTGGACGGTGGTTGGGAGCTCCAGGGCACGAAGTCCTGGATCGTCAATGCCGCCCATGCCGATGTCATGGTGGTCTATGCGCAAACGCAGGCCGGCAGTGGCGCGGCGGGCATTGCCGCTTTCCTGGTCGACGCGTCCCGCGCAGAGTTCGAGCGGACTGGGGCCGAGGCATCGGATGCGGCGCGGGCGATCCAGTCCGGGGGCTTTCGACTGGCGGGCTACCGGTGTCGCGACGACGAACAACTGCACCCCGCCGGAGAGGCCTTCAAGGCGGCCATGGGCTCCATCAACGCGGCGCGCACCTATGTGGCGGCCATGTGCTGCGGCATCGTGGCCGATGCGCTGGCAACGGCCAGTGCCTATGGGCTGGAGCGCCAGACCTTTGGCATGCCGCTGCACGATCACCAGGGCTGGCGGTGGTCCCTGGCCGATGCCGCGGTCGATCTGGAGGCTGCACGCGCCCTCGTGCAGGCCGCCTGCGCCTTGATCGACGCGGGTGGCGATGCGCAGGATCTGTCGGCCAAGGCCAAGGTGTTTGCCACGCGCATGGCGGCCCGCCATGTGCCGGCCTTGCTGCATGCGATGGGGGCCGAGGGCCTGCGTGAAGAACGCGCCTTCATGCGGCATCTCGGTGCCGCGCAAGTGGCGGCGCTGGTCGATGGCTCGACCGAGATGCTGCTCGAACGAATTGCCCGAGGCTTGCGCAAAGCCTCGTCCCGCTGATTCCCTGTTTTCGCGAGGC
>JACCDK010540739.1_pt1 | contig 10796 bp, 10 predicted proteins | sample 7445871 | NCBI WGS metagenome assembly JACCDK01 (sample SAMN15323436, study PRJNA562643) | freshwater metagenome | isolation source: river surface water | place: USA:Blue River Watershed | collected 2017-08-15
AGACTCCTCCTGCAGCTGAACTCATCAAGAAGGCAGCAAACGTGCAGAAGGGTTCATCAACTCCTCACACTGTGAAGGTTGCACACCTTTCAAAGGATGCGCTTTACAAGATTGCGGAGCAGAAGATGTCTGACCTAAATGCAAATGATGTAGATGCAGCAGCGAAAATCATCGCTGGTACTGCACGCAGCATGGGCATCACGGTTGATGCATAAGCAAGTTCACGCATAACAAACTGAAAAAAGAAGTCGTGGGAGGATCGCGCGCGATCTGATAACCACAACTGTGACCAAAGAAAAGGAATAACAGATGCCAAAGCGCTCAAAGGCCTACCAGGCCGCAGCTGCACTCATCACTGAGGGCAAGCTATACACACCAGCCGAAGCCGTAGCTCTCGTTCGCGAGACTGGCTCAAAGAAGTTTGACTCAACCGTAGAGGTTGCACTCAAGCTCGGAGTTGACCCTCGTAAGGCCGACCAGATGATCCGTGGAACCGTTTCGCTTCCTAACGGAACTGGAAAGACCGCACGCGTAATCGTATTTGCAACAGGTGCCGCTGCAGACGCCGCACGTGCCGCAGGTGCCGACGAGGTAGGTGGCGACGAACTCATTGAGAAGGTTGCTGCTGGCTGGACCGCATTCGACTCGGCTGTATCAACCCCTGAACTAATGGGTAAGGTTGGTCGCTTGGGTAAGGTACTTGGTCCTCGTAACCTAATGCCAAACCCTAAAACCGGAACCGTAACCCCAGACGTTGCCAAGGCAGTGACTGACATCAAGGGTGGAAAGATCGAGTTCCGAATCGACAAGCAGTCGAACCTACACTTCATCATCGGCAAGGCTTCGTTCACCGCAAAGCAGCTAGGCGAAAACCTAGAGGCAGCGCTTGACGAAGTTGCTCGTCTAAAGCCATCAAGCTCAAAGGGTCGCTACATCATTAAGGGTGCAGTTTCGACAACCTTTGGTCCTGGTATCCCTCTAGACACCAACGTCACCAAGATCGACGCGTAACAACACTTTCGAGTAAAGGGATCGGGGTTTCCCCGGTCCCTTTCTCATCGGAAACTTTTTACATAGGCTTATTGCCTGCTGAACTTTTAGAAGTAACGAAAGGTCGGGATATTGTCACAGCACGCTTTTGGCGCAGCAACTTTGCTAGACCCTAAAGACCCAATGGGACTGCGCACCAGCGCACCACTTTTAGACGCGTGGATTCGTGACATGGAGACCGACCGCTCTCCTTTTCAAATACCTGGCCACAAAGGCCGAAACGACCTCACCGGTACCGTCGTCGATGGCGATATCCCGGTGCTCCCGGGCAACCATCCGCACCGAATTTCCCCGAGCCTAATTCTCGAGGCCGAGGCGCTAGCCGCCAAGCTCTGGGGTGCCGACCTCTGCCGCTTTGGCGTGAATGGTTCATCCGGTTCAAATCATGCTGCAGTAATGGCGGTTGCCGGGCCGGGCGACAAAGTAATTGTTTCCAGAACCCTGCATAAGTCTGTGCTTGTGGGTTTGGTTTACGCCGGTGTAGTTCCCATCTGGATTCGCCCCGAGATTAATCCGGCTACCGGTTTACCGGAATATCTTCCATCTTCACGTCTTGCCGAAACGCTAAAACAGCACCCCGATGCCAAAGCGGTTTTGATTGGCGAGCCTTCATACGTAGGCACGATGTCAAACATTCCTCGCCTTGCCAAAGTAACTCACGAATATGGAATTCCACTAGTAGTTGACGCGGCTTGGGCGGCACATTACGGTTTCCATGCGGAGCTTCCTAATCATCCGCTTGCCGAGGGAGCCGACATCGTTGTGACTTCAGCACACAAGACATTGCCAAGTTATTCGCAGGCGAGTTTTGTTTTGGTGAACTCGCAATATGTTGATCTTGCTCGCTTCAACAAAATGTTTGATTCAACCCAGACCACGTCGATGTCTGGTCGAATACTAGCTTCAATTGATGCCGCCCGCGCACTGCTCGAGCGTCACGGTGAGGAACTTATCGGACCAGTTATAGAGGCAACTGAAAAGGGTCGCGCAACTTTGCGTGCGGCAGGTATCGATGTTATCGATGGAGAGTACATAGATCCGCTCAAACTGGTGATTTTGCTTTCAAGTTGCGGGGCAGACGGAAACAAAATTGAGGCCGATTTGCTAGCTGCAAACATCGATGTCGAAATGGCAAACCGCGATTTGATTATTCCGATGATTACCTTTGCTGACACTCCAGATCGCATAGACGACCTAATTCGCAGAATCATTGAATCGGTAGACCAATATCGCGGTGCTCCTCGGCCAATCGAAATACTTCCGGCATTCTCGATTGAACCCGAGGTAGTGGTGACACCGCGCGAAGCCTTCTTCTCGGGATACGAAGTGGTCGATTCGAAAGACGCCGTTGGGCGAGTTTCGGCAGAGATGATTTGCCCATACCCACCGGGAGTGCCAGTGCTCAGCCCAGGCGAGCGCATCACCGAGGCAGCCCTCGGGGCCCTGTTCCAGGCCCGAGACATAGGGGTTCGTATCGCATTTGTGGCAGATCCGACCCTCAAAACTTTGAAGGTTCTGCCTGCCTAACTAGGCTTAGACGGTTATGTACGCAAGACACATTGTTGTGGTCGAGAACGAAGCTTTGCTCCGAGACCTAATTGGAAAAACCCTAGAGGTTGCCGGCTTTACGGTGAGTACTGCAGCTAACGCTGCCGATGCTCGCAGAGCATGCCTGGCCAACGACCCAGATGGACTCGTGGTTGATATCGAGCTGGGCCCTGGTCCAGATGGATTCGACTTTGCAACTGCAATAACAAAAGATAATCCAGAGGTTGCGATTGTATTTCTGACCAACCTGCCAGATCCTCGTCACGCCGGGCGCGATTCAAAAGTAATTGGTAAGCACACCGCTTACCTGCGTAAGTCTGAGTTGATTGATTCGAATCAGTTGGTTGACGCACTTAATGCGGTGCTAACTGATCAAATATCTGCGGAACACCGTCACGATTTAAATCCGAATCGACCGTTTGCCAAATTATCCAAAAAGCAACTTGAGGTTATGCAGCAAATTGCAGATGGCTTGACTAACCAGCAAATTTCAGAGGCTCGGGGTACATCGGTGCGTGCTGTTGAAGGCATGGTTAGTCGAATTTTTGAGCAGCTTGGCATAGATGTACACGCCAGCGGAAATGCTCGCGTAGAAGCAACCAAGAAATTCTTGATTGCAACTCGCCCCGGTGAGTAACCATGGCGAATAAATTGAAAAACAGCGAACCTCGTTTTGGTCGCTATTACCTTCAGTTTTCCAACAACCTAGCTTTTTCCAATAAGACATTAGTTATTGCTGGGCTTCCACTAATTGCGACAAATCTAACTTTGGATTATGGGCGCACACGGGGCACACTCTTCGATTGGTTCATCGTTTCGTTTATCGGCTACGTTGCATTGGTTTTGGTATGTCTTGTAGCAAGAGAGATATTCAGTCGATTTGAAGTTCCAAAACCTTTGTATTTGCCAACCTATTGGCTGATCGGACTTTTTCGCGGGGCAGGTATTTATTTAGCCGGCACCGGAATGGGGATCATTGACCAATCAGAGTTACGCTATCGACTTTTAGGATCAGCCACTTATGTGTTCTGTGTGATTCCAATCGCCACCATCCTGGTATCCAATTTCAATCGAGCCAATAGCACGATTACGGCTCTTCAAGCTCAAACCCTGCGCCGCACCAAGCGCTTGAACTCGATGAAGGTTGAAATTGCAGAGCAGAAAGCTGAGATTGCCGGCCGAGTAAGCGGATTGCTAATGCCGGTGATTACCGAGCTAATGCAGAGGGTGAACGCCGCTAGGACAAGCGATATTGGCAAGCAAATTACTGCCTTGCGCAACACAGTAGACAACGTAGTGCGGCCATTGAGCCAGTCGGTTGCCCAAGGCGGTAATCAACTTTCTGACCCCCAGATCGAGTTGAATCGTGCAAGTTTGCTTGCCCGCTTGAATCCGAAAACGAAGCTAGATGTAGGGCAACTTTTTCTACCTGGGCTGTCCACGTTTTTACTCACCCTAATGTGTTCATCTCCGATTCTTACTTTTGGCGGGCTCCAAACCGGTTCACTGATACTGGCGACGATTGCTGTTTCCACTTATGGTGTACTTCGGATTTTCAAACGAATATTTAGAAACTCTAAGCTTCGAGCAATTCCAGCGGCACTTTTAGAAATGTCGGCCTACGCACTGGCCACCCTGATTGTGACTTTGGTGATTGCCATTGAGAATCCCAGTCTGTTAGAAATTTCAACTGTTCGCTTGGCGAGTCTGAACCTTATTTTTGCTTTTGTATTCTTTTTGGCACAGAGCAGGTATCAGTTACTGCAGCAGTCTTCGCAGTCATTAGAAGAAGTCAACCGCGAACTCGAACTGTTGAATGCTCAAGCCAAGCAGGAACTTTGGATTAACCGTCGCCGAATTGCAACCGTTTTGCATGGGCCGGTACAAGCCGCTCTCTATGCATCTGCCATTCGTCTCTCGCAGACCAAGCGCCCCAGCAAGAAATTATTGCAAGAAGTGAATCTAGATTTGGGTGAAGCCCTTGATGCACTAAGTTTTAGGCAAACTGAAGTCACTTCAATTCGAACCGTGTTTAGAGAAATAGTAGATGTATGGTCTGGCGTTTGCGATATCTACTTCAACGTGCCAAAAAATATCTACGACATAACCAAACGTTCTCCGAACGTGGCTGAGTCTTTTGTTGAAATTATCCGAGAAGCTACTTCCAATGCAATTAAGCACGGTGGGGCTACTGAAATTGAAGTGAGCGCTGTTTTATCTGATGGAATCATCAAACTTGAGGTAATCAACAACGGGAAGCCCCCAACTAAAAAAGAAGCCAGCACCGGCTACGGCACGCAGATTTTGAACGAACTCGCGCTTAACTGGAATGTCAAAACTTCGGAGGACAATAAAACAGTATTCACCGCCGACATTGTTGCGAGCGCCTAGAGTTGGCGCACCTGCCTGGGTTCACTGCCTCGGTAGTCGTTAGCTACAGCCCCAACAATAATCAGCACTCCGGCTAGTGCGATTGCCCCACCCCCGGTGAACTGAGGGTCGGCAACCAGAGTGGCCACCGCCTCTGCTTCAGTTTGCGAGTCGATTCCAGTTTGAGGAATGTAATTTAGGCCAACAAACTCCACGATTATTCCAAGCGCCACTAGGGCAACCGAGGAAATTTTTGGCTTGGCCTTGGTGTCTCCCTTGGGGCGCATGAAAATCGTCACCACTGCCGTAATTAGGTAGCTCAGGATTGCGAAGAAAAAGAAGAGCCCGAAACTGTACCCCTTGCTTTTCGCGGTTCTGCCAATTACTAGGGCGGATGACACGGTAAGCACCAGAAGGAAGCCAAGGGTGAGCAGCAGTGTTGAATTTAAGTCCATGTGCTAATTCTCGCCTAATCTGAAGACTTTAAATATCGGCAAGAACCGAATTTAGATCAGCTAGAGTAGGCGGCTCGCAACCGGCGCGCTCGCAGGTGATTGATGCTGCAACTGCAGCCACACGAACCATGTCGCGAAGTTCTTCATCGCTCACATTGGCTAGGCGATCGAATGGGTCGGTACCCAGGGCATCAACATCACTCAATTGGCCAAGCAGATTGGCACAGAACGTATCGCCGGCACCAACTGTATCTACAACGTTGATTGATCTAGTTGGTACGTCGATTCGCACTCCGCCACGACGGTAAATAGAAGTACCATCGGCACCGCGCGTTACCAAAACCAATCGGTCGGTATCTGCAATCCAATCTGCGACTATGCCATCAACCGAGGATCCCTCGGGCAAGTCATAAAGCCAATTGATGTCTTCGTCCGACGCTTTGATCACGTGTGAAATCGTATTCAATCGTTCAACCCGAACACGTTCCGTCTCCTGATTGAAGCCAAGCGCTGGTCGCATGTTTATGTCGTGTGAAATGGTTACCGAATTTTGCTCAAAGTGTTCGCGAGCCCAAGCTTCAATGACTCTGCTCGATGGCTGCATTGCCATGGTGAGGCAGCCAAATTGAATTGCGGTGGCGTGAAGATTTTCGAAATCTGAGTTGGTCGGAAGTTCCTCCGGAGTCCAGCCCCAGTCTGCTGTGTCTTTCACATAGAACGTATATGAGGGCACCCCTGCGGAATTCATTTTGACCACTGCAAGAGTGGTGAGCTCATCCGCCTCAATTGAATAGTCGAGGTGCACTCCGTTGGAAGCCAAACGTTCTCGGATGGATTGACCAAAACTGTCGCGGCTAATGCGTCCAAGAAATTGATGCCTGGTGCCGCGACGAGCCAAGGCAAGCGCTACATTCGCATTTGCCCCACCAACCACGGCATTGAACGATCCAGGTTGGTACCGGTTTTCAATTAGGTCGATAAGAGCTTCGCCAATCACCAAAATCATGGGGTCAGTTTATTGGGGCTGGGCGTATGGTTGAAGCATGAAGCGAATTCCGTTGCCAAATCGTGCTATTGCCCTCCCGCTAATCGGCTTAGTTTTTACCTGGGCCTTATTCATGGTCGGCAATTATGTGTCGATGGCCACTGTGCGCGGCTATGACAATGAGCCAAACCCTAGTATTTATGTTTACTTAGCCGCGCTTGCGGTGGCTGCGGTGAGTTCGCTCATCGGGCAGATTTGGGCAGTAGAGGCGCACAGTAAATCTGATGGCGGTGGCCTTGAGCGTGCCGCGCATCGATTCACCAACCTAACCATCGTTATTAGCTTGGCTGCACTGGTTATTTTTGTCTTCGGAAACTTCATGGGATCTTTCAACTCAAGCAACGACAACAATTCGCTGGTAGAAAATCTCATTTGGATCTACGCACCGATTATCCTTGCCACCGGTTTGGTGATTTTCGTGGTGCTTCGAGCTTTCGTCTTTCAGCGTGATGGCAACCAAGAAAAGGGTGAAGGCAAACCACGCATGAGTGACCAGCAGAAGGCGCTTGCTCTCGGCTATGCGATTCCAATTTTGACCACAGCCTTTGCAATCATTTTGGGTCTCGCCATTTACCAAATCACACGAACCAATCTGCAGATCTGGGTCTGGGTAATCATCATCGCGATTGTCGGCTACGGAGTTGTGATGGGCACATACTTCTCATCCAAGGCAAAGTCGGCTCGTACAGCTCCACCTAAGCCAAAAACCGCGCTCGCAGCCGGCGCAGCCAACCTAAACTTTGTGCTCTCCGTAGTTTTCGGCGGAGTGGTAACCATCATGGCTTTCGTTTTCGGAAACGAGGCCATGAGCAAACTACAAAAGTGGCCAACCTACGTGAGTCCGGATGAAACCGGTCCGGTGTACCCAACCCTCGAAAGCCCAACCTGGAAGTGGCTTATTGAAGACTTGGCGCCTGCCAAAGTACTACTTTTACTAGCCGTGGTTGGCGTTTACCTTTCAATCACCGAACGCCACCGCAAGCGAGAGACCACCGTTTGAAGTTTTACGCATCAGCGCTGTTGTTTGACAACGATGGCGTACTTGTAGATTCGCACGCGGCGGCCGCAGCTGCTTGGAAAAAATGGTGTACCAAATATGCGCCACACATCAATTGGGACACTGACGACAACGCCGGCATGCGCGCAGAAGACAAAGTGCGCGAATGGATTGCTAGCCCGGATCTTTTCCAAGAAGCGAACGACTACATCAACGCCCTCGAGCAGGATTCGGCAAATGAAACGCAGCCTCTACCGGGCGCAGTTGAACTCACCACAAGCACTGACCCCAAATTCTGGACAATCTGCACCAGTGCCAATGCCAACCTGGGTCGCGCTCGCATCGCGGCAGCAGGTATTCCCGTGCCACCGCAGTTAGTCACCGGTGACGACGTCAAACGTGGCAAACCGCACCCCGACCCTTATCTGCTCGGAGCAGAAAAACTCGGCTTTGCACCAGAAGATTGCGTCGTCTTTGAGGATGCAATCGCCGGGGCTCAAGCGGCCGAAGCTGCTGGAGTCGGGCTAATCGTTGGGGTAGGCGAACTCGCACTCAACGGATTGGCAGATATTGTGGTGAAAGATCTAACGGGAATAACATTCGACGGAGAATTGCTTTATATTCCAGATAAGAATCGATTGAGGTAAAAATGAGCGAAATCAAATTTTACGGAGCCGACTGGTGCAGCGATTGCCGCCGTTCAAAGTCACTTCTAAATACGCTCGGAGTTGACTACGACATGAAAGATGTCGAACAGCACCCAGAATTGGCCACCGAAGCCGAGCAAATCGCGGGCCGTAAGAACATCCCAGTGGTGCAGTTTGCTGATGGCAAGTTTTTAGTGGAACCAAGCGACGCGGAACTTCACGCCGAACTCACAATTCGCAATTTAATTCCCGCTAAATAGTCCTAGGTATTTCGGTCTATCCAAGTTAGGCTTGAAGTAATCGGAAAGATCCGATGGTAGTCGTTTGCAGTGCATCCACCAGTTCCTAGAACTTATTTAGATGTACCAGTCTGAACCCTCAATCCCCACTACTCCTGGGTTTTATGTGGTCTAGCGCAGTTCGGCTAGACACATAACTGAATGAGGAAAAAATGCCAAAATTTGGCAATTCAAACGCGCGCGCCGGAAAAGGCGCTCCAAAATCTGCTAATTCGAGCAAGTCTCGCTCAGCGGGGTCTCAGCGTAGCTTCGACTCCGCTCCGAGCTCGCGCGCCAAAGCCACCCACCGCAAGGGATCAGCCGAGGCTGCGCCTAGCACGGGTCGCAAACCTGTAGGGAAATACAGCAAAACTGACCGCAATTCTGCGCCAACTCGCACAGGATCACGTTCAAATTCGAATGAAACCCGCAGTTACTCTCGTGGCGACTCAGGTCGACCTTCAGAATCACGCAATTCAAGATTCGCAGCAGATGCTCCAGCCGGCCGCAAGCCACGTCACTCAAGTGATGCAAGCAAGTCGTCTTCTAGAAACTCGCATAACCGCGAGTTTCCCAAGCGCAGCTTCGACTCCGCTCGGAGCTCGCGCTTTGAATCAGATTCGCGTCCAGCTCGCGGTTCACGTTTCGAATCAGACTCACGCGGTGGCGACAAAAGACGTGACTGGTCTCCAGAAAAGCCACAGCGTTCATCGCGTTTTGCTAGCGACTCAAGTGACTCGCGCAAGTCTTCTTCTAGAAACTCGCATAACCGCGAGTTTCCCCAGCGCAGCTTTGACTCTTCTCGGAGCTCGCGCGATGAGCGTCCAAAGAGAAACTTTGAAAACGGGCGACCTGACCGCAGCGACCGCGTAGCACGCGACCGTGATCGCGATCGTTCGTTCGAAGGTGCACGCAGTTCAAACCCAAACAAGAAAGCATTCTTCGAAGATCAGAAACTTGAGCGTTTGCAAAGTGTTGATCAGAGCACAGTTGAACTTGCCGGAAGTTTTGCCGATATGGAACTTCACCCGAAACTTGTTGCTGCACTTTCAGCAATGGGAGCAGATAATCCATTCCCGATTCAGGCCGCAACTATTCCTGCCGCAATCGGCGGAATGGATGTTCTAGGTCGCGGAAAGACTGGCTCAGGAAAAACTGTTGCGTTCACTATTCCGGTGATTGCAAAGTTAATCGCTGCAGGTTCACAGCCTCGCAAAGCTGGAAAGCCACGCGCTTTGATTCTTGCTCCAACCCGTGAGCTTGCAGATCAGATTGACCGCACCGCTCACGCGCTTGCCAAGTCAGTTGGATTTTTCACCGCCTGCATCTACGGAGGTGTGCCACAGCGTCGTCAGGAAAACATGATGAGCCGCGGAACCGACATCGTGGTAGCAACCCCTGGACGCCTTGAAGACCTTATGGCACAAGGCATCGTGGACCTAAGCGAAGTCGAGACCATTGTCATCGACGAAGCCGACCACATGTGCGACCTCGGCTTCATCGAGCCGGTTAAGCGCATCATGCGTGCCACCGGTGACTCACAAAAACTTTTGTTCTCTGCAACTTTGGATAAAGAAGTTGACGCATTGGTTAAGGAATTCCTTCCTGCGCCTTTCGTTTACGAAGTTCCAAACGAAGAAGAGGATGTTGCAAACATCACTCACCGAGTATTCACTGTTGATGCAGAAGATCGTTCGCAAGTATTGCTGCGTCTTGTGCAGGGTGAAGGAAAGAGTTTGATTTTTGCTCGCACCAAAATGACTGCAGAGCGTTTGAGTGAATCTCTAACTGCAGCCGGTGTTCCTGCCGCACGTTTGCACGGTGACCTAAACCAGAATCAACGTAACCGAAACCTCGAGCGTTTCACGAAGGGACACGTTCGCGTTCTCGTGGCCACCGATGTTGCCGCTCGTGGAATTCACGTTGATGATGTTGCGCTTGTGATTCAGGTTGATCCACCAGAGGAATACAAAACTTATCTCCACCGCGCAGGACGAACTGGTCGTGCCGGCAAGGAAGGTACTGTGATCACTTTGATTCCACGCAACCGTCGTCGTCGCATGGAAGAAATGCTCGATCGCGCAGAACGTGACGGAATCTTCACCGAAGTTCGCCCAGCGAACCCAATCCTTGAAGAACTAGCCGGACCAATTGCTCCACCACCAGCACAAGAGGTCCTCGACTTCGGTGACTCACGCGGTGGCAACGGTAGCGGCGGAGGTCGCGGTCGTGGATCACGAGATGGCGGACGCGGAGGAGATCGTCCTCGCGGGCGTTCAGCTAGCGACGCTGGTTACTCGCGCAAGTCTCGCGCAGAGGGGTCTCAGCACAGCTTCGACTTCGCTCGAAGCTCGCAACCCCGATAAATGAAAAACCTCCCCTAACGCTTTGGGGGAGGTTTTCCAA
>JACCDK010623505.1_pt1 | contig 10791 bp, 7 predicted proteins | sample 7445871 | NCBI WGS metagenome assembly JACCDK01 (sample SAMN15323436, study PRJNA562643) | freshwater metagenome | isolation source: river surface water | place: USA:Blue River Watershed | collected 2017-08-15
AGAAATACATTGCCGGCCTAGAGCCAAAGCGGTGAATCAATCTGCCGGCAAGCTGAGCTCCAACCACTGCTCCGACCGAGCTTGAGATCAGCACCAATCCAAACTGTGTATCACTAAGCCCATTGGCTTCTTTGATCTCAGGAATGCGCGGCACCCAGGCCATCGAGACAACACCCATCACAAAGAACATCAGCCATAACGAGTTGCGGGCGGAGGTGGCGATTGGGTTGTTCACCTGCTAAGGCTAGCCGTTGCATCTGTTTACCTAGATGTCAGATTGCTCCTAAAAGATAAAGACAGGAGGTTGAGATGTTTGTTCACAGAAAATCCGGTGTCATTCGAGTTGTGCGAGAAGCTCAGTTTGATTTACCCGTCTCCCAACCATTGCTGACCCTGCTATCAACGACCAGGCAAGCACTCATGTCTCTTGACATATCAGACGAGCAGATTCGTCAAACTCCGAGAACCGAGGAGTTGGCAAGCATCTATCGCTTCACCGCTGTGGTCTACCCGGACAAGATCATCGGGCAGGTTGGCTCATGGGAAGGAGTCAGAAACTCTCCAGAGGTGGAAGACATCAACCCCGCTCCTCTGAGCTACCGCTGGGTGGCCTGGCTAGACGCTGACGATGTCGATGAGTTTCTGGACTATGGGGAAAACGTTTGCTTCACCGGCTTCTGCGAGAAAGAGCAACTTGGCGATTTGAGTAAGAAATACTCGCTTCCCGATTACACCTTCTTGGCTTTCCCAGTGTTCGAGCCAGTTCCGACACCCGCCCTAGATCAAGCAATCGCTCATAAATTGGAAGACGAGTTTGAGGAACTGCTCACCTCCTGAATCTAAGGACTGATCTCTTTCCCAAGTCAAGCTGTAAAAATGTCAGCGGCCCCTGAAATACTGAGTCCATGTATGCAAATGGGGAATTCTGGTCTTTTAACACTCGTGATTTGATGCGCGCATCAACCTGCGACCACTGCACCGCCATATCTGTCTTGCACGCTCTAAAAGATGAGACCACCGAAGACAAATTGCGCACTTACATAGAGAAGCAGCAGAACGATAGAGCGGCAGGCAAAGACAAGAATCTGCCTCAGCGCTATGGCGAGGAATTCGAAGAACAACTAACGAAAGAACTATCGTCTCACCTGACACCCTCGGAGTTTAGAAGACCCGAAATTGACGGTGACATCGATCAAACGCTTGAGTTGATGATGAGAAGGACGCCAGTCATCTACCAGGGTGGCCTAGAGCACGCTACTAATGAAACCGTATTTAGGGGCCGCCCAGATTTCCTAGTCCTTAATGGTTGGGAACTCTATTTTGAAAATGGTGAGCTTCGTGCTCGTCAAGTCACGGAGAACTTTGGCACTGAATACAAGGTGTGGGATGCCAAGTATTCCAGCCACCCCAAGCCTGAGTATGCCCTTCAAGTGGCGATTTACATGGAGGCACTCAAGCGAATCTCTTTCTTGGCAGAAGATGAGGACCACGGCCTGATTTTGGGGAACCGCTCGCTTTACAAACTAAAAGAGGCGGAGATCCTGCCGGCTGCCAGGCTGGCGAGGACGGAGCTTGAAAAGTCAATACGCAATGTCTTAAAGGCAGACCGGTCGGAGTTATTGGAGAACTTTGTTTGGCACTGCGCTGGCACCAAGCAGTGCGAGATCTGCGAATACCCAGAGCTCTGCAAGGATGACCGCAAGGAAGCGTCAGATCTCTTGCAAGTAGCTGGACTGGGTCAGACCATGAGAGCCAAACTGCTAAAAGCTGGCATTAGCACCATGACAGATTTAGCAAATTCCTCGCTCGCTAAAGTTCCGGATGTTTCAGCCCAAACATTTGAAAAGCTAAAACTTCAAGCCAAGATTCAAGTAAAAGCTGAAGCATCGAACTGGCCCGAGCATGAACTGCTTGCCGATCCCATGCTCCGATACCTACCCAAGCCAGACCCTGCGGATGTGTTTTTTGATATGGAGGGGTTCCCATATTTCCGAGACGGTGGCTTGGAATACCTATTTGGAAACTGGACCAAAGATTCTGGCTTCAAGGATTTCTGGGCAACCGATCGCAAGAGCGAACGACAAGCTTTCATCGACTTTATGTCCTGGCTGCACCAGCGCATGATTGACAACCCAAATGCTCACGTTTACCACTATGCCTCCTATGAACGCACTGCACTCAAGCGGCTTGCAAATAGATACGCGGTTATGGAGCAGGAGCTTCTTCAACTCGAAAGCCAACTGCGCTTTGTCGATCTTTACCCTGTAGTCACAAAGAGCATCCGAGTAGGGGAGCCAAAGTATTCGATTAAGAACTTAGAGCGACACTACGGATTCAAACGTCAGTCGCCTGTCGAGACAGCGAGCGATAGCATCGACGGCTATGCGGACTGGCGAGACCTAGAAGAACAGCTTGCATCCGATTTTCCAAGTGAAAACCGCAGCGAAAAGGTAGCTAAATCCGAAGAGATGTACAACGCTCTTCGGAACTACAACATGGACGACGTCAAGTCCACAATGCACCTATACGAGTGGTTACTCGGCTTTGAAGGTGCAGCAACTCTTCCTTGGGAAACGGTCTTCTTCCGCCCTGACACAGACGAATCCGAGGAGCTCAATGACAAGCAGCTGAAACTGCTTGAACTTGAGGCCATAACCGCGTTTCTCTTTGATCCGATCGCTGATTATGAAAAAGGGGCAAACCCAAAGATGGATCTCCAGGTCTCAGCTTGGGAGGCACTCGCCCACTCGATCCTTTTCTATCAGCGCGAGTCGGTTATGTTCTGGGCAGACCTCAATGTTCGCATGAGCATGGATGACGAGGAGATCACGCAGGATCGAAAGGCAATGGTGGTTTCCGAAGCAGTGGCTTTGTCAGTTGAAGCCACAGGATCAACTTCCGCTCTATACAAAGTCTCTATCCCAGACGATGAGTTCTATCAGCCCGATGCGAAAACCAGCATCGCAATTCGGTATGAAGTAGCACCCGGCTTAGTTCGCTGGGATTTTGGAGTTGTAATCTCCAATGAATCCGGTGAGTTGATTTTTGAGCGGAACCCGAAAGACCCGGTAAGTCTCAAGTATCGGCCAACCGCAATTTACGATGCCAAGACTTACAACACGTCAGGCAAGCAACACTTCCTGAACCAAACCGCACGTGAAATCACCTCAGCTTGGGGCAGCCCTTTCGAAGAACCGCCATATGGCTACCCAGTATTGGACATTCTGCTGCGCAGAAGTCCGAGACTAATTGGTTCAGATGGGTTACTCGAGGCAGACCCAAACGATTACCTCCCGGCGTTGATCAACGCCGCCGAGCGTTTGGATCGTGGTGCAATGGCAGTGCAGGGCCCTCCCGGAACAGGAAAAACATACCTCGCATCAAGACTCATCAAACACCTCGTCGAAAAAGGCAAGCGCGTAGCTGTTGGCACGAACTCCCACGCAGCAGTTGAGAATGTTCTGAATGACTGCATTCTGGCAGGAATGCCCAAAGAGTCAGTTCTCAAAGTGCTAGATACTGGCGATGTCGAAGACAAGCCCTGGACGCCATTCAAGAGTGCGAGCACGTTGGTTACGGCCCTGAAACGGAACCCAGGACCTTTAGTTGTAGGTGGAACTTCATTTGGACTTTGCAACAAGCAGGTTCGCGAGTTTAGCTTTGACTACCTGATCATTGATGAGGCTGCTCAGTACTCTCTCGTTGACCTGATTGCCGCCTCTGGTATCGCCGAGAACATCATTCTCTTTGGTGATCCCCAGCAGCTCTCGCAAGTAGTCCAAGCAGTTCACCCTGGAGGTGTAGCAAACTCTGCCCTAGGTCACTTCATTGGCGAACACTCGATTCTCCCTAGCGAGCTTGGTTATTTCGTAGAGATCACCAGAAGAATGCACCCAGACTTAACCAAAGCAGTTTCTTGGCTGGCATATGAGGGTCGGCTGAGGTCATTTGAAAAGACCAAGCAAAACTTGCTCGATAACGTGACACCGGGTCTTCACACGGTTGAGCTAAACCACACCGGCAATTCCACTTACAGCCCCGAAGAAGTGGAAACTGTCATCGACATTGTTGGTAGCCACATCTCCAAGGTTGGCCCAACTGAGATCTTGATTGTTGCTCCATATAACAACCAGGTCAATGCCATCAGAAGAGCACTAGATACAGCCGGCTATAACCAGGTGAGGGTCGGAACAGTAGATAAGTTCCAAGGGCAGGAGGGCATGGTGGTAATAGTTAGCCTGGCATGTAGCTCGGCAGATGACGCACCTAGAGGTCTGGACTTCCTGTTAGATCGGAACCGACTGAATGTCGCAATTAGCCGAGGCAAAAGCGTTTGTTATGCCGTCTACTCTCGTAATTTGCTATCAGCCAGCTTCAGAACGATTGAAGACGTGCGGTCCGTCAGTCGACTGGCCGGCCTAAGAGATCACAGGGTCAATTAGAAAAAGAGAAACTTGCCTAGGCTGCGAGGACGAAGTCTGGTCTTAGGTATTTCACCTGCGCACCAGAAACTCGCATTGAAAATGCGATTGCGGTTGGCTGTGACACGACCACCACGTTCTTAATCAGGCTCTTTAGGTGAGCCACAAACGGCGCTAAACCGCCATCTCCGCTGGCGACAACAACCTTGTCAAAGCGCGACTCGAGGTGATCGTCAACAATCGCCTCGGCTAGAAGAATGTCTGCACCATCGTGCCCCTCGTGGACCTTCAAGCTAGCCCCCTGCCAACCAAAAGCAACCGCTTCGAGATTGCTCTTCGAGCTCACGGTCACTAGGAACTGGTCACCTTCGCCTGGCTTGACTAACTCCAGGTAGCAACGACGAGCTTCAATCACCTGCTCGAGAGTTGGATTGGAAGCCATGCAGAGGTTTTCGATGTCAATTAGGTGCATGGTGCGTGCTTTGCGGATAGAAGATAGCGTCTTCTTATTCATTTAGTTCTCCCTGGCTCGTTGTTTAACAGAATCTAAGTCAGGGGTGTGACATTTTCCTTCGAGGGCCTGGCCCAAGAGTTAGCCACTGGCGTGCTAGCTACACAATAGGTTTCGGCTTTTAGTCAACTAGCAATTTGCTAAATAAATTTGGGAAGAGATGCGAACTTTTGCGTTTAGCTTCCCGAGTTCGGTGCGTTTAATAAGAAAGTCAACCAAACCGTTTTGAAATTTCGATACCTAGTCTTTCGACCAATCCAATAACCAGTGCGTTGCCCATAAAAAATGCTCGCTTCACATCTGAAATCTCGTTACCAAATTCGTCGAAACGTGTCCAATTGTCTGGAAAACCGTTCAGGCGTTCGAGTTCGATTGGGGTCAGCCTCCTCAAACCAGAACTGGACTCGATAACGTGCTTGAATCGGGATGGCGACGATCCCCCCTCTCCCGTTAGGACGGTTCTCGAAGGATTCTCGGTGCTATCGGGAAATGCCATTTTTCCCTCACTGTATGAGTACGAATGTCCCGACTTGGAAACTCTGGCTATTGACTTCGCCCCCTTTAGGTATTCCCAGTCGTCACGTTTGCTTTCGTCAACAAAGAAACTAGAAGGAATGAGCGATTCGTCTTGAAGGATGCTTTTAAGCGGTGAGGGTGCTGTTCTCTTGGGCTCAGCTTCCCAAGTTAAAACTTGACCGTTCGAATAAAATCCTGCGTTCCTAAATGGGGATGATTTGCCCCCGGCATTGAATGAATCTGAAATTACAGAAGGGTCGCTTGGCAACTCAAATGAAAGCGGTGCGGAGTTTGACAGGACCGGAAAGCAGGTTGCCATAACCCCGCTCGACATCACCTCAAGTTCATTTTGGAAAGCTTGCTCCGTGTTTCTAACTGCAATTATGAAGACCCTTATCCTGCGTTGCGGGAAGCTGTAATCCGCCGCATTCACAACTCGCCACTCGATGTCATATCCCAAATCGCCGAGTGTCCTCAGCATGACACCAAAGTCGCGTCCTCGCTGTGCTGACGGGGATTTCAAGAGGCGGTCAACATTTTCAAGTAGGACAACCTTGGGTTTAACTTTGGAAACCAAGCGATGAATTTGCCACCACAGAACACCTTTTTTCCCTTGTAGGCCGAGCGCAGAGTTCGCGCTCTTTGCTACTGAATAGTCTTGGCAAGGGAAGCCGCCCACTATGAGATCAGCTTGAGGGTATCCCTCGTGCCCTGCATCGAAGAAATCAATTGCTTTCTCAATGTCGACATTTGAATGGCCATCTAATCCGAAATTCGCAACGTAACATGACGAAGCCGCCTGAGTCTTAGTTGAAGGTTCCCATTGATTAGACCAAACAACCTCTATCCCGGCCTTAGCTAGTCCGAGCCTGAACCCGCCTACACCTGCGAAGAGTTCAATCGCCTTCAACGCACATCTCCGTCAAGTGACGATAGCCCGAGCAAGAGTAGAGGATTCGTTAAGTACCTTTCCAATCCCCAGTCCAGTTGCTGAGAATATTCTTCATAGGTTGCCACAGATCCATCCCAATTCCCCAAATTCCGAGAGTCAGAGCAGAAAGTTACAAGCACTGACATAGCGCGACTCGACTCAGACGCCTCTTGGAGACGGGCCAGGGCTAGGTCCACCTTGATGACATTGGTGAAAATTGCCTGACGGTTATCAAAGGCCAGTTCCCCGCCAAAAAATGTTCGGACATCACTGGCGTGAAGGCTCTTCATGAAATCAAGCGTGAAATTCGCCTGCTTCTTCTCTTTTACTGGCTGGAAATTGAACGAGGTCTCGGCCCCCCACTGCTCCAAGGAGGCAGTAAGGAAATCTTGGAGTTGCTTCGAACTTCTCTCACTTTGGGCCAAGTATGTAGTGACTGAATGCGTCAGTACTTTCGAGAAACCCTCTAGTTGGAAGTTAACATTAATATCGCCTCGAGATACTGAGCCAAGTCCGAAAAATCTCTCTCTTAACAGCATTCTCAACCTCCAGCGAAAAGACTAGCGTTCAAATAAGCAATTCCCTGGCTACGTTCATAGCTACTGAACGCATTCGACGAGTATTCTTTGCTTTAGCTAGCAGAATGGGGAAAGCCGTGCAACCAGAATTAGCCGAGACACCGAGTGTACTGTCGCCAGAAATCAGTAAATTCAACCTCTTTCAATTTCTTGGTGCATCGAGAACATTCAAAATCCCCTCCTACCAACGTGAATACGCTTGGGGTCAGGAGCAGATTGAGTCACTGTGTGAGGATTTACGCGAGTTTCACGAGACCGGTGACAGCTACTACCTCTTGGGTCAGCTAATCCTTGCCAAAAATCAGGACCAAGATAGTGCCTTGTATCCTCTTGCGGTAGTGGATGGCCAGCAGAGACTTACCTCAATACTTCTTCTTTTAGTCGCCCTTCGAGATGCACTTCAGGCCAATGGCGCTGTCGTTGGGGGAGGGACAGATTCTGGAAGGGTTCTGCAGGCAGTGATTGCTGGACTCGAAGAGATTGATTCTGCGACCGGGGAGCCAAGATTGCGGGTCCGGCTTGGTGATCATGGACACGAGTACCTGCGTCGTCTATTCAAGGGTGAGAACTTGCCCGAGATTGACTATGTGACCACTCAACAGAACATTCGTGACAATTTCCACTTCATTGCAACTTTTATTGACAAAAATTTCAGTCTTTTGTCCGATTTGGCAGACTTCGCAAAGAAGGTTCTATACAAAGTCTTCATCATCGAGACCTTGCTCGAAGGTGAAGAACAAGCACTTGACATCTTCGAAAAACTTAATAGTCGCGGTCTTCCACTGAACTCGGCTGATCTACTAAAGAACCTTCTATTTCAACAGGCCAAAACTACAGCGTATGACGCTTTGTCGAAGACATGGACTTCGGCGGTGGAAAATGTGTTCAAAATCAAACCCAACAAAGCCGCAAGCGTCGAATATGTCATGAAGTCCATGCTTGGTGCTCGTACCGGACTCGGCACCGGCAAAAAGGGTGTGTACAAGGCTTGGAAAGATAAATTCAAAAATGACGAGGTTACTCTGTCTGACTTTGCGACAGATTTGGAGAGAACAGCAAAGCACCTGAGCGTTGTAACTTCGTCGAAATCCAGCGCGGTCAATAGGGACCTGTTTGGATGTCGGTATTTTGGAACCGTTCAGCACCTGCCTTTAGTGGTTGCGGGAATGAAATTCGCTAAGAATGAAGAGTCGCATCGCCTGTATTGCCAACTGGTCGAAGCGCGTTTGATGACTTACCTGTTCAGCGAAGAGAAAACACAGTTGTTTGAGGCCAGGATTTGGCCCTGGGCCAACAAAATTTACAACCTTGGGTCAGAGCCGACTCTTGAGGCAATCATTCAAGCCTCGCAGGAGGCTTTCGAAGGTCAAGCGACCTTGCTTGAGCAAGGGCGTCTGCACTTTCGTAACTACAGCTACACCAGCGCAAGAGACGCCAAGAGAATACGATTTGTCCTTGCCGAGGTTTCTAATGCTCTTGAAAAAAGAGCGCTGGAATCGGGTTCTCAGGCTACAGCCGAGGAATACCTTGCGACGAAGAGTGGAAACACGGGTTATCACCTCGACCACATTTTTCCGAAGTCCGCGGTTGAGAATAACCTCGGTGCATCCGGCGGGGACGTTTCTTGGGTACACACACCTGGCAACCTAGCCCTTCTCCATGCGCAAGACAACATAGCGGCTGGTGCATCCGATGCGGTAATGAAATCAAAAGACTACGCAAGTTCCAAGTTGTTGTTGACCAAATCGTTGGCTTTGGAAGCAGATCTAACGGGATTGAACAACAGGCTTTCAGCTGCGATAGCTGGTTCTCGCGAACTGGGTAATCCTGATGTGGGAGATTGGGGCGAAGAGAGTGTCAAAGGAAGGACAGAGTACCTTTGGACTGAATTTGAGAAACAAATTTCACTTGAAAGGTTTTGCTAAACCCGGTATTCGCCTTCGAATCTCGCAATTAAATCGTACTCTCGCCTGAGCTTCATCGCCTCAAGGAGAGGAACACCTCCCAGATCTTGACACATAAATGCCTGGTACAGAAATGAGTCCAAAGTCATATCTGAAACTTCAGGAAATAAGCTCGCCAAAGCATCAACGCCCGAAGACCCAGTAGACGGGATTTTGTGTAACGAAAAATCGGAATTGCGAAAAACCAGCATCACATCTTCCCCTGGGGTAGCTCCGACTGAAACCAAATTTCTTCTTATGGACCGTGCTTTAGGTTGACTTCCATCCCAATTCAACCAAAGCTCCTCTTCGCTCTGGAGGTCTTTGAACTTAAGGGGAACGCCAAATTCCAAGTTGAAGGCGTTCACTACGGCTACTGGCAGGGTTATTGAACTGCCGCGTATGTGCTCGCCTGTTACCTTCAACCTAATTGCCCAGCCGTTTGGTAACTTGTAAAGGTTTCGCGTTCGACATGGCTGTTGACGCGGTTTCTTAACAGTTTCGTCGCTCCTGGATACTAGGTTTCTGTCTAGCCTAAATGGATGCCTCGAGGCAAAAGACCTAATGCTTGACTCTGCCGCGTTCCTCCTCGACTGAACAAAATCAATTACTTCTTTTAAGGAAACTTGGGTGCCGTCTAATGGGACAACTTCTTCGATTAGAGCACTGATAGAAGATGGTCTTTCTATACTCTGCCCATCCTGCACAATCCTGATGCTCGTCGAATCTGGAAACGAGAACCTGGTGTCCTGCATCAAGCGTTGCCTGAAAGACTTGAGGCTGATTTGTGGGTCGATAGCATCCCTGAGAGAAACTAAAGGTGTTAGATCGGGCACCCCATTGAGCAAGGCGGCAGCGGCTTCAACATAGTTAGCACTATCAATCCATCTACCTTCAGCGAGTTGTGTAAATCCGAGGAAGCGTAAAGCACGCTTGAAATGATTTTGTGACATACGCCCAGATGCCAAAGTCTCCATAGGTAGGTCCTCGATGCTAAACAGAGCTGAGGGGCTAGATTCGCGGGCCACATTGATAATCTTTCGCTTGACGGATTCCCTGTTTGGAATAAAACAAATTCCTTCTAATACTTCATAGAGTCCGAAGTTTTTTCCAAGTAGCGAGAAGTCAATCTCACCGCAATCAAACCTTTCGATAGCGCGAGAACCGAAGGGCGCAACGTGATTCAACATGCAGACTGCTCCAGGGCCTGGAACCGACGTTAGGACCTCGTCCCGATAGACAGATTGAAGTTCATCAAGTTCTGAATTAAACGTACTGATGAGTTTTTTCTCTATCTGACGAACTCGCTCCCTCGTCAAATTCAAATTTCTACCGACTTCGTCGAGCGTCACTTTATTGACGGTTAAAACTCTGGATACCAAAATTTCCAAGCTCCGGGAATCCAGCAGAGCAGTCTTGTCCAAGAACCCTTCTAGGAACAACACATTGGCTAGTCGCCTGTCCATTGTTGACCCCCGAGACCAAATGTTAGGCACAAATCCATCGCACTCGTGACGCTGGCTACTAAGCCAAACAGAGCATAAAACTTCAGGATGGCGAGAAACAATTTACCCTACTGCTGCTTAGTGGGTACCATGAACAGCTCCACCACCTGACATCAACCCTCAACTTTGAGATGTCCCCAACAACTAAACGAATAGCCATTAGTGACCCGCCGTGGTCTTGAGAAGTTCTTCAGGTATGGAAAACAGTGGATAGGCGTAAAAAGCTTCATAGTGACTTGGGCCATCCCAGCGGTAGGAGTCAATGTCTTCGGGCAGGGCGTGACCATACCAAGTCTCGCCACTTTGATATTCGTTTTCACTGATCTCAATGTCTTCTTCCCAGGCGACCCACTCATAGGCAACCGGTGCAGGGCTGGTGTCCTCAG